>Ga0209023_10003931_pt1 | contig 17332 bp, 9 predicted proteins | sample LakOneMetagenome_FD_187468 | JGI IMG/M metagenome (GOLD analysis project Ga0209023, IMG submission 187468) | Freshwater and sediment microbial communities from Lake Erie, Canada (SPAdes) (version 2) | ecosystem: Environmental > Aquatic > Freshwater > Lentic | place: Lake Erie, Canada | collected... | reverse complement strand
GGGCAAACGAATGGCGTTGACCGACGTCGCGGTGCGCGACGAGACGGCGGCGGCGCCCTGGCTCGCCGTGAAAGAAGTGCGTGCGGCAACGTTCGAGACCGCCTTGCTGGGCGCGAAGATTGAGCTTCCGAAAATTGATGTCGTGTCGCCGCTGGTGAATCTCGCGCTCGACCGGGAGGGCCTTGATGTCACGCGCAGATTGGCCCCGGCGGCGGGCGCATCACCCACCTCCACGCCGGCGGCGCCCGCCGCGCGTGCGAGTGAAGCCGGAAATAGCGCCACGACCCCGAAAATCAGCGTCGCAGGGCTAACCGCTAGTGGTGGTCGCGTGAGTCTGGTCGACAGGTCGTTGTCCACCGCTCTCACGCATGTCGTTGATGCCATTCGCGCGAATGTCGACCGCGTGGAGTCCGATGGTTCACGCCCGCTTTCGGCGTCGGTCAACGCGACGCTCGCGAGCGGTGGTGCGATGCAGACGAAGGTCAAGTTCGACCAGCGGCGAAGCGAGGGTAGCGCCGAGGTCTCGCTTGAGCGCCTGACCCTTGCGGCCCTGTCGCCATACTTGAATCGCAACACGCGACTCAAGCTCACGCACGGCGAAGCGGCTATTCGCGGGAAGGCAACGTTTTCCGCAGCGCCGAAAGCGACCGAGTCATTTCGCTTTGAAGGCAACGCCGCAGTGCGCGACGTTGAGCTGATTGACGAGACCACACAGGCGCCGTTTGCGCAGTGGGCCGAACTGTCGAGTCAGGATGTCAGGCTTGCCCTGGGCACGCAGGGCGTTGACGTTGCGCTCACCGATCTGCTGCTCGATCAACCGCGTGGAAAACTGGTCATCAGCGAGGACGGTACAGTCAATCTCACGCAGATCGGCAAGGCCAACGCGCCTTCGTCCGCCGCAGATGCGACGGCACAGCCGGTGAAACCAGCGCAGACCGCGCCGATCCCCGGTGACAATGAAAAACAGGTACATGTCAAGGTCGATCGTCTGCAGGTGACCGGCGGCGACGTCGAGTTCGCTGATCTGTCGCTGCGACCGCAGTTCGGAACCCGCGTGTCCAATCTTTCCGGTCTCATCGTTGGTTTGTCGACCGAACCGTCGTCACGCGCCGAGGTGTCGATGGAAGGCAAGGTGGATGAGTTCGGTCTGGCGCGTCTGTCCGGCACACTGTCGCCGCTGGGTGCCACCGAATACACCGACCTCAAGGCGATTTTCCGCAATCTGGAGATGAAGAATCTGACGCCGTATTCCGGCAAGTTTGCGGGACGCAAAATTGAGTCCGGCAAGCTCTCGCTCGATCTCGAATACAAGATCAACCAGCGCAAGCTGAAGGGCGAGAACCAGATCATCATCGACAACCTGACGCTCGGCGAACGCGTTGAGAGCAAGGACGCGACGAGCCTTCCGCTTGATCTTGCAATCGCGTTGCTGCGCGACAGCAAGGGCGTGATTGATCTCGGTCTGCCGGTGCAGGGTTCACTCGACGATCCGCAATTCAGTTACGGCAGCCTGATCTGGAAGACCATCGTCAATGTGCTGACCAAGATTGCCACAGCGCCGTTCCGCGCGCTGGGCGCGCTGCTCGGCGGTAGCGGCGAGGAATTTGAAGCGGTGATCTTCGAGCCCGGCGAAGCGCGGCTGTTGCCACCCGAGCGCGAGAAGCTGGCAAAGCTCGCGAAAGCACTGGAACAGCGGCCGCAGCTCAAGCTCGCCATAGAAGGCCGCTTCGACAAGGAGCGTGATCGCGAAGCGCTGGCCGACAATATCGTCAAGCTCGAAGTCAGCAAGCGCGCGGGCATGAAGCCGCCGGGCGCGAATGAGCCATTGATCATTTCGTTCACCGATGGCAAGGTGCAATCCGCGCTTGATGAACTGGCAGTGGCCGCAGGTGATGACGCAACAAAGCTGCGTGCGCAGTTCCTGCCGCCCGCGGGCAACGCCGTCACCGGCTTGCTGCAAAACGCCCGCGAAAAACTGACTGCAAAGGGACGCAATGAAGCGGCCGATGCGCGAGCAAAGTATTACCCGGAACTGTTCAAGCTGCTGCGCGCCAGACAGGCGGTGCCCGACATCGCGTATGCGACGCTCGCGGGCTTCCGCGCAGAAGCGATCCGCAACACGCTGACCGCTGTCAACAAGTTTGACGCAGCCCGCGTTACCGTCGCTGCGCCGCAACCAGTGAAGGCCAGCAAGCCTGATCAGGTGGCCACAACGCTAGCGTTGTCCGTGAAATAGCGCTGGCGTTGTCGGCGAAATGGCGCCCGCGTTGTCTGTGAAGTAATTTGCTGTAGAGGAATGAACATGTCTGCCCAATCCGCCAATCAAGTCCCCGTGGTCATTCCAGCCGGTCAGCAATCGCTCAAGTCGCAGCCGAAGTGGAAGAAGATCATCATCGTGTTGCTGGCGTTGATCTACGTGATTTCGCCGCTGGACCTGATTCCCGACGTCATCCCCGTGATCGGTTGGCTCGATGATCTCGGCGTGCTCGCGTGGGCCGCGCGGCAAGTGTTCTTCAAGCGCGACGTGTAGGCGGTTCCAGCAACGTTTGCTGTCATTCCCTTTCGTTGTCCAGGAGGGAATCCAGGCGGGGAGCGTCGAAGCGTTGTAGCGCTTTGCGTCGTTTCAGCTTTTAGCTACAACGTCCATTAAATGCGGGCTCGCAGGGTATTTAAGCGTAAAGTCGACTTTTGCATTTTACAGCCTATAGCCCCTATAAAATAAGACATTCAGCAAAAAGCTATATCAAAAAATAGACTGCTTCGTAAGCGACGTAAACATCTCCAGCGCCAGCGAACCGGCGTGGCTGTTGCCGCTTTCTTCGAGCGCCGGTGACCATACGCAGATGCCGCACTGTCCCGGCAGAATCGCCACGATGCCGCCACCGACGCCGCTCTTCGCGGGCAGGCCCACACGAAACGCGAAATCGCCCGCCGTGTCGTAAGTGCCGCAGGTCAGCATCAACGCCGACAGCCGCTTCGCCGAACTCGGGTCAATCTCGGCCTGGCCCGTCCACGGGTTCACTCCGTGATTGGCGAGGAAACAGACCGCACGCGCCAGCTCCACACAATTCATCTCGATGGCGCAGTGGTGGCAGTACGCATGCAGCACCTCGCCCACTTTGTTGTGCAGGTTGCCGAAGCTCTTCATGAAATGCGCCATCGCCGCGTTGCGCGATGACGTGCTGATTTCCGACTGCGCGACTTTCGTGTTGTAGGTAATGTCCGCGACACCGCTCAACCTGCGCACAAAATCCACCAGCGACTGCGCGGCGTTCACGCTGCGGCTGGCAAGCATGTCGGTCACCACGAGCGCGCCAGCGTTGATGAACGGATTGCGCGGAATGCCCTGCTCCCGCTCCAGTTGCACCAGCGAATTGAACGGATTGCCCGAAGGCTCGCGCCCCACGCGCGTCCACAGCGAATCACCTTCGCGCTGAAACGCCAGCGTCAGCGCAAAGAGCTTGGAGATGGATTGAATCGAAAAGCGCTTTGTCGCATCGCCGACCGAACAAACATTGCCAGCAAAGTCCACCACCGCCATACCGAATTGATCGGGCGCGACATTGGCCAGCTCGGGGATGTAGGAGGCGACCTTGCCTTCGCCGATGACGGGTTGCAACGCAGCGTAGATGCGGTCGAGAGTAGCCTGATAGCTCATTCCCGAATCATACGGCGTGATTCAAGCGAAACAACCGGGCGGACTGCCGTTGCCGGCGTTGTGCTTCAAATACCTCCTTCCGAATTCAGGAGAAAAACAACGGGGACCTCGGGGTGATTTGCCGCGAAGCCGAGAACAGTTACCGAGGCGGTCCCCAGCGGAAAATTCTCGGCATTGATCACCGGCAAGCCGATCCAGCGCGCGACGAGCACACTCCCAAACTGACCATGCGAGAACAGCGCGACGTTTCCACGCAGTGCGCGCAGACGAACGATAAGGCGATCTGCCCGCTCGCAAACCTCCACCGGCATTTCACCGTTTGGGCAACCGTCCCGAAACAAATTCCACGCTGGTCGTTGTTTGCGGATATCCACTGAACGCTGTCCCTCGTAGTCACCGTAGTTCCATTCCGCCAGGTCCGCGTCGACCTCGGCCTCCGGCCGCAATCCCGTCAGTTCGGCGGTCCTGCGCGCACGCTGCCGGGGGCTGGTGAATACACCGGAAAAGCTGACTGAGCTCAGCCGCTTTTGCAGCTTGCGCGCGCCCTGCTCGCCACGCTCGGTCAACGCAACCTCGGTGCGTCCGGTATGTTGTCCAGACAGCGACCACTCGGTTTCGCCATGTCGAATCAGGTAAACGCACAGAGGCGTCGTGACCGGCGTGGACATACGCTGCGCTATGCCCACATCCAGTTGCGGATTTCGGGCATATCTTCACCATGCTCGTTGATGTATTGCTTGTGAAGCACGAGCTTTTCCCGCAACAGTCGCTGGAGATCGGTGCCGTCGGTGCCCGTCTGAGGCATGCGGTCAATGGCAGCGATGACCAGATGGTAACGGTCGAGCTCGTTGAGCACGGTCATGTCAAAGGCCGTTGTAATCGTGCCTTCCTCCTTGTAGCCATGAACATGCAAATTGCCGTGATTGACGCGCCGGTATGTCAGTCGGTGAATCAGTCCGGGATAGCCATGAAAAGCGAAGATCACGGGCTTATCTCTGGTAAAGATCGCGTCAAAGTCAGCATCGCTCAAACCGTGCGGGTGTGCCGTGTCGGGTTGCAACTTCATGAGATCGACGACGTTCACCATACGGATTCTGACGGCAGGCAGATGTTGCTTGAGGATGGAAATAGCGGCCAGCGTTTCCATCGTCGGCACGTCGCCAGCACTCGCCATGACGACGTCCGGTTCGTCGTCTGCGTTGTGACTGCTGGCCCAGTGCCATATGCCGACACCCGCTGCGCAATGCAGTAAGGCTGCATCCATCGCGAGCCACTGCGGCGAAGGGTGCTTGCCGGCCACCACCACGTTGACATAGTTTCTGCTGCGCAGGCAGTGATCCACGACCGACAGCAGGCAGTTGGCATCAGGCGGGAGGTACACGCGCACGATTTCGGCCTTCTTGTTCATCACAACGTCGATAAAGCCGGGGTCCTGATGGGTGAATCCGTTGTGATCCTGGCGCCATACGTGCGAGGCGAGCAGGTAATTCAGCGACGCAATGTCCCTGCGCCACGGCAGGCCGGCGGTGACCTTCAACCACTTCGCATGCTGGTTGAACATCGAATCAACGATGTGGACAAACGCCTCGTAGCAGTTGAAGAGGCCGTGGCGGCCGGTCAGCAGATAGCCTTCCAGCCAGCCTTCACACTGGTGCTCGCTGAGCATTTCCATCACTCGCCCGCTCGGCGCAAGGAACTCATCATTCACAGCGGTGGCCGCATCCCATTGCCGATCCGTCGCTTCAAAGATCGCCTCCAAGCCGTTGGACAGTGTCTCGTCGGGGCCGAACACGCGAAAGTTTCGCTGTGCAGCGTTAAGTTTGACGACGTCACGCAGAAAGCGGCCGAGTACACGGGTGTCGCCGATGCCCCCTAAGCCCGGTGCTGCCACATCGACGGCGTAGTCACGGAAATCCGGCATCTGGAGGTCGCGCAGCAGCAACCCGCCATTGGCGTGAGGATTCGCTCCCATGCGTCGATTTTCTTTGGGCGCTAGCTCGGCGAGCTCGGCTTGCAGGCAACCTTCCGCATCAAACAGCTCTTGCGGTCGATAGCTTCGCAACCAGTCCGCGATCAGCGCAAGATGTTCGGGATGAGCGCGCGGATCGGAGATCGGCACTTGGTGAGCGCGGAAGGTGCCTTCAACGGCCCGACCGTCGACCACCCTGGGGCCCGTCCAGCCCTTGGGCGAGCTGAGAACAATCATCGGCCACCGCGGGCGCTTGGTCGTGCCGTGAACGCGCGCGTCGGTCTGGATACATCTGATGTCACTCACCACCGCATCCAGCGTCGTCGCCATTGCCTCGTGCATCAACCCGGGTTCGACGCCTTCGACAAAATACGGCGTCCAGCCATAGCCACGTAGCAATTGATCCAGTTCCTCACGACCAATGCGGGCAAGGATCGTCGGGTTGGCAATCTTGTAGCCGTTGAGATGCAGGATCGGCAGCACAGCGCCGTCGGTCGCGGCGTCGAGGAACTTGTTTGAGTGCCATGCTGTGGCAAGCGGCCCGGTCTCCGCCTCACCATCGCCAATGACGCAGGCGACGACCAGATCGGGGTTGTCAAACACGGCGCCGAATGCGTGACTCAACGAATAGCCCAGCTCACCACCTTCGTGAATGGAGCCGGGGCACTCGGGCGAAGCGTGACTGGGTATTCCGCCGGGAAACGAAAACTGCTTGAAGAGCTTCTTCAGTCCGGCTGCGTCCTGACTGATCTCCGGATACACCTCGCTGTAGGTGCCTTCGAGGTAGGTGTTGGCAACTACTGCCGGGCCTCCGTGCCCCGGACCAGAAATGTAGATCATGTCGAGATCAAATTTCTTGATGACGCGATTAAGGTGCACGTAAATGAAGTTCTGCCCGGGCGTAGTACCCCAATGCCCGAGCAGCATGCGCTTCACATGCGCCAGTGTGAGCGGCTCGCGTTGCAACGGATTGTCGCGGAGATACATCTGGCCGACTGACAGATAGTTGGCCGCGCGCCAGTAAGCGTCCATGCCGTGCAATGCTTCGGGTGTCAGTGTTTTCATCGCGTTGCTTTCAGACCTGTAAGTTGTCTGGCGATGGCTCGGCGTTGATTCCGAGAACGCGGCAGACTGAACGCGCAATGACGAGTTCTTCGTTGGTGCGAACGACGCGGACCTTTACCCGGCTCGTATCCATCGATATCACGCCTGTGTTCCGTTCATTGCGCGCCGCGTCCAGATCAACGCCGAGAAACCCGAGCCCGGAACAAATCCGCGATCGAACGACAGATGCTTTCTCGCCGATACCCCCGGCAAAAACCAGCATGTCCAGTCCGCCCAGCGCAGCACAGTAGGCTCCGATCCACTTCCGGACCTGATAGCAAAACATGGTGACCGCCTCTGCCGCGCGCGGATCATCGGCCTCCCGTAACAGCAAATCGCGCATGTCGGCGCTGGTCTCGGAGACGCCAAGCAGCCCCGACCTGAAATTGATCATGTCATCGAATTGTTTCGCGGTCATGTTCTCGCTCCGCGCCAGATACCCCGCAAGACCGGGATCAAGGTCGCCTGCGCGGGTACCCATCGGCACGCCAGCCGCTGGCGTAAAGCCCATGCTGGTGTCGACCGGCACTCCCTCCGCAACCGCCGCGAGACTCGCGCCATTTCCGAGGTGCGCCAGAATGATCCGGCCGCGGGCGGCAGTGACTCCTTCCGTCCGAACCAGTTCGCTCATCAGGAACTCGTATGAAAGACCGTGAAATCCGTAACGGCGTACACCCTGGGTTTCGTACCGGCGCGGAATCGGCAACAGGCGCGCCACGCGCGGCAAATCGTGATGAAAGGCCGTATCGAAACAGGCAATCTGCGGCACCTGCGGAAATCGCTTGTGAAACGCTTCAGCCAGCAGCACTTCGCCGGGCATATGTTCGGGGTCGAGCGGCGTCAGTCGTCGCAGCTCCTCCATCAACGCGGGCTCAAGCAACTGCGCTATGTGGAAATTTGGACCACCATGCACGATGCGATGCCCCACGGCGATCAGCCTGGCATCAATTTCCTGTTCTTCGATCCAGTCAATCAGCACTGCTGCCGCACTGACATAGTCCAGCGCCGCAACGGGTCGCGAGAAGCGCTCCGCCGGTCTGTCGTCCCGAGCGGTCGCCTTTACCGTAAAGACGGCCTGGGGCGATCCGATGCGCTCGATCTGGCCCTTCGCGTGCACCTGCAAGGACCCGTGTACCGAAAAGGTCGCGAATTTGACGCTCGACGAACCACCGTTGATGGTCAGAATGGAGTTGCCTTTAACGTTCAAGCACGACCCACGTTTCGGTACGCATTACTGCGGAGCAGTATGGAGAGGCGTTCAATTCGCACGGCAATTTGTCTTTACTGTGCGGTTGAGCAGAAGATGCGATAGCACGCCGATCACGTCGGCGGCACCAAGCGAAGAATGCTCGAATTCTGTTTGCGCGTCTGTACGCTATGGCACACAAAAAAATGCCGCGAGATCCACGTACCCAAGATTGTGGTGCGAAGACGTAAACCGACGATTGATCCTGTTGCCGCGCGTAGCCCGTCACCCTCGTTTCGCCTAGCGCGCTACGCGCATGAGTCTCCACGTTGGCTCGACGACTTGCCAATCACGCGAATACTAACCGGCACCACCCGTCCTCGCGTTCCTCCAGTTGCTCCGCTAATCGCCGCAGGCTGAAGGGGTGCTCGAAGATCGAGTGTCAACAGCTATTGAGTAAGCCTACATTTCGAACTCGGCTTTTCGCGGATCTCTGGGCAAAACGATCAAATCAACTACCGTTCCGGGGCCCCGTTGATTCTCCCCGACGAGCGCAGCAACAGGGGGTCCAAGCGTCGCACCATGAGTCCAATGGCTGCGCGTCAGCGCAGCGTCTGGGCAATTTGTGCGGCACCCGCTTGTTGCGAGCACCGCAGGGTTCCCGGCGAATCTCTGAGGTCGCCTCTTCTTTGGTGACGTTCTTCTGGCGACGCAGAAGAAAGTTACTCGCCGTCAGGCGAAACTGATGCCACGAGCAGCCATGGCTGATAAACCACCATGTTCATGGTTCGACAAGCTCACCACGACCGGTAACTAAACCCTCACACAATCCACAAAATAATGTTCCCCCGCCTTGTCATGCTCCATCACAAGTCCATGCACATCCGTATCAAACCCCGGCAGTAGCGTATTGAACTCGCGCGCAAACTGGAGATATTGCACGATGGTCTTGTTGAACCGTTCGCCCGGAATCAGCAGCGGGATGCCCGGTGGATAGGGCGTTACCAGCATCGCAGTGATGCGGCCCTCGAGGTCGTCGATCGGTACGCGGTCAACCGTGCGGTGCGCCAGATGTTCGAACGCGTCAGACGGCTTCATTGCTGCTTCCATCGGTGACAGATACATCTCGGTGGTCACGCGCGCAACGTCGAATTTACGATACACCTCGTGAATGCGCTGCGCGAGATCGCGCAGGCCCACACGCTCGTACTCTGGATGCTTGGCGATGAATTCCGGCATCACTTTCCACAACGGCTGGTTCTGGTCGTAGTCCATCTTGAACTGTTGCAGTTCGGTGACCAGCGAATTCCAGCGGCCCTTGGTGATGCCAATCGTAAACATCACGAAGAAGCTGTAGAGCCCCGTCTTTTCGACCACCACGCCATGCTCGGCAAGGTATTTGGTCACCAGCGATGCCGGGATGCCGTGCGCCGAGAATTTGCCGTTGATGTCGAGGCCCGGGGTCACGATGGTCGCCTTGATCGGATCGAGCATGTTGAAGCCCGCTTCGATCTTGTTGCCAAAGCCGTGCCACTTGTCGGTGGGCTTGATGAACCACTCTTCGCGCTTGCCGGAGCCGACGGCGTCAAACTTGCTCGGGCCCCAGGTCTTGAACCACCAGTCCTTGCCGAATTCCTTGTCGACCTTGGCCATGGCGCGTCGGAAATCCAGCGCCTCGGAGATGCTTTCTTCCACCAGCGCGCCACCGCCCGGCTGCTCCATCATCGCTGCAGCCACGTCGCAGCTCGCGATGATCGCGTATTGCGGGCTGGTCGAGGTGTGCATCAGGTACGCCTCGTTGAAGCGCGTGAAATCAAGCTTCAGATTTACCGCATCCTGCACCAGGATTTGTGACGCCTGTGACAAACCGGCGAGCATCTTGTGCGTGCTTTGCGTGGCGAAAACCATCGAATCCTTGCATGGCTTGCGGCCCGGCCCGATGGCATGCATGTCCTGATAGAACGGATGGAACGCGGCGTGTGGCAACCATGCCTCGTCGAAGTGCAGGTTCTCGACGTAGCCCTGCAATTCCTTCTTGATCGTCTCGACGTTGTAAAGCACGCCGTCATAGGTGCTCTGGGTGATGGTCATGACGCGCGGCTTGGCTTTTTTGTCCTTGACCAGCGGATGCGCATTGATCTTCTTCTGGATTGATTCACGCGAAAACTGGTCACGCGTGATCGGGCCGATGATGCCGAAGTGATTGCGCGTTGGTTGCAAGAAGATCGGTACAGCACCGGTCATGATGATCGAGTGCAGCACGCTCTTGTGACAGTTGCGGTCGACGACGACAATGTCGTCGCGCGCGAGATTGGCGTGCCAGACAATCTTGTTTGACGTGCTCGTGCCATTGGTAACGAAGAACAGGTGATCGGCGCCGAAGATGCGCGCGGCATTGCGCTCGCTGGCCGCGACCGGGCCTGTATGGTCGAGCAATTGCCCGAGTTCATCGACCGCGTTGCAGACGTCCGCGCGCAGCATGTTTTCACCGAAAAACTGGTGGAACATCTGTCCGACCGGACTCTTGAGGAACGCCACGCCGCCGGAATGGCCGGGGCAGTGCCATGAATAAGAACCGTCGCGTGCGTAATCCAGCAGCTCGCGGAAAAACGGCGGCGCCAGTGCATTCAGGTATTTGTTCGCCTCACGGATGATGGTGCGCGCCACGAAATCCGGCGTATCCTCAAACATGTGAATGAAGCCGTGCAGCTCCTTGAGAATTTCGTTCGGCAAATGCTGCGAAGTGCGCGTTTCGCCAAACAGGAAGATTGGCACATCGGCGTTGCGCTTGCGTGTGGCCTGTATGAACTTGTGCAGATCAATCACGGCCTGGCTTTCGCTGCCGTCCTCGCTGACTTCTTCGTCGTCAATTGAGACGACGAACGCCGAGGCACGAGCGGCCTGATTGGCCACCATACCCACGTCAACATAGGTGAAACCACCGACCACCTCCATGCCCTGCTCTTCAAGCGCCTTCGCCAGTGCGCGAATGCCCAAGCCGGAGGCCGAATCGGCGCGCCAGTCTTCGTCAATGATGACTACAGGGAAGCGGAATTTCATGGGAACTCTTTCTCGGTGAAGGTCGCGCGCGGCACGACCTTACAAAACTTGACACTTACGCAATGCGCTCTCGCGACAGAGCCGGAACAATACAGGCATTCAAAAGCGTACTGCGCAGGTTTTGACGTGTTGCGGACATTTCCACCGATTCTTTCATGACAGCGTGGCGCAACACCTGACATGTGGCAAAACCCGATTCTTCCGTCGACGGACGATCGTGAGCCCCTTGCACAGCCATCGTGATGGGCATGACAAAAAACTGCCCGAAGCCATGGCAAGCGTGGTTACACGCGGGCACCTGCCTCATGACGGCGGTGGCGGGCACTTTCGACTGGCGCTACCGGCCCCGAACTCTGCAAGTGTCAGCGACTAAAACCGTTCTGTAATCAAGGCTTTACGCGGCTCCTGACAGAGTGAAAATGCTGCACCGCGATATACTGCGACCCCATTCACTACGAGTGCGCTACACGCATTCGCCAGTACGCCATGAAGGCTCCGATGTGGCCCGCGATTTTCACCGGCATGCGTCCGGTTGAGCGACTGATGCGTTTTTTCGAGTTGGGCGCCATGCCCGGTGCCGTGTCAGCTTCAAGTGCGCCATCGTCACGCCCACGAACCATTGCGCAGAAGGCCTCGTTCGTTGACGCGGCAAGCGGCGCCGGTGAATCCGGCCGGCGTATCCGCGAAATCCCGTACAACTACACGAGCTTTTCTGATCGCGAGATCGTCATTCGCCTGCTCGGTGATGACGCATGGGACATCCTGCAGGCGTTGCGTGGAGAGCGCAAAACGGGGCGCAGCGCGCGCATGTTGTTCGAAGTACTGGGCGACATCTGGGTGGTCGAACGCAACCCGTATTTGCAGGATGATCTGATCGACAACCCGCGCCGCCGTGCGATGTTGATTGAGGCTCTGCGCCATCGCTTGCGTGAAGTTGAAAAGCGCCGCAATGTTGACGTGGCGGATGCCGAGGGCGCCGCTCGCAAGGAAAAAGTCGGCGAGCTGGTGACGCGCGCTGCCAGGGCCGTGGATCGCTTCGAAGCGCAGTTCCGCGAAACCTGGGACTTGCGCAAACGTGTGCTCAAGGTGCTGGGCAAGGTCACGCATAAGGACAACATCACGTTTGATGGTCTGGCCCGCGTTTCGCACGTAACCGATGCGACCGATTGGCGCGTGGAATATCCGTTCGTCGTGCTGCACCCGGATACCGAAGAAGAGGTCGTAGGCCTCGTAAAAGGCTGCATTGAACTTGGTTTGACGATTATCCCGCGTGGCGGCGGCACTGGTTATACGGGTGGCGCAATCCCGCTGACCAAGACATCAGCGGTCATCAACACCGAAAAGCTTGAGACGCAAAGCGCAGTCAGGTTTGAAGTATTGCCGGGCAATGCCAACAATGGCGAGCCCTACGGCGTGATCGAGTGCGAAGCGGGCGTAGTCACGCGTCGGGCGATGGAAGCAGCCGAGCACGCGGGCCTTGTGTGGGCCTGTGACCCCACCAGCGCGGATGCGAGCTGCATCGGCGGCAACATCGCGATGAATGCGGGTGGCAAGAAGGCTGTACTCTGGGGCACGGCGCTCGACAACCTGCTGCAATGGCGCATGGTGACACCGCAGGGCGAGTGGCTGGAAGTCACACGCATGGATCACAACCTCGGCAAGATTCACGACGCCAATCACGCCACGTTCCGCCTGCAATATTTCGACGCGAAGCTGGATCGCAGCAAAATGCTGCGCGAAGAGACGCTGATCATTCCGGGTCCGAGCTTCCGCAAGATTGGTCTGGGCAAGGATGTCACCGACAAATTCCTGAGCGGTCTGCCGGGCGTGCAAAAGGAAGGCTGCGACGGCCTCATCACCTGGTCAAAGTGGGTGCTGCACAAGATGCCGCCACACACGCGCACGGTGTGCATGGAATTCTTCGGGCAGGTTCGCGACTCGGTGCCGGCTATTGTCGAAGTCAAGGACTACCTTGATGCATTGCCCAAGCACGGCGACATGCGTGTCATGCTTTCGGGCCTGGAACATCTGGATGAGCGCTACGTAAAAGCTGTGGGCTATGCCACCAAGGCCAAGCGCCACGGGCGGCCCAAGATGGTGCTTATCGGCGACATCGTGGGTGACGATGAGAACGAGGTCGCCAAAGCGGCGTCTGAGGTCGTGCGCATCTGCAACGCACGCGGCGCCGAAGGCTTCGTCGCCGTAAGCAGTGAAGCGCGCAAGAAATTCTGGCTGGATCGTGCGCGTACTGCAGCGATTGCCAAGCACACGAACGCGTTCAAGCTGAACGAAGACGTGGTGATTCCGCTCCCGCGGATGGGGGACTACTGCGACGGCATCGAGCGCATCAACATCGAACTGTCGATCAAGAACAAACTCGCGCTCTGTGTCGAGCTTGAAAAGTTCTTCTCGGGCAGCATGCCGCAGCATCGCTATGAAGAGTACGGCGTGTCGGCCGAGTTGCTCGCTGAAAAGGTAAGCGAAGCGAACACACTGGTTGCTAGCGTCCGTAACGGCTGGCAGAGTCTGCTCGACAACGTGGACGCGAACTTCCGTCAGTTGCAGTCGCACGAAATTCGTGTCTCATGGAAAACGCAGATCAAGGCGCCTCTCGAAGACATCTTCGCAGGCGAAGCATTGAAGCCGGTCATGGACCGGATCAATGCGATTCACAAGGAAGTGCTGCGTGGCCGTGTCTGGGTTGCACTGCACATGCATGCTGGCGATGGCAACGTACACACCAACCTTCCGGTCAACAGCGACAACTACGAGATGCTGCAGGAGGCAAACACTGCCGTTGCGCGCATCATGGCGCTGGCAAGGTCACTCGACGGCGTGATATCCGGCGAGCACGGTATCGGTCTCACCAAACTGGAATTCCTGACCGACGAGGAGATCGGGCCGTTCCAGCGCTACAAGCAGAAGGTCGACCCGGAAGGTCGTTTCAACAAGGGCAAGCTGCTGCCGGGTGGCGATCTGCGCTACGCGTACACGCCATCGTTTGGCCTGCTTGGCAGCGAATCCCTGATTCTTGAAGCCAGCGACATCGGCGCGATCAGCGACTCGGTCAAGGATTGTCTGCGTTGCGGCAAATGCAAGCCGGTGTGCGCGACTCACGTACCGCGCGCGAACCTGCTTTACTCGCCGCGCAACAAGATTCTGGCAACGGGGCTGCTGGTTGAGGCCTTTCTGTACGAAGAGCAGACGCGGCGCGGTATATCGCTGCGGCACTGGGACGAACTCGCCGACGTCGCCGATCACTGCACGGTGTGCCACAAGTGCGTGAACCCCTGTCCGGTCGACATTGACTTCGGCGACGTGTCGATGGCAATGCGCAATCTGCTGCGCAAGGAAGGCAAAAAAAAGTTCAACCCCGGTACCGCGATGGCGATGCTGCTGCTCAATGCGCGCGATCCGGCCACCGTGAACATGTTGAAACGCACGATGGTCAATATGGGCTACGGCGCCCAGCGACTTGCGCACAAGCTGGCCAAGCGCTTCGGCCTGATTGGCTCGCAAACGAAACGTCCGCCGAGCACCACGGGTGGCAAGCCCCCGATCAAGGCACAGGTGATTCATTTCATCAACAAGCCGATGCCCGGCGGTTTGCCCAAGCAGACCGCACGCAAGCTGCTTGACATCGAAGACGACAAGGTCGTGCCGATCATCCGCAACCCGCAGATGAGCTCGGACGAGCAGGAGCCGGTGTTCTACTTTCCGGGTTGCGGCTCGGAGCGACTCTTCTCTCAGGTGGGCCTCGCGACGCAGGCCATGCTCTGGCACGTGGGCGCGCAGACCGTGTTGCCGCCGGGTTATCTGTGCTGCGGCTATCCGCAAACCGCGAGCGGCAATCAGGACAAGGGCCAGGAAATCATCACCGATAACCGTGTGCTGTTCCACCGCATGGCCAATACGCTTAACTATCTTGACATCAAGACGGTGATCGTGAGCTGCGGTACCTGCATGGACCAGCTCGAAAAGTACGAATTCGAAAAGATTTTCCCCGGCTCGCGATTGCTCGACATTCACGAGTACCTCCTCGAAAAGGGCGTGAAGCTCGAAGGCGCGGGCGGCACCCAAATTCAGGGAACGAGGTACATGTACCACGATCCATGTCATTCGCCGATGAAGACCTATCAGCCCATGAAGGTCGTCAACGAGTTGATGGGACAAAAGGTCGACCTGAACGACCGCTGTTGTGGGGAATCCGGCACGCTCGCCGTCACGCGACCCGATATCTCGACGCAAGTGCGGTTCCGCAAGGAAGCGGAGATGCGCAAGGGCGCTGACAAATTGCGTGCGATTCCGGTGAAGTCTGCTTCCGGGGCTGACGAAAAATTTGAAGGCGACGTGAAAATACTCACGAGCTGCCCGTCATGTCTGCAGGGCTTGTCGCGGTATGACAACGACAGCGATACGAAGGCAGACTACATCGTCGTCGAGATGGCGAAACATTTGCTGGGCGAAAAGTGGATGCCTGAGTATGTGGCAAGGGCCAACAACGGCGGGATTGAAAGGGTGCTCGTTTAGACAATTGGCGGGTCGGGCCTCGTCCCACCTGCTTTCGGGCTGCACTATTTGTCAATGCAGGTTGCGCTCACACCACTCGCCGCGCAGGACGTTTCCGCGGCTCACGCCATCTACAACCGCACCTTCGACTGGTTGACGACGAAGGGCGTGCGCCAGTGGCTTTTGCGTCTCGACGAAGCCACATTCGGCAAGCGTCAGGCTGCGGGCGAGGCGATTGCCATTCATGCTGATGGCGAACTGGCAGGTTGCGTGTTTGTGCCGTTCGAGACGATTGCCTACTACGGTGACGAACTCAAAACTGCGCGGCGCTGGTGGATGCATACTCTGGTCGTTGACCGCGCATTCGCGGGACTTGGACTTGGCGAGCGGGCGGTCGCCGCCGTATGCGATCTCGTAAGCGAGCGCGGTGGCGATTCGGTCTGGTTGCATTGCGTGAACGACGCCAGCCACGCGGAAGTCATTCCAGGCTACTACGCACGACTAGGATTTGATGAAGTCATGCGGACAGACGTAACCTATCCGTCGGGCAATTCATTTCCGATGGTAGTGATGCGGAAGAGTTTGCCGCCCGCCTGACTTACGCCCGCAGGCGTGATGTCGAAGTACGAGCTATCGCCGCTGCCGCTCAAAGAATTTCCATATCGCGACTGACGCATTGGGACCTTTTGCATCGTTGAACGGCAACTCGGGATCGCCGCCGCTCCACGCATGTTCCAGACCGTGAATACGCAAGCTGCGGATGACGATGCGCCCATCACGTTGCATGTCAATTTGCGAGTACGCGCGCGCTGATTCGGTAGCGGCAAATTCGCGCTCCTCGCGCGCAAGTTGCCCTGCGAGCGGCGCTGTCTCAAGAAGCTTTTCCCATACACGCATCAGTCCTGTTGCGTTGCGCTCGGTCACGCGCTTGTCCTCGTCGCCGTGCAGGATGATGAGTGGCGGTGGAGACACCTCATGTGTATTCCAGTAACTCTCCGCCAGCGCTTCCGGGTCAACGCGAACGCCCTTTTCCATCGCTGAAATCGCCGCCGCGGCCGATGGCGGCATCATCGGCGGCAGGCCGGAATGAACAGCCACCGCAGCGAATACATCCGGATGGTGATACGCGAGCAGGCCCGCCAGTGCGCCGCCCGAGGACATGCCCGCGACGTACACACGACCGCGATCCAGCCTTGCGTGCTTGCTCGCCTCGACAATCATTTCGAGGATGATGGCGCACTCTCCGTTGCCGGCGGCGGTATTGGGCTCAAACCAGTTCCAGCAACGGCGAATATTGGCGAAGGTGGCCTGATCGGCATAGAGCACCGCGAAGCCATCGCGATCCGCGATGTCGTTCATGCGCGTGCCGCGTTCGAATTCTTCCGCCGTTTCCTTGCAGCCGTGGATCATGACCACCAGCGGCAGCGGATCGCCATGTGGCGAATGCGGTGGCACATACATGCGATAGGCGCGCTCCGGCGGCAGCAGCAACCAGGGCGATGTGGCGCCATCACTGCTGCGTGCATTGCCCTCGATGGTGCGGGCATCCGTCCGGATTGCGGGTGGCCGCTTTGCCTCTATCGGCTCTGTTGGCTCTATAAGCGCCTCGACCGCAGTAACCGTCTCTTCCACAGGTGCAGCTGCAGCCGGGTTCAGAATCTCGGGCGCTGCCGGCTCTACCTCGGTGCGTGATGTCGGCTCAGTTGTCTGGGCGAGCAGGTGCGCGCGCTCCATGAGGGCGCGCAGGCGAGCGCGGAAACGTTCCAGACGCAATGACGACGGGGCTTTGATCGGTGTGCTCACAATTCTGTGTGGTCGAAGAGTCTACTTGCATCAAGAAGCGTGC
>Ga0209023_10003930_pt1 | contig 17333 bp, 10 predicted proteins | sample LakOneMetagenome_FD_187468 | JGI IMG/M metagenome (GOLD analysis project Ga0209023, IMG submission 187468) | Freshwater and sediment microbial communities from Lake Erie, Canada (SPAdes) (version 2) | ecosystem: Environmental > Aquatic > Freshwater > Lentic | place: Lake Erie, Canada... | reverse complement strand
AAATCTTGCATAAACACATATAATCCAATGAAAATCAGGGCGACAATTTTTAGAACATAAAATATTTTAATGTTCGTATATTCGACAATACATACGTTGTACGTCACCCTAAACGACATCCTGCAAACATTTAAACTTTCAAGACTTTGCCGACACGACCCAACGCACCAAGTCAGGCACATTTGCAAGGCACACAAAGCGGACACACAAAAGCCAACCTTGCAAAAGAGCCTGCCTTGTGCCAACGCACAGCCCACCCACCCCAGCTGAAGAATATCTATCATCATTTGTTCGACATTTCAGCAATATATCATTACTGGACACCAAAGCCCACCCACCACCCGACTGACAGTTGAGAGGTAAAAAGGACGATTTTAAAGTTTAAAAAACTAACTTTGCGAAGCAAAAAAATGATTATAAATAAACGACAATTGACAATAAAATGAGTGACATAAGAGAAATAGAAAAGACCCTTTGGGCTGCTGCCGACAAGTTACGTAGCAATATGGATGCAGCCGAGTACAAGCATATTGTTTTGGGACTTATCTTCTTAAAATATATTTCAGACGCATTTGATGAATTACATCAAAAATTTAAAGCCTACTCAACATTTGAAGAATTAGATGTTAAAGGAATGAGTGCTGAAGAAGCTGCTGAACTTAGAAATCTTCAAAAAAAATATCAAGGTGCAAACCCTGAAGACCCAGACGAATATTTAGCGGAAAATGTTTTTTATGTACCTGAAAAAGCTCGTTGGACTTTTTTAAGAGACAATGCAAAGCAACCTGAAATTGGTGTATTGATTGACCAAGCAATGGACAGCATTGAAAAAATAAACGACAACTTAAAAGGCGTTTTACCTAAAAACTATGCTGACCCTGATTTAGACAAGCAACGTTTAGGAGAACTCATTGACCTGATAAGTAAAATTGGTTTTGGTGGCGAAGGACACACAGGCAAAGACCTTTTAGGTCAAGTGTATGAATACTTTTTAGGAATGTTTGCCGATGCCGAAGGCAAAAACGGTGGACAGTTTTACACACCGCAAAGCATTGTAAAAGTTTTGGTTGATATGCTTGAACCTTACAAAGGCAGAATTTATGACGGCTGTTGTGGTAGTGGTGGAATGTTTGTACAAAGCGAAAAATTTATTGAAAGCCACCAAGGAAAAATTGGTGATTTAAGTATTTACGGACAGGAAAGCAATCCAACCACCGTAAAGTTGGCAAAGATGAATTTGGCTATTCGTGGTATTGATGCCAACATACAATTTGGCGACACATTCACCAATGATTTACACCCCGACTTAAAAGCTGATTACATAATTGCAAACCCACCTTTTAATATTAGCGACTGGAAAGGCGAACAGCTACGTGACGACAAACGCTGGAAATTTGGCGTACCGCCAGTTGGCAACGCCAACTATGCTTGGTTGCAACATTTCATACACAAACTTAGCCCAAACGGAACAGCAGGAATAGTATTAGCTAATGGCAGTATGAACAGTAATACAGGAAGCGAAGGCGACATCAGAAAAAATATGATTGAAGCAAGAGTAGTTGACTGTATGGTTACTCTACCTGCCAACTTGTTTTACAATACTACCATTGCAGCATCTTTATGGTTTTTGGCAAAAAACAAAACCAACGGAAAATTTAGAAACCGTGAAAACGAAATACTTTTCATTGATGCAAGAAAATTAGGTGTAATGATTAACAGACGAAATCGTGAGTTAACGCCTGATGATGTTGCATTGATAAGTAACACCTACCACAAATGGAGAAATCCAAATGGTGGATATGAAGACATTGCTGGCTTTTGTAAATCTGCTACAATGGATGAAGTGATACAAAACAATTATGTATTGATGCCGGGCAGATATGTTGGAACGGAAGAAGAAGAAATAGATGCTATGCCGTTTGATGAAAAAATGCAAAATCTCACAGCAAAACTTTCAGCACAGTTTGCCAAAGACATTGAATTGGAAAAAACTATTCGTAAAAACTTAAAAGAAATTGGATATGAGTTCTAACGAATGGAAATTATATAAACTTGATGAATTGTTACTAAAAAGAAATCAAGGTGTAAATACTACTACAGAAAAGGTAAAATATTCTAACAATGGAATACCTGTTATTCGTGCTCAAAATATTTTAACAAGTGGATTAAGCTTTAATGATATTGCATATGTGGATGAGGAAACTTTTAAACGAGTAAGACCTGAATGTAAGCCATTGATTAATGATATATTATATACAAATATTGGTTCACAATTTGGAACCGCTTGCAAAGTAAACACTGACTTTCCATTTTTAATTGCTTGGAATGTATTGAGATTACAGCCAAACAGTTTAATACTTCCCGAGTTTTTAATATATACTCTTAATAATCCTATTGTAAAAACTAAAATTCAATCTTTAAACTCTTCCTCTACAATGCCATTTGTTAGTGGGAAAGAAATGGGTAATGTTGAGTTGAAAGTTCCCAATATAGAAGTTCAAAATAAGATAGCTTCAACACTTTCAGCATTAGATGAAAAAATAGCAAACAATAGCAAAACAAATCAAACACTTGAAGCCATAGCAAGAACTCTCTTCAAAGAGTGGTTTGTAAACTTCAATTATCCAAATGCTGATGGAGGCAGAAAACATAGTGAACTTGGAGAAATACCAAGCAATTGGAAAATAGATGGAATTGGAGCAATCAGTTATGTGCAAAATGGATATGCTTTTAAAAGCAATGATTTTAAAGAATTAGGCGAAGTTGGAATTATTAAAATAAAAAATATCAATGAAAATGTTGTAGAGATTGAAAACACTGACTTTGTAGATATATCAGTAATTGATAAACTGGACACTAAATTTAAAATTGAAAGTGGTTCATTACTTATTGCGATGACGGGTGCTGGCGTTGGAAAAATAGGTTTAGTTCCATTAACTGAAAAATATCTTTGGCTTAATCAACGGGTAGGAATGTTCAAAGAAAAAATTACCTACGGCAATTTATTTATGTACCTACTCTTATCTTCCGATACTTATCAAACCAGTATTCAAAATTCTGCTTTAGGCAGTGCACAACCCAATATCAGTGCGTCAGCAATTGAGAGTATTCGTGCTATAATTCCAACAGCCGAATTAATTGAAGCATTCGGTAGAACAGTAAATCCAATGTTTGAAAAAATCTTGGACAACCTAGCAGAGAATGAAACTTTAAAAACTACCCGTGATAGTTTGTTGCCAAAATTTATGTCGGGTGAAATTGATGTAAATAATTCAAACGGATAATTTAAACTATGGAATTAGACGATTTGATATACGAAGAACACGAAGATTTTAATCAAGACCTAGATGATAGTGAAAAGCCCATTTCAATTTTAGGGATAACTTTTCGACCTAGTGAAGTTTTATTCAAGGGGCAGAAAGGCACATATAATATTGCTTTAACGGATTTTAAAAATCGACAATCAGAAGAATTCAAACAAAAAGTTTTTGACAGTTACCCAACACCTATAGCTTATTATTTTCGGCAAACTCATTTTGGCTATCTAGATAACAACAACAGGCTTCATTTGCTTCGTTCTACTTGGGAGGCTATGATATTTGTTCTTTATGCAATAGTTGTAGGAGAAGCAAGAAAAAAATCATTTCCACTCAGAACAGCTGGAGTTCGTGAAGCTGATTTGTATAATTTTTCAATAGACAGAAAGTTAAGCATAATAGAAAAAATTCTCACTTATAATAGAGATAATGCTTTGGGTCTAAAATGTGGGGTTTTATTTGATGTTGACGAAATTGTAAAAATAAAACAGCTCAATTATCAAAGAAACGGATTTCAACACGTTGCTGCATTATCTGAAGAACAGGCTGCTGCTTTATTTGCAGAACTAATTCCAGAAGTCTTAGGAGCTTTGAAATCAATTGTCGAAATAGAAAATATTGAAATTTTCCATTTTTTAAATACTGATGGAAATCCTTTATCGCTTAGATGTGAAACATTTATTGGACAATCACCAAATAGAACATTAAAGACCTATGTAATTTCAGCAGTTCAATTAGTATTTACAGGTGTAGAATTAAGCAATTTGAATGTATTGGCTAAAATTGAAGATGATATATTTTCAGTTTCACCTTTTTTACATTTCAAATCTGATGATGATGGGCACTTGACTAACCTTTGCTATCTGCATCAATATAATCCTGCAAATGCATTAGAGTTCAAATTTGAAATAGCAAGAAGAGCAGCTTACTATATGGAACCTATTGCAACATTCAATGACAGAATACTCGAATTGCGGGTTTTATCAACTTAATATTTGCAAATGAACATACTTACAGAAGAAGAAATAGAACAAATGGCTTTGCAAACTTTGCAAGAGCAAGGCTATGAAATTATAAATGGTGCAACCATAGAAAGACCTTACTACGAAGTTGTGCTAACTAATCGTTTGCAAAATGCAATTGATAAAATAAACCCTGAAATCCCTGCCGATATTAGAGAAGAAGCATTAAGAAATGTTTTAAGAGTTCAGTACACAACATTATTGGCAAATAACGAAGCCTTTCACAAATTGCTTACCGAAGGTGTTGATGTAAAAGGAAGAGAAGGAGAACAAATTAAGACGTTTAAAGTGTGGTTAATGGATTTTCAAAATCCAGAGAACAACGATTTTGCAGCCGTTAATCAATTTACAATTGTAGAAAATCACATCAATAAAAGACCTGATGTAATAATTTTTGTTAATGGTTTACCATTGGTCGTAATTGAAATTAAAAACGCAACAGATGAAAAGGCAGATATAAAAGCAGCCTTTAATCAGTTGCAAACCTACAAACAGGCCATTCCTACCCTATTTAATTACAACAGTATTTTAATAGCAACAGATGGTTGGTTTGCAAAAGCAGGAACCATCACAAGCGATTGGAGCCGTTTTAGTGGTTGGAAAATTCCACCAACTAAGCCTGAAAATTCAAACGCAGTTGCCGAACCCGACACAACTTACAATTCAACCTTGTTTCCAAAAGAGCCAACTTATTTGGAAATGGATGTGGTATTAAATGGAATGTTGGATAAAAAAACGCTAATTGATTTAATCAGATACTTTGTGGTATTTGAAAAAACAAAAGAGAAAACCGTTAAAAAGATTGCAGCCTATCATCAATATTATGCAGTTAACAAAGCCATACAATCAACTGTAAAAGCAGCATCTTTATCAGGCGACCAACGTGCAGGTGTAGTTTGGCATACACAAGGAAGCGGAAAGAGTTTGAGTATGGTTTTTTATTCAGGAAAAATGGTGGTAACACCGCAACTGAATAATCCTACCATTGTTGTTTTAACAGACCGTAACGACTTAGACCAACAACTTTTTGAAACATTCAGTAATTGTCAGCAATTAATCAGACAAACGCCAGTACAAGCAGAAAATAGAAATCATTTACAAAGTTTGTTATCCGTTGCTTCGGGTGGTGTAGTGTTTACAACCATTCAAAAATTTATGCCCGAAGAAAAAGGCGGAATTTATCCAAAACTTTCAGACCGCAGAAATATTGTTGTGATAGCTGATGAAGCACATAGAAGTCAATATGATTTTATTGATGGCTATGCAAGACATATGAGAGATGCTTTACCAAACGCATCATTTATAGGTTTTACTGGTACACCAATAGAAAAAGAAGATAAAAACACTCAAGCAATTTTTGGCGAGTATGTAGACATTTACGACATTCAACAAGCCGTTGAAGATGGTGCAACTGTTCGTATTTTTTATGAAAGTCGTTTAGCCAAAATTGAACTTGATCCCGAAGAACAGAAAATAATTGACCAGCGAATAGAAGAAGTAACCGAAGAAGACGAATTAACCGAACGCCAACAACGCTTTGCTAAATGGACACAACAAGAAGCCATTGTTGGAAGTGAAAAACGTTTACAACAAGTTGCTGCCGACATTGTGAAACACTTTGAGCAACGCAGTGAGGTGTTTGATGGAAAAGGAATGATTGTTTGTATGAGCCGCAGAATTTGCGTTGCTCTATTTGATGCAATTATTAAAATTCGTCCTGAATGGTATAGTGGAGAAGATGATAAAGGAGCAATTAAAGTTATAATGACTGGTTCATCATCTGACCCATTAGATTGGCAAGAACACATAAGAAATAAACCAAGAAGAAAAGCAATTGGTGACAGATTGAAAGACCCAAAAGATGGGTTGAAATTAGTTTTAGTTCGTGATATGTGGTTAACTGGTTTTGACGCACCTTGTTTGCATACTTTATATGTTGACAAGCCAATGACAGGTCATAATCTAATGCAAGCCATAGCAAGAGTTAACCGAGTTTTCAAAGACAAAGAAGGCGGATTGATAGTTGATTATTTGGGTATTGCACAAGACTTGAAAAAGGCTTTAAGCGTTTATACTTCAAGCGGTGGAAAAGGTAAAATCGAATTTGACCAAGAAGAAGCAGTTGCCAAAATGGAAGAATTGTATGAAATAGTTGTTGACTTATTTCACGGCTTCGACTACAATACATTCTTTGGTTTACAGCCAAGAGAAAAATTGAATTTCCTTTTAGATGCAACAGATTTTATTTTAGGACTAGACAAAGGGCAAGAACGTTTCAGTACAAATGTTTCCAACCTTTCTAAAGCATTTGCTATTTCAGTTCCAAATCCCAAAGCGTTAGCAATAAGAGACGATTTAAGTTTCTTTCAAGCTATCAAAGCAAGGATTTCTAAATTGAGAGAAAGCAACAAAAAACGTAGCGATGAAGAAGTAGAAACAGCAATTCGCCAAATAATTTCCGATGCTTTAATTTCAACAGAAGTAATTGATATTTTTCAAGCAGCAGGTTTACAAAACCCTGAAATATCTGGTTTAAATATTCTTTCAGACGAGTTTATGGCAGAATTGAAAGATATGCCACGAAAGAACTTAGCATTAGAATTATTGAAAAGATTGCTTAATGATGAAATCAAAAAGCGTTCATCAAGAAATATAATTCAAAGCAAGAAATTTTCTGAAATGCTTGCTGATGCAATCAAACGTTATCAAAACAACGCAATCACAGCAGCCGAAGTCATAGAAGAAATGATAAGACTTGCTAAAGAATTAAAAGAAGCAGACAAACGAGGCGAAGATTTAAAACTGGACTTTAGAGAATTAGCTTTTTATGATGCTTTAGAAGTAAGCGACAGTGCAGTATTGGTTTTAGGTGACGAAATACTTAAAACCATTGCAAGAGAATTAGTTGAAAGCGTTAAAAACTCTGTAACAATTGACTGGGACAAAAAAGAAAGTGTTCAAGCAAAAATGAGAGTTATGATAAAACGTATTCTAAAAAAATACGGTTATCCACCAGAAAAACAAGACCAAGCCGTTAAGACAATTTTGGAGCAAGCAAAACTAATCGCAGACGACTTTTCAGACAACAAATAAAAGTACCATTATTGAAGGGTAATATACGAAGTCCCTAATAGCCAACGCACCAAGTCAGGCACATTTGCAAGGCACACAAAGCCGACACACAAAAGCCAACCTTGCAAAAGAGCCTGCCTTGTGCCAACGCACAGGCAACAATCTAAGGGTGGACACAGACCCACATTGTAGATGACCGAGGAGAAGGGCGAACGTACAACATGGGGTTTGCTGCAAGTCTGGCAGGAAGTTGGAGCAATCGGCAGCATATCGCTATTGTGCATCATCCGGGCAGGACAAACATCGCCGGGCTTTTAGTTGTAAACTTGTATTTTTAATTCATTATTGGGCAGCAGTTCCGGGCAGACACAGTACTAATGCCAGCCCTGCAGCAAGCCCTGGACGTTGGCTGCAATAAAATAGAAAATCCCCAATAAATTTAACCTTCGTGAAATATTCTATGAGACATATGCTTCTTTTCTGCTTAATTTTCTTTCTAATTTCCTGCCATACAAATGGACAAGATCATCGACGAGAAAATGCAAAACTTATAAACTCTATCGATAGCTTAACTACTATTCTTGGACCACCAGCGAATGATCTAGTAATCTATTTTAAAGAAGTCACTGTAATTGCCAAAAATAATAGAAACTATCAATTACCAGAAAGGCAAGTCGATTCCCTAAAATATTTTTACGAAAAATTGGCTTCTCAATATGCCGATGCCACAAGATTTATTAGTTTATTAAAAACATATAATAGCATTGATAGTTCGCTAAAATCTAGCTTTCTCACTGTATTAGAAAATGGAAAGGCTCCATGGAACATAACAATGCCAGTCTATTTAAAGATTTATAAGGAAGGCCAAGATTCTTTAAGTGATGCAGAAAAAGACGTTATTGCAAACACAGCTACAATTTTTAAAAGTTCAGCGCAAACAGTTTTAGAATGGACAAAGGCAGTTGCGGACCAAGAAGAATCGTTTGTCAAAACATACAACCTGAAATTTTACAACGGCAAGTATCAATAAACTTTACTGCAGCCAACAAAAAGTTTTGCTCAAGTGTGGCTGGACAAACTAATATCAGCATTTGTAAAAATCCAAACTTCAGTTCCGGGCTGGACAAACATCAACGAACTTTAATTCTTAACTTCATCAAAATATTTTCAATCAACAGCGGGGCCGGGCGGACGCAATTCTAATTCCACACATGCGCAAAGCTTTGGCTCGTTGTACGATACCCTATTGAACACCCTACTTCGATTGAAACACATCTAAAACCAAAACACTTGACTATGAAACTGGCAAAAGTAAAATTAAAGGGATTTAGAAATTTCAAAAAAGCGACAATCAACTTCAATGAAAAGTCACTCATTATCGGAGCAAACGATGTAGGTAAGACAAATCTAATTTGGGCTTTAAGGCTTCTCTTAGATAAAGGACTTTCTGAGTATGATATAGAGCCAAAAGACTCTGATTTTTATGCCTACGAAGAAACTAGTGATTTTGAGATTTTATTGAAGTTTGAAGATGTTGTAGAGGACTGTTTAGTTTCAAAATTAAAAGGAAAGATTAGTGATGATGACGTTTTATACATTGTATATAGAGCTGCCAGAAACAAGGACACAATGGCAAAATCATATTCAATACTTGCAGGTAGTTCACTTGAAACTTTAGAAGAAATTGAAGAAAGATTTTATCGAAAGGTTTTAAACATAAGATATATAAGCAGCAGAAGAGATTTGTACAATTATATCAACAAAGAAAAAAATAATTTGTTTTACCTAGCAAAACAAAACAGGGAAGAAAAAGAAATTGAAAGTGATGACAAACTCTATTCAGAAATATCAGCCGACCTTAAAAGTGTTGATGAAAAAATCCCCAAATTATCCTATATAGCCACGGCTACAGACAATATAAATGCAGAATTAGAAAAGCTTTCTATACATCACAAGAAACAAAAAATTGTATTTGATGCAAGTTCTTCAAACGTAGATAACTTTATTAATAACGTTTCAATCGCTTCAAAAAATAATGACAAGAGTTTATTAATTGGTGGCGATGGAAGACTTAATCAGATATATCTGTCCTTGTGGGCTGCAAGAAACGAAATCGCAGAGGATAATTTACAAGAAGTATCCATAATTTGCATCGAAGAACCTGAAGCACATTTACATCCACACCAACAAAGAAAAATTGCCGAATACTTGAGCACAACTATTAAAGCACAAGTTATCATAACAACACATTCACCCCAAATAGCTTGCGAATACTCTCCAAATTCGATTATTCGATTGTTAGAAAAGGGCAAAGGCACAAAAGCCGCATCAGATGGATGTACTGAAATTATAGATGATGCATTTTCTGACTTCGGCTATCGTTTAAGTATTATTCCTGCCGAAGCATTTTTTGCCGATACAGTTTTATTAGTAGAAGGACCTTCCGAAGAACTATTTTACAAAACATTGTCCAAACAGTTAAAGATAGATTTAGACAGGCTGAATATAAGCGTTCTAATGGTTGACGGGGTTGGTTTTTCAACTTTCATAAAAATACTAGACAGTCTAGAAATAGAATGGGTTTTAAGAACTGATAATGATATTTCTAAAGTTCCATACAAAGAGGAATACAGATTTGCAGGAGTCCAAAGGATAATAGGTTTCTACAGAAAGTCATTTAAGCCTGAAGGAGCCACTGATAAAATTATTGCTGCAAATGAAAAACTTCTCAAAGGGTTTAAAAACTCGGAACCATTACAAGCGAATATAGATGCCGCTTCAAATATTGCTAAGCAATTGGAACCATTTAATCTATTCTTATCAAAGAAGGATTTAGAAAACGACCTTTTTGATAGTCCTCTAAAAAAAGAGTTAATTGCCTTTTTTGATGACTTAGATGAAGAAGATATAATCTCAAAGATGCAAGAGAGAAAAGCAACATTCATGTATGAGTTTCTAAAAGAAAAGAAATCCTATCTGAACGTTCTTGAAAAAAATGCAATTTCTGCTCCTCTTTTGAAATGCAAAAAAATTATCGAGGATTATCAGAATGAAGCCAACTGAACAACAAAAGCTAATTATTGGACATAGCGGGAATGCTGTCATAATCGCAGCGCCTGGTAGTGGTAAGACTTTTGTTGTCTCTGAAAGAATAAAGATATTATTGAACGAATTAGAGGAATATCAAGGCTTGATAGCCATCTCTTACACTAATAAGGCCTCAAATGAACTCCGTGAGCGAAGCCTTAGAAATGGAATAAACCCTAAAGCTTCTTTCTTTGGTACAATTGATAAATTTTTTATAGCAGAAATTATCGTACCATTTGGGAAACATATATTTGGCATTCCAACTAATGACATAAGTGTAGTAAAAATTGAAACGTTAGAAGAAGATGAACAGAATTTATTTGGCTGGTTTAACAGAGATATTACAATTGGAGAACTGACAGAAGAAAATATTGACCTTCTTAAATATTATTTTAAAAGTGGAGTTTTATTAATTGAAACAATTGGTGTATTTGCAAACTATATATTTTCGAAGTCTTTAGCGTGTAAAAAATATCTTACTTCAAGATATAAATATATTTTCATTGATGAATATCAGGATTCAGGCATCAATCAACATGAAATATTTTTAAAAATAAATGAATTAGGGATTTTGGGCGTTGCAGTGGGCGATTTAAATCAATCTATTTATGCATTTTCTGGCAAAGATTCAAAATTCCTTACTGAGCTCACATTGCTTAAAAGTTTTAAATTATTTAAGCTAAATAAGAACCATAGATGTCACCCTTCAATAATTAATTACTCAAATTATTTGTTAGACCCCAAAACTGAATTGATTCCAACCGATAGTGATGTTGTTTACTTTCACAGAATTGAAGGAAATGAAATAAACATTGCAAAATGGATTGACGACCATTTAGATTCTATAAAAAAATACTTTACCCTTGATAAAAATAATAAAATTGCAATCCTTACTAGAGGGAATAGAACAATTGGAATAATTAACGAAAATCTAAAAACACCAAATAAAGTCTCATTAACAACTGACCTTGATACCAGTTTAAATATTTGGTCGGGGATATTTTCAAATCTTTTACATTTTTCATTAGACAACTCCTTTAAGTTCATTGAAGTTGTTGAGGAGTTCACTTCTTATGATAGGTTGACAAAACAAAACAGGACGAGAATCATACAACTTAAATCCAAAGTCATTCAGTTATTTTCATCTGAAGTTTTAGATAAAGACGCCGTTATTAAAACATACAAAGAGATAGCTGAAATAATTGCTCCAAATTCTGTTAATGAAGAATCTTTAGAATTATTGAAAGGTGTTTTAAATTCAAAAAATCAAATAGAATCGTATAAGCCAGCAGATGAGAATGAAATTAATATAATGACTCTTCACAAATCCAAGGGCCTTGAGTTTGATGCAGTCATACACCTTGACCTTTATGAGTGGGTAATGCCATTTGGAGCTAAGAATGACCAAAAAATTAATAACCCAAGAGAATGGATACAAGACCTAAACCTTCACTATGTTGGAATCACTAGAGCTAAAAAAGCATGTTTATTAATTTCAAGTACTCAAAGAACAAATAATGCGGGCGAAATTAGAAGAGGCTTTGATTCAGAGTTTTTATGGAAAGACAATATTGAAAACATACGATTTAAAAAGGCTGACTAGAAAGGGCATCGTACAACATGGGGTTTGCCAAAATGGGGGCGGACGGAAGCCGTGTTTCAACTTTTGTTTTTCAATTTGGCTTTATATCCAGCAGGACGTTATTAATTTGGCTATGTGCAAATCATCAACTTTTATCTATAAATTTAGCTTCAGTTAGCCGGGCGGACGAATATCTATGACCCCACTTCGGCAAGCCCTGAACGTTAGCGGCTATGTTATGAAAATCTCGTTCCTAATAATAATTTTCACTTTGACGATTTCTTTTTATGCAAAAGGAAATCAGGATTGTATATGGACGAGTAGTAAGGCAGGAGTAACTATAAAATATGTAGCACCTTGCAATTTTGCAAATCAATCCAGTCTTGACAGCATTCTAAATAAAATCATTTCATTAATAAATCGCCAAGACACCAGTTTAAAAATTTGGGTATTAATTAGCCAGGGACAGTTAAGTTTTCCAGACGGTAATTTTTCAAACTTCTTCTCTATTGGTTACGACACACTAAGAGAAATTGATGATGACTATCTTTTTAACTACTACCAAAACCAGACAATTCTTTCAGAAGAGGCGAATAATGGAGTTAACAGGTATGAAAGCAGATTTGTGCCTATTGATGTAAATTCAACAAATCGCAAATCAAAAAGCAATGTTGGGATTAAAATTATTTATGACAGAGATTATAGAATTGGTAAACCCAATTGGACAGACATCATAAATGCAATTGTTTACGCCTCAAAAAATGTTGAATTAATAAAATCTTCTCAAAGGAGAGACACAGTAAGGTATAACACAAACGGTTGGTATGTTTCACTTTTGACACTAGACACATTTGCCATAAATAAAATTATCGGTAGACAAAATGAATCTAAGCAGAAGGAGATTGTTGAAGAAAAATCAAAATCAAAAAATACCTATTGGCTTTTAGTACTTTTGGGGTTGACAACAATTGGAATTGTAGTGTACAAATCTCGTCAACACAGCCGCTAACATTGGTATTGCTGCAATTGGGGCTGGACATTGAAACATCGGCTGCTTGCATCGCTGTGCTTTTGTTCCGGCAGACGAATATCTATTTGGCTTTTTGTTGTTAACTTCAACATTATATTTTTAATTGGGCGGCAGTTCCGGGCTGGACGTTATAAAATATCCCACCTGCAGCAATACCTGCCCGTTAGCGGTCATGCTATGGGCAATCCGTTCGACAATCATGATAACTAAATAGCAGGAGTAATCTTTAACCCTAAAAGCAAAATAACTTAAGCAGTAGTACGACATGATTTATTCAATTATGCCTTTCGCTTCTTATACCTTTATAACATGGCAATCTTAGACCAATCCTTTTCGGCAGATAACTTCAGACAGATTCTCGATTATGAGAACAGGAAAGGAGTGTATTTAGAGGGGAGATATTTCGCAGATATTGGAACCGTAACTGAAGCAATTAAAAAGTGTAATACCGAATTACGAGAGAAAAAGAAAACAGCTACTGCAGAAGAATTTGAAATTTTTAGAAAAGAAACAAATGATAAAAAGGAAAAGCTAAAAGAAGAAAAGGAAGCCAAACTAATTGAAGCGTTACAAAAAGTTAGTGACAATGTTGTCAAAGATAAATTCAGAATAGAATTAACCAGAGATGATACAATAACTGACAAGCCTGTTTATACAACCGCCGATGAACCAGAAAACTTCTTTGCACTAAAGCAGTTACAGTATAATTTCCGAAAACTGTATAAAGTAAAACAATCGAATAGATTTGCTATACTAAGCCAAGTGAAAGTTTTACTTGACAATAATTTCCCTAAGTATGTTATTAGAACTGACATACAAGAATTTTATGAAAGCATACCTCACGACAAGCTTTTTCAAAAGCTTAATGAGGAAAATCTTATGACTTTCTATTCCAAAAAAATCCTCACTCAAATCCTCAATGAATATAAAAGACTATCAGGAAGTGATATAGGCTTGCCAAGAGGTGTCGGAGTAAGTGCATATCTGGCGGAATTGTATATGAGAGATATTGACCAACTTATTAAATCGTTACCATCCGTAAGTTATTATGCTAGATATGTTGACGACATAATCATAATATTTACACCAACTTCAACAAAAGAACCAAGAGATTATTTAGCTAAAATTGATGAAATCATAGAAACAAAATATTTATTGACAAGAAGCAGGACAAAGACACAGGAATTCGACTTAGTTGAAACGCCAACAGGTTGCAGTCTTCAATATTTGGGTTACCATTTTCAATTCGGGACTTCACCCATCAGGCTAAAATTAACAACAAACAAAGTAAATAGATATAAGCACAGAATTGACCTTATTTTCGATTCATACATTAACTATTCTAAAATAAATGAAAAAAAAGCAAGAAAGCTTTTGGTAAAGCGATTGAAGTTTTTAACAGGAAACACAAGATTGCTAAACAATAAAAAAAATATTTTAGTTGGTGTATACTATTCAAATAATTTATTGACTGATGATTCCGACTTTATTGGCTTAGATAGATATTTAGCCTATAAAATTGGAACTATTATCTTAATAGAACACTTAAAGACAAGATTGGGAAAATTTAAATTTCAAGAAGGATTTACAAGGAAAAGATTTTCTCCATTTACTACAAACGAGTTATCAGATATTCTTGCAATTTGGCAAAGCGAATAAAACATGAAGCCTAACAAACGACCAATAAAATATAAAAAAGAAAGAGTGGTGCTTTCAGATGTTTTGCCATTTGAAATACCTGTAACATTTTCAAATAGGCATTTTTATGATTTTCTAGTCTCAAATAAAGTTTATTTTAACGGCGAAAAAATAAAGTGGGCTGTAAATGAACCTGCCTTAAACGAAGCCATCAAGTTGCTTTTTGACTTTCGCAATTTAGCAGTTACTACAAATGAACTTGATGTAGATATAAAATGGGGGCTCAAATCTATCCCATTCAACTATAAAATATCACACAAGGAAAATGACTTCCGTGAATTGACATTAATTCATCCAAAAAATCAATTGGCCTTGATAGATTTTTACGAGAAAAACAAGCAACTTATTTTACATTATTGCAGCATAAGCCCTTTCTCAATTAGGAAGGCTAATAAAATCGCAAGATTCATATACCACAAAGATAAAACTCATAAAGAAAAATTATCAGAAAATCAAGACTATGAAACCGTAGAAGAACATGATAAGGAATATGAAAATCTTAAAACGTTTTTCGTTTATAAAAATTACAGCAACATTCATAAGTTTTACGAATCGTACAAATACCACCGGTGTGAAAAAAAATACAATAAGCTTTTTAAATTCGATATATCCAAATGCTTCGATAGCATATATTCTCATTCTATTTCATGGGCTTTGCTCAACAAGGAAATTGTAAAAGATAATATTGGATTATCAAACGGAACTTTTGGAGGTGCTTTCGATACATTAATGCAGCATTTGAATTATGGAGAAACCAATGGCATTGTTATAGGTCCAGAATTTTCGAGAATATTTGCGGAACTTATCCTGCAAAGAATTGATAGGAATGTCGAAACTATTTTAAGGGAAAAGGAAGAATTGATACACAAAGTTGACTATGAAATATTTCGTTACGTAGATGATTTTTTTGTTTTTTATAATACTGAAAGCACCAAGGAAAAAATTCTAAAATATTTCAGATTGGGATTAAAAGAATACAAGCTCTATTTAAATGATTCTAAAACTATTTTGTATGAAAAGCCAATTATTACAGAGATAACAATTGCTAAGCAAAAAATTACAGAGTTGCTAAATAAGTACCTTGCGTACAAAATTAATGACCCAGAGATACCTGAGGTTTTAGTAAAGGATTTAAAGACAGAAGCAAAAGAGGAAGAAGTAGAAAAAACAGGTTCAATTTATGTTAGTTCAAATAAGCTTATCACAAAATTTAAAACTATAATAAAAGAGACCGAAATTGATTATAAGGACATTTTAAATTATACACTCTCATTAATAGAACGTAAAGTTTCTAAAATTTTAAAAGATTATAAAGCCCTTGAACGAAAAAAGAACTCAGAGAAGGCCTTTACAATTGCTATTCTTGAAACATTGGATTTTACGTTTTTTCTTTACGCTGTATCTCCTAGAGTGAATACAACGATAAAACTTTGCCGAATTCTAAGAAAGCTAACAGAATTTTTAAGCGAAAAAGAAAATATAAATATTGATTTCAAACATTTAGCATACAAAAAAATATACGATAATATTTATTTCACTCTGCAAAAGAACAAATCCTTAGAACATACACAAGTTGAAACTCTTTATTTATTAATTGCTTTAGGGGAATTAGGTAAAGAGTATTGGTTAGATTCTGATGTTTTGAGGCAATATGTTTGCATTGACAAGGATAAATTAAGCGGAGCTCTTTCTTATAAAGGTTCATTAAATTATTTTGCAATCATTGTTATGCTCTTTTATATGCGTAACAAGAAACGTTATACATTGTTGAGGACATTTTTACAAGAACATATCCGCTTTCGATACAATGAAGTGAAAAATGAAAATATAGGTAAGACCACGGAATTAGTGTTTCTTTTGTTTGACATCTTAACTTGCCCGTACTTAGACCTAAGTTTCAAACAAGAGATACTAACTTTGAATGGTGTAACTAATCCGACAATTCAAACTGAATTAATAGAAATGAGAAAATATTGGTTTACAAAATGGACTGAATTTGATTTTGGAAAAGAACTAGATGCAAAGCACAGCCAAGAAGTTTATTAAAGTTATTATGCTCCGTCTAAATTAAATTCACACACAAGCATAGTTTTGCTTTTCAGATACAATGAAAGTGAAACACAGAAGCAGCAGGGACGGGCTGCTTCTTTTTAAAGCATATTGAAACATTAACTTGCAATAGATTGACACAGTAGAAGCACGAACCGCTAACATGGGGTTTGCCAAAATGGGGGCTGACGGAAGCCGTGTTTCAACTTTTTGTTTTTCAATTTGGCTTCATATCCAGCTTGACGTTATTAATTTAGCTATGTGCAAATCATCAACTATTATTTATAAATTTAGCTTCAGTTAGCCGGGCGGACGGAATTCTATTGCCCCCACTTCGGCAAGCCCTGAACGTTAGCTGCTATGTAACCGGCATTATCTTTAATTGAAGTTTTTTGCGAGTAATATAATTACATGAAAATTGACATCAAACTTGAACTTAAAACCTGGACTATTTATTTTGTGACAATAATTTTATC
>Ga0209023_10003929_pt1 | contig 17334 bp, 20 predicted proteins | sample LakOneMetagenome_FD_187468 | JGI IMG/M metagenome (GOLD analysis project Ga0209023, IMG submission 187468) | Freshwater and sediment microbial communities from Lake Erie, Canada (SPAdes) (version 2) | ecosystem: Environmental > Aquatic > Freshwater > Lentic | place: Lake Erie, Canada... | reverse complement strand
TCATCACCGCCGCAACAAACAGGAACGACAGCTTCGGCAATCCGGGAATCAGTGCCAGTCCCAACAGCACCGCAGCACCAACCGCGAGCGGCCGGCTGCGCGCCAGCAACTGCACCGCGACGTCGTCGCCCAGGTGCGACTCGGATGCCGCACGCGTCGTGATCAGACCGCCGGACATCGAGACCAGCAGCGAGGGGATGGCTGTGACCAGACCTTCACCGACCGTCAGGATGGTGTAGGTCTGAAGGGCTGCGCCCACCTCCATGTTGTGCTGAACGACGCCGATGATGAGACCGGCAACGATGTTCACGCCGGTGATGAGCACGGCGGCCAGTGCGTCGCGCTGCGTGAAGCGGATGGCACCATCCATCGAGCCGTAGAAGTCGGCTTCGCGCCTGACGCGGTCACGTCGCTGGCGTGCCTCACGCTCGTCGATGACGCCGGCGTTCAGGTCGGCATCGATCGCCATCTGGCGGCCGGGCATGGCGTCCAGGGTGAAACGGGCCGTGACCTCCGAGATGCGCACTGCACCGTGGTTGATGACCAGGAACTGGATGGCGATGAGTACCAGGAAGACAACGATGCCGACGACGAAGTTGCCGCCGACCACGAACTGGCCGAACGCCATGATGACGTTGCCCGCCGCTTCGACGCCGTCCTGACCGTTCATCAGGATGAGACGCGTCGACGCGACGTTCAGCGACAGCCGCACCAACGTCAAGAGCAGCAGCAATGACGGGAAGACGGAGAACTCGACAGGCTGCTTGATGTAGATGGTCGTGAGCAGCAGCACCACGGCCAGGCCGATGTCGATCGACAGCAGCAGGTCGAGCACGATCGGCGGCAGCGGCACGATCATGAGCAGCACGACCGCCATAACGGCGACCGGCGCCAGGAACTGGGCTCCGTAGAGTGCGACCGGTTTCTTCTCTGGGTTCATGTTCGCGTCCTAGAGCACGATCTGCTTGAGCCGCACGAGGTATGCGAGCACCTCGGCGACCGCGCCGAAGAGCGGTCCGGGAATGGTCTCGCCCACGTCGACACTCTTGTAGAGCGCCTGCGCGAGCGGCACGTTCTCGATCGTCGGCACGCCGTTCTTGCGTGCGATGTCCTTGATGCGCTGCGCCATGTGGTCGATGCCCTTGGCGACGACGATCGGCGCCATCATCGATGTGCGCTCGTAGTAAAGGGCCACCGCGTAGTGCGTGGGGTTGGTGATGACCACAGTCGCCGTCGGCACCGACTTGAGCATGCGACGCTTGGTCATCTCGCGCTGCACCTGGCGGATGCGCGACTTCAGTTCGGGACTGCCTTCCGACGACTTGGCTTCGTCCTTCACTTCCTGCTTCGTCATCTTCAGGCCGCTGGTCGTACGCCACCGCACCACGAAGAAGTCAGCGCCGCCAATGACGAGCATTGCCAGCGACCCCTGCCACATCAGGCGACGAATGGACTCCCAGGCGTACTTCGCGGCATCAGCCGGCACCATGCGCGCCACTGTTCCACCGTCGTTCAACTGCGCGTAGATGACCTTCCAGGCAATGGTCGTCAGTGCGGAGACCGCGAGCACTGACTTGAGAAAATCGAGCCCGCCCTGTGACGGCTTCAGCCGGGACAGACCAGCGGCCGGACTGAGTCGCTCCCACTTGATCTTGAGTGGCTCGCCCGTGAGGACGAACCCTGACTGCGCCACCATGCCGAAGACGCCGACGAGCGCAGCCAGTCCGAGCAGCGGACCGACCGTCTTCGCCACCATGAGGCCGTCCGCAACGATCGCCTGCGTCAGCTCCCCTGGTGCGATCGGCTCGAGGGGGCGCTCGCCGACGCGGCGCAGTCCCGCCGCCAGCCGCTGCGCCATGCTCGCGGCAATGTCGGGACCGTAGGCACCCAGTGCGAGCGTCAAGGCCATCGAGGAGATCGCCACAGCAAGGTCGCGGCTGCGGGGCACCTGACCCTTGTCACGTGCGTCCTGCAGCCGCTTGGCTGTGGGTTGTTCTGTTTTTTCGTCGGCCATGCTCGTGCCTCAGCGGAACGCGAGGGCTCCACGCATGCCGAGTTCGAACGCCGGATTGATGTACCGCGCGAGGAGCGTGGGTGCCATGGAGATCAGGCTGGCGATCACCACGAGACCGAGAACGATGCGCAAGGGTTGCGACACAGCCTGCAGGTTGATGGCTGGTGCGGCGCGCGCGATCAGACCGAGCGCGATTTCCACCACGAGCAATGCCAGGATGAGCGGGGTCGCCAGACGCACGCCAAGCACGAAGACGATGCCGAGCATGCTCGTCACCACCGCGACCAACGACCGATCGACGTGGCCAAGTCCTATCGGCAACTGCGTATACGACGCCGCCAGCGCCCGAATCATCGAGTGATGACCATTGGTGATGAGGAACGTCACGATGGCGAGGTTGGCGTACAGCACCGAGAACATCGAGTTGCGCACACCGCTTTGCGGGTCAATGAGTGAGCCGTACGAGAATCCCATCTGGTAGCCCGTCAGCGAGCCCGCCATCTCTGCCCCGGAGATGACCGCGCGGATAGCGAGCGCGATTGAAAAGCCGATGGCCATCTCACGCAGCACGACGCCGATGATCTGGAACAGGTTCAGGTCGACGGGCGCCACTACCGCGGGCGTGACGGCGAGTGTCAACATCAAGGCAAAGCCGAGCCGGACCGGCGCTGGTGCGTACACGGCGCCGAGTGGCGGCGCCGCCGCCACCAGCATCGTCGGCCGCACCAGCAGCAGGCCGAAGCTCGCAAACGGCGTGAAGTCGATCACCGCACCAGTTCCGGCAACCGATTGATGAGCGAGATGGAAAACCCTGTCACGACGCGCAGCATCCACGGAAAGGTCAACGCGAAGACCGCGAAGATCGCCGCCGCACGCGGGATGAACGCCAGCACGTTGTCCTGAATTGAGGTAACGGTCTGGAACACGCTGATCGCGACGCCGGCGGCAAGTCCGGCGGCGAGCATGGGAGCAGTGACCATGACGGCGGTCTCAATGGCCTGTCGAATGATTCCAACGACGAGCGCTTCAGACACACATCACCTCAGGCGAAGCTGCGAACGATGGAGCCGACGATCAGATTCCAGCCGTCGATCATCACGAAGAGCAGGATTTTGAACGGCAGCGAGATCATCGCCGGCGGCAGTTGCAGCATGCCCATCGAGAGGAGCGTGGTCGACACGATCAGATCGATGAGCAGGAACGGAATGAACAGGAAGAAACCCATCTGAAAGCCGGTCTTGAGCTCGGAGATGGCATAGGCCGGAATGACCACCCGCATCGGGAGGTCTGATGGACCGGATGGGCGCGGCAGATGTGCCATGCCGACGAAGAGCGCAAGGTCTGCCTCGCGCGTCTGCTTGAGCATGAATTCGCGCAGCGGCGGCGTGCCCGCATCGAGCGCCTGCATGACGTCGATCTCGCCGGCCATGGCGGGCTGCACGGCGTCCGCATTAATCCGCTCCGCGACCGGCGCCATGATGAACGCTGTCAGGAACAGGGTGAGGCCCACCAGCATCTGGTTCGACGGCATTTCCGCCGTGCCGAGCGCCTGCCTCAAGAAATGGAAGACGATGGCGATTCTAGTGAACGAGGTCATGATGACGAGCGCCGCCGGTACGAACGACAGCAACGTCATCACGAGGACGATCTGGAGCGGCGCGGACACCGTGCCCACACCGTCGATCTTCAGATTCAGTTCATTGAGGGGCTGCACGGCCACAGGCGCCGGCGCCGTGATCGGAGCGGGCGCGCGACGTCGCGACTGCGCGTGCGCAGCGACGCTGGTTCCCATCAGCAGCGCGAGCACCAGGAGTGCGACGCGCGTCAGGCGTGTCATGACGGTCGTCCAGCCGGTGGTGCAGGCACAGAGAGTGACGCGTCAAGGGCGCGTCCAAACTCGGCACCGCCAGGTTTCAACTCGGTGACCAGACCCACGTGTTGCGGGGTCAGCCCGAGGAGCAGCCGGCGCCCTTCCACTGACACGACAACCAGTGAACGCCGTTCGCCGAGCGCGACGGCAGACTCCACCACAATCGGGACCTGTGAACGGCGAAGCGTGCTGGAGCGTTTCAGCGCCCACGCAGCTGCGGCGAGCAAGCCAACGACGGCAAATGCTGAGAGCAGCGCCTGCCCGGAGATCAGCGAGCTGCCGCTGGCCAGCGGTTCTGGCTGCTGAAGTGCGAGCAGGAATGGAGTCATAGCGAATCGATACCGACAGGCGGCGCGACTCGCGTCACGCGCAGCGCCGCCACGTTGTCCATGACCATCACTTCCCCGCTGGCGATGGTCACGCCGTGGACGCGAATGGACAGATCACCGCCCGCAGGTTCGGCCAGGCGCACGATGTGCTTCGGCTGCAGCGACAAACACTCGCGCAGCGTCAAGACGCCGGTGCCAATGAGCACATCCACGTTGCAGCGAACGTCGGAGAGCGCCGTGAATGGGTCAACGGGCTCCTCGACCTTCGCGAGTTCAGTACTGGACGACGAAATCGGAGAGGAGGACATCTACAATCTCCATGTCGAGCGCTTCAGACACTTTCTCTTTCAGCGCTTCCCGAAGTTCTTCCTTACCCTCCGGTGTGCCGAGGTCGTCCGAGGTGAGGGTAGACAACGTTGCGACCACCGCCGACCGGGCGCCCATCGTCAGCACGGGCTTCTCTTCGAATTCCTTCGCTTCCTTCTCGTCTTCGACGACGAGCTGGATAGACGCGCGCAGGAAGCGCTTGCCACCCTCATCCGCGAGGTTGACGATGAAGGGCTCCATCTTCACGAGGCCGCGTTCGGACAGCTTCTTGTCCTCGCCCTTCTTCTTTTTCTTCTTCGCCTTGGGCTTCGCGTCCTTGGGCGCATCTTCCGAGTCGCCATCGTCAGCGGAGGCGGCTTCGGCCGCTTCGGCGGCAGCCGCCTTGGCTTTCATGTAGTACCAGCCACCGCCGCCTCCGGCGAGGAGGACCACCACCGCGATGATCGGAATGAGGGGCTTCTTCTTTGCCGGCGCCGCAGCGGCGTCAGGTTTCGGATCGCTCATGGGTATTCGCAGTAATCCTGGCCGCCGGGAATGGCGACACCAGGGTGGGAGCAAGGCGGGTGCCCGCACACATCGCGGGTTTTCGGCCTGTTTTCGAGTGACGTGAAGGAACGGGCGGGTCGGGACGCCGGACGCAGTGACGGTGCGGCGACACCAGGCGGACGCGCGCGCGACGCGTCCGCCTCGTGAGAATCAGCGATTGGCGAGACTGGCGGCGTTGCGAAGCGCGGTGATGTCAGCCAGCGTGGCCGGCATGAACGGCATCGCCGTCGTCATGCCGCGCATGTCAGCAGACGGGGGCGTCTTCGTCGACGAGGATCCGAACATCGACGCGAGCAGATTGCCAAGACCGCGAGTCTGTGTCTGGCGTGTGGATGATGCGCGCCGACTCCCCTTGCGAGCCGCGGAGGACACTTCCTTCATCTGACGCTTCGTGTTCGATGCCATGACCGCTCCTAAAGAAGGACTTCAAACGTGGCTGTCTCGCGCGGTCGACGCGCGCGACGTTCCTGCGGCTGCTCGTCCGACGGCTGATGCCGTTGACCGGAACTCTCGCGCTGCGACGGTTCGTCGTCGGCAACCACGAGTTCCTGCAGATGCAGCCCTTGATCGGCAAGTGTCTGGCGCAACTGCATCTCGTTCGCACTCAGCCAGTCGCGCACCTCGGCGCTCGATGCGTGAACAGACGCGACCACTGACGCGCCGTTCATGCGCACGTCCACGGAGACGTCACCGAGATAGTCCGGATTGAGCCGCATATGCACTTGCCCGTCCCCGTTATCGGAACGAAGGCGCACTAACTGCACAATCTGGCTCGGAAGCTCAAGGTCCATCACACGCGTCGAGGCGCTCGAACCACTGCTCGACACCGTTTCAGGCGTCGTCAACGCGGCTGCGGCAACCGCCTGGAACGCCGCAATCGCAATGGCGGATGTACCCGTGAGCCTCTGAGCGACCGGCGCCGGCGCTGTTGCATTCAGATCACGACCGCTTCGCGAGGTGGACAGCGTCGACGTTCCAATCGCACCGGCGTCAGCAAATTGACGAACGGGTGAGTTGAACGACAAGGGATCGACGGTGGCATCCGCAGCGGAATGGCTGCGATGGCTCGCACGCCCACTTTGGTCAGCACCATCGTCTTTCGAGGTGGCGCTCTCACCGAACCGAGCGTCTTGCGCCGCCGTGATGGCACTGGCCGTCGCAGCGTTCACAGCGATGTGAGCGGACGCCGCACTCGATGCTGACGCCCCGATGCCGGCGCTCGAGAGAGCCCGCCCCTGGCGCGCATCGAGGGATCGCGGAGCCAGGCTGCGAGGAACAATTGGAGTCGTCAACGTTTGTGGCGTTGCGATCTGCGGCGTATCAGCGACGGCAGTGCCCGGAATTCCAGCAGAGACCGCGCCGACGGAGCTCGTCGCGTTCGCAGTGGTCACCGCTGATTCGACAGCCTGCATCTGTCCATCTGCCGAGACGCGGGCATATCGCGCCTGAGCGCGCTGCGCGGCGAGCGGCGCCAGTCCGCGATCAGCAGTCGTTGACGACGGGTTCAGCGTCGTGACGATCGAAGCGGCCTGATCGTCGGAGCCGCCTGCGTCGTCGTGCGCTGACTCACCTGCCTGCTGTGCCTGAGCGCTTTGAGCCGCGGCACTCGGAGTGTCGCTTCCGGCGCCCTGAACGCGCGGACTACGAATCTGTGTCGCCACGGTGGCGGTCGTCGACGTCGAGCTCCCTTGTGTCGCGACGCCTCTCCGGTTCGCGCCTGCAGGCGTACCGTCAACCTCGACGCCAGTCGCTCTCGTCGGATCGACAGCGACTGTCGCGACGTTGGCCTGCGCGCTCGAAGACGCGTCGGCAACTTGTGCGGATGTCGTGGCGACTGACTCTGAGGTCTGCGGAACGATGCGCCCTGCCACATCCGACATGACGCCGGACGCGACCGCAGGCTTTCCGGACTCGCTGGTGGCCGCTGCACCTGCAGCATCCCCAGCCCGTGACGCGACGGCATCGATTTGCGCGGCGCCCGTAACGGACTCGGCGGAACGTGCGGTTTGTGCCGCGTCGGCTTGCGATGCATCAGCAGATACGGACCGTGCGAGCGCGTCGCGAATCGACGTCCTCGCAATCAGCACGGCTTCGGTCGACGCGACGCGACGCACCGGAGCAAGGCCCGTCAACGCGCGCGAGGGCCGCGCAGTCTGTCTTGCAGCGATACTCGCGGTCGTTTCCGTTTCGTCGCTCACCCCAGACGAGGAGCCATCACTGGCCGTCGGGTCGACGGCCTCTTGGGAGTCGACAGCGATGTCAGCGCCTCCGCCTGGACCGGATCGTCCGGCGTCGCCCGTGTCTTTCGATGGGAACTCGCCCTTCAATCCGCGAGTGCGAAGAAACGCGAGTGGACCAACGCCATCAGGATTGACTGCGTGGCCGTCAGTCCCGTCCTCGGACAACTGACCGGCGACACCGCGCTCGGCATCGCCAGGCTGCGGCACCTCTTCCCCACTCGCCGTCGCAATGATCCCCGGAACCGCAATCGGGATGGGTAAGGGAACGTCTACCGGCCCGCCCGCAGTCCCCTGGATCTGTGGATCTGTGTCGCCTTCGGCTCCCGCCTCACTTCGTCGTCCGGCGACGCCCTTTGCATCCGTCTCGACGGCCGAAGAAGTCCTCCGCTGTTGATCGGCAGACGCCGTCGCGACGTTGCTTGATGACTCGCCCTGAGTCGCCGCCCTGGCCGACTTGTTTGCGCCGGCTTTGGACTGAGCGCGCCCGTTCTGCACGGGGCGTTCGGAGGACGCCTCCGACTCCGCCGACGAAGCGGGTCGAGTGGCGTCTCCGGTCGCACTTGCCGCGGATGGCCTCGAGTCGTCGGACAGATCGCTGACGATGGAGGCAAACGACTGCCGCCCTTCGTGCGCGATTGCCTTGCTCTTGTTACCGGCCGGAGCCGGCATCTGAGGTGTGGGCGCCGCGAGCGCGACGCCCACATCAGGAATAGCCATGATTGCCTAGGGTCGAATTAACGCTTCAGGTTCAACGTGTCGCTGAGAATTTCGTCGGCGACGGTGATGCTCTTGGCGTTCGCCTGATAGCCGCGCTGCGCCAGAATCATCTGCGTGAACTCGCGCGCGATGTCCACATTGGACTGTTCGAGTTCGTTGCCGATGATCGATCCGCGGCCACCCGTGACGGCCGCACCGATGTTCGGGAAACCAGCTGCCGCGCCGAGACCAAATCGGTTGGTGCCGACCTTCATCAAGCCTTGCGGGTTGTTGAAGGACGCGAGCGCGAGCTGCGCGACGATCTTCGTCTTGCCCGCACCGAAGCTGGCGATGACCTGGCCGGTCTTGTCGATGCTGATCGACGAGATGCTGCCTGCGGTCGAGCCGTTGGCGTTGGTGAGCGATGTGCCCGACGGACTGGTGAAGCCGGTCAGCGTGCTGCCGCCACCATTGGCGAGCACGATGTCCCACGTGAAGCTCGTGCCGGCGGCGCCGTTCGCCCATGCTGGCCCGGCGATGGCCACGTTGGCCGGCGGCGTCACGCCGTTCACCGAGGTAAGCACGCCTGTGTTGTCGAACGCGATCGAACCGGGTGCCGACAGGATGGACTTCGGCGTTCCAGCCGTGCCTCCCGTGACCTCCGAACCATCGACGGTGATGTTGTAGGTCCAGTGCCCGGGAACGGTCTTCGTATAGTTGAGCGTCGCGATGTGCGTCGAACCCAGCGTGTCAATCAACTGGAACGACGTCGAGAACGTGTCACCTGCCGTTGCTGCCGCGTTCAGGTTCGTCACGGTCGTGAATTCCGTCGTCGGCTTGCCCTGAAGCAGCGTGCCGGGAGGAATCACGATGGACGACAGCGGACCATTGGCAATGATCTGCGCCGTGACCGGGTCGGTATCGGTGTAGCCCTGCACCGGAAGGCCGTCGGCAGTAATCAGCGTGCCGTCTGAAGCGAACGAGAAGTTGCCGGCGCGCGTGTACGACTGGTCGTCGCCCATGCCAACGATGAAGAAGCCGTTGCCGTCGATGGCGACGTTGGTCGCTACGCCGGTGGCGTCGAACCCGCCCTGCGAGAAGTTCGGCGAGATCGAACCGGTGGCGACACCCAACCCAACCTGCATCGGATTGACGCTCGATCCACCGACCGACTGGCTCACCAGGTCGGAAAAGGTGACCGTGCTCGATTTGTAGCCAATCGTGTTGAGATTGGCCAGGTTGTTTCCGATGACGTTGAGCTGTTGCTGGTTCGCGTTTAGCCCCGAGAGGCTGGACGAAAATGACATCTCTGCCTTCCTTTAGATCGCTGGGGAGTTGGTTGAATTGCTGCTGTCGCCAGTCGACGAGGACGTAGACCCGGTGCCCGACGTCGAGTCGGTCGTTCCGCTGTCCGTCGTTGACTTCATCGCCGTGTAGAACTGCGCGATGGTCGTCAGTGACTGGTTCATCTGGGTCATCTGTTCGAGCGAGCTGAAGGTCGCGAGCTGCGCGACGAACTGCGTGTCCGCCTGCGGCTGCGTCGGGTCCTGGTGCTGCAGCTGCGTGACGAGCAGATTCAGGAATGCGTTCTTATCGAGCGACTTGTTCAGCGCATTGCTCGCCAGTGTGTTCTGCGTCGACGCGTTCGATCCGGTGCCAGTAATTGCGTTAGTCGCCACGATGTTCTCCTTCAGTGATCTGCGCGACGAACCTGAGTGTCGCGAGCTCGTTCATCTCTCGGACGTGCTGCTGTTCCGAGGCACGTCGGTGTTTGCGCGCCGCGCGGTCGCGGAGTCGTTCGAGTACTCGTCTGCGCTTGAATGCGTCCTGCACGATCTTCTGGGCGGCGTCGGATTCCTGAACCTTCACCGCGGCCTCTTCTGCCCTGGCGACGGCGTGACGACGCTGCTGGTCGATCCACGCGCGATGCCACTGCACGCGCCAGCTCTCGAGCCCGGCCGCCTGCGCGTTCACCAGGCGCTCGCCGTCACTGATCACGGCCTGACGCGCCGCGTCTGCCGCCTGGAGCGCGCTGTCACGTGCGAGTTCCGCCTTCGCGGACTCGAGCCGAGCGGCATCTTCCTGCTTGCGCCGGATGTCGAGCGCCGCGGCAGCCCTGAAGCGAAACGCCATGGCTATAACCGCTCCAGTTCCCCGACGGCGTCGGCGAAACTGGTTGCATCATCGGAAGGCTGGCGCAGGAATGCGTCCACCGCCTCACGCTTGGTCAGCGCCTGGTCGATGCGCGGATTGCTGCCAGGGACGTAGGCACCAACGCTCACGAGGTCTTCGCTGTCGCGCAGCGTCGCGAGCCATTCGCGCACCTTGCCGGCCTTCGCGCGATGCACCGGCGTCGTGACGTCAGGCATGGTTCGGCTGACCGACTGCAGGATGTCGATCGCGGGATAGTGGTTGCGCGACGCGAGATCGCGCGACAGGACAATGTGCCCGTCGAGGATGCCGCGCACTGCATCGGCGATTGGCTCGTTCGTGTCGTCGCCTTCGACCAGCACCGAATACACGGCGGTAATGCTGCCGCCCGTGCGCAGGTTGCCGGCGCGCTCGAGCAGGCTCGGGAGCAGTGCAAAGACCGACGGCGGATAGCCCTTGGCCGTCGGCGGCTCACCAGCTGCCAGACCAACCTCGCGCTGCGCCATCGCAAAACGCGTGACCGAGTCCATCATCAGAAGCACATTGCGCCCCATCGCGCGGAAGTGCTCGGCGATCGCCGTGGCACTGTAGGCGGCGCGGAGTCGAAGCAAGGGTGGGCTGTCAGACGTCGACACCACGACCACCGAGCGTTCCAGACCCTGTGGGCCGAGGTCGTGCTCGAGAAACGAGCGGACTTCACGACCACGTTCGCCAACCAGCGCGAGCACGACCACGTCGGCCTGCGTGCCGCGGGCCATCATGCCGAGCAGCGTGCTCTTGCCGACGCCGCTGCCTCCGAAGAGACCGACGCGCTGGCCGCGTCCGCAGGTCAGGATGGCGTCGATGGCGCGCACACCAGTGCCCATCGATTCAGTAATTGGACTTCTCGCCAGCGGATTGAGTGAAGTTGGCTTGAGCGGTGCCGATTCACCGACGTGCAGGGGTCCGAGGCCGTCTATCGGTTGGCCAAGACCATCGAGGACGCGCCCGATCATCTGGGGACCGACCGGAATCGACAGGGTGCCGCCACGCGCCACAATGCGGTCGCCGGGCCTGATGCCGGAGGTGTCGCCAAGCGGCACGCTCAGCAGCCGTCCATCGCGGAAACCGACGACTTCGACGGGCAGTCCAGGTGAACCGCTGCGGCCACGCAGTTCACAGACTTCGCCGACCGAGACGCGCGGACCGATAGACTCCACCAGGAGTCCGGTGACGCGCACCACCTCCCCCATGATCGGGGCGGGTTCACACTGCGAGACCTTCGACAGATAGGTGTCGAGTGACAGCACGTTGCTCATGCTGCCTCCCGTCCTGAGCGTCGTCCCGCCGGGACAGGCGCGGTGACACCGAGCGCCGCGGCCACTTCTCCGAGCTGGGCATCGATGCCCGCGTCAATCAGACCGAAGTCGGACTGCACCAGACATCCCCCAGAGCTGACGAGTGGATCGGCAACGACACGAACAACGTCGTGCTCGCCAAGATGCGCCTGCGCACCGATGACCGCATAGTCCTCCGGGTTCAGACGAATCGTGGCCGACGTGTTTTCGCCCAGTCGATCGAGGGCGACGCGCGCCATGGCGATGAGCAGTTCGCGGTCGATCGTCATCTCGCGGCGAAGGACGCGACCGGCAATAGCCAGCGCCAGTTCGACGACCTGACGCTCTGTCTTCTGCAGCAGTTCGGCTCGCAGGCTCGCCAGTTCCTCGATGGTCTGCGCGAGTCGCCTGAGCGTCGCTTCGCCACGCCGCTCCGCGGCTTCGGCACCCGCCCGTTCGCCCTGCGCGTAACCCTTGGTAAAGGCCTCGCGTTCGAGTTCGGCAAACGAGGGACGTGGTTCCTCGACCGGCGCCTCGGGCACTGGACGCCCCGGACGATCGGCGTGCACGTAGTGGCTCGCCGGAGGAGCCAGGTCCGCGATCGGCGTGCCGTCCCAGAAGGACGCCACTTGTGCCGTGCGCGACACACGGGTGGCGCGGATCGTCGGCTCAGACAACGTACGCCTCCCCTGCTCCGGCACCCGTTGTAATCAGGCCTTCTTCCTCGAGCTTTCGCGCGATCGCCACGATGTCCTGCTGCGCCTTCTCGACTTCACGCAGGCGCACCGCACCGAGCACTTCCATTTCCTCGCGCAGCAGTTCGCTCGCGCGCTTCGACATGTTGGTGAAGAAGCGGTTGCGAATCTCCTCGCTCGCGCCCTTCAGCGCGATGGTCAGCGCCTTCTTGTCGGCGCGGTTGATGATTTCGCGGATGCCGGATTCCTCGATGTTCAGCAGGTCCTCGAAGACGAACATCAGGTTCCGGATGGCCACCGCCATATCGGGCGCAACACTTTCGATACCCTCGAGCGCCGGGCCACTGATACTGCGGTCGAGACGGTTGAAGAGCTCGGCGACGGCGCGGACACCACCGCGCTGCTCCTGCGACGAGCCACCGACGGTCTTCAGTCGCTGTTCGATGACGCCGGAGATACGGCCAATGACTTCCGGCGAGATCTCCTCGATGCTCGCCATGCGCAACAGCACGTCGGCGCGCAGCGAATCGGGCAGTTGCGACGCCAGGTTGGCGGCGTGCATCGGATTGAGATGCGCCAGGATGAGCGCGATCGTCTGCGGATGCTCGCCCAGGATGAATTTCGACAACTGCTGCGGGTTGGTCTTCTCGATCGTCGCAAAGCCTTCGTTCAGGTGGAACGACCGCATCACGCGCTCGAAGACGCGACGCGCCATGTCAGGCCCGAGCGACTTGGTGAGCAGACGCTTGGCCTGCTCGACACCGCCGACCTGCAGCAACTGCGCGGCAGAGAGCAGATGCTGGAATTCTTCGAGCACCTTCTCGCCGGTGTCGGTCGAGACGGTACCCATGGACGCGACCTCGCGCGCGATGCGCTCGATCTCTTCTTCCTGCAGATGCTTGAAGACTTTTCCGGAGCGCTCCTCCCCAATCACCATCATCAGGATGGCCGCCTTGCGAGCGCCGCTGATGACCGGTTCCGGCGTGACAACCGTGGGGTTACTCATTGTCGGAAATCCAGGTTCTAACCAGACGCGCCACCGCTTCGGGTTCGGAGTCGGCGAGTTTCGCGACGTTTCGCGTCAGCTGCGTGATCTTCTGGTCTTCGGGACGAAGCAATCCGGCCTCGACCTGCTGTTCGAGTGCGGCAATGGTCTGCAGACCGCCAGCGGCGGCCAGGGCGCCGGCCGCGGCCGGGCCGCCGGCGAGACTTGGCGCGCCCAGGGCCGACGGCAGCGCCACCGAACCCGGCGGCGGAGCCAGTGCCTTGTTCATCACCGGCTTCAGGAACAGGAGAAACGCGAGGAGCGCCAGCACGAGGATGCCGACCGTGCGACCGACTTCATGCGCACCGTCTGACTGCACCGCCGTTGTCATGCGCTGCAGCATCGTCCTGGGCGGTTCGGGCGCGAGTTGCTCGCCTTCATCAAACGAGATGTTCTCGACCGTCAGCTGGTCGCCACGCGCTTCTTCGAATCCGACAGCGGCCGCAACAAGCTTGTGAATGCGTTCAACTTCTTCAGGGGTGCGAGGCTTCGACACCGGTGTCGGCGTGGCTGGCGGGGTTGCCGCCGCACCAGCGGCAGGTGCTGCCCCATTTGCGGGAGGTGTGCCCTGCGCGGCAGTCGCCGCAGCGGCAGCGGCGGCGCTTCGGCTGTCGTCGAGCAGCACCGCGACAGACAGACGCGCGATCTGCCCGCTCGGAGAAATGGTGTGTCGCGTCACACGACCCACCTCGTAGTTGGTCGATTCAACGGTGCGACTGGGCGGCGTGCCTGGCACCGGAACAGGCGTCGCGGCACCGTTCCCCGATGCGCCGGCGGAACCCGGAGGCGTGTTGGCACGCGCACCAGCGCCGACCGTCCCACCCGTCAGAGTGGCGCCAGTCGGAATCGCACCGATGTCAGACGATGTCTGTCGGCTGCGTAACACGGTTTCGGGGTCCCAGTGCTCCTCGGTCTCCTCAGCAGAACTGGCGTTGAGCCGCGCCGCGACATTCACGCGCACATGGCCTTCGCCCACAATCGGCTCGAGCAACGCGACGACCTTCGTCGTCAGGTCGCGTTCGAGACGATGCTGCTTGTCGAGATTGAGACCGCTCCCGTCCTGGTCGTCCTGATTCTCCTTGCCGGTCAGCGAGCGACCGAAGGTGTCGAGCACCACCACCGACTCTGGACGCAGGTCTTCGACACTCGACGCGACCAGGCCCGCAATCGCGGTGATGGTCTGCGGTGCGAGCGGCTTGCGTCCCTTCAATTTCAGGACGACGGATGCCTTGGCTGACTGCTTCTCTGTGGCAAAAAGCGAATCCTTCGCCATCGCAATGTGCACGCGTGCGCCGGCAACTTCCGAGATGGTGGCGATGGTACGTGCGAGTTCGCCCTCGAGGGCGCGGCGGTAGTTGACGTGCTCGAGGAATTCGGTTGTGCCAAATGCCGTGCGATCGAAGATCTCGAAGCCGATGCGTCCGTTCGCCGGCATGCCCTGCCCTGAGAAACTCAGACGCAGTTCATCGACGCGCGTCGCCGGCACACGCACCGTCCGGCCGCCGTCGTCCAGCACGTACTCGACCTTGTCGGTCTTCAACTTGCTGACCACACCCTGCGCGGACTCCGAGTCGAGGTCCGAGAACAGCACGGTGTAGGTTGGCGTGTTGATCCAGTACGCAGTCCCGACGAGGACGCCGACGACAGCGACGAACACGCCAGCCAGCGTGGCGAGCTGGGTGCGCGAGAGCGTCGCGGTCAGGCGCTTGAAATGCGTCAGGAGATCTTCAGGATTCACAATGGGTCCCAGGGGTCAGTCAGCACGCACACTTACATCGGCATCCGCATGATGTCCTGATAGGCAGACACCAGCTTGTTGCGTACCTGCACGGTGAGTTCGAGCATCGTATCGGCGCGCTGTAGCGCGATCATTGCGGTGTGCACGTCGCCGCTGCCGTTCAGCATGCCGTTCACGGCGGTGTTGGCCTGCCCCGCTGAATCGCTCACCGTGTCGAGCCACTGCTTCAGCGAGTCGGCAAAGCCCGGACCCTGGACGCCGGACGCGCCGGCGACTGGCGCGGACGCCGGTGAGGTCGGCGTGCCGGCGCGCTGAATCGCGGTCGCAAGGGCCTTGGCAGAAATGGGATCGAGAGCCATGTGCTATTTCCCCAGCTCGAGTGAGCGTGCGAAGGTGTCGCGAATGACGTTGATCGCCGCAACGTTCGCCTGATAGGCGCGCGCCGCACCGACCATGTCGACCATCTCCTCAGGAACGTCGACGTTCGGCACTGACACGTAGCCGTCAGCGTCCGCATCGGGATGTGATGGTTCGTAGCGCTTGCGGAACTCGCTCTGGTCTTCGACGATGTTGGCGACCTTCACGCCCATTGCACCGGCGTTGCCGAGCGCCGCGTCGAACGAATCGACCATCTGCGGCTCGAGCAGCACGTCACGGCGGCGGTACGGCTTGCCGTCCGGGCCGCGCGTCGATTCCGAGTTCGCGATGTTCGAGACGGCCACTTCGAGCCGGGCTCGTTCTGCGTCGAGCGCCGACGCGCTCGCACCAAGGGCGGAAAAGAGTGACATCAGCGTCCCTCGTTGATGGCGTAGCGGACCAGGCGGAACTTGGCAGCCAGCGCGGTTTGCGCGGCACTGAAGTCGCCCGCTGCGCGAGTCATGTTCAGCATTTCGCGATCGAGCTGGACCGAGTTGCCGTCGCGACGAATCGCCACGCCGGCGGTTTCGGTGAGGATCGGCACGTCGGAGCTGCCGACGGCCGGATGCAGTGACGCGTCGAGCGTCTCGGCGAACTGGACGTCCTGGGCGCGGTATCCGGGGGTGTCGAGGTTCGCCAGGTTGCTCGCGGCCACCTGCTGGCGGGCCACGGTTCTATTCAGCTGGCGGCCGAGTGCGGCCACGATGGCGGAGTCAGTGATGCTGTTCACGATGAATGTCCGGTCATCGTGGGAGCAAGGCGGGTGCCCTGCCAGCGAGACACCGGGACTGTACGCTTCTGCGTGGATGTGTGCAGAAGGAATGTCGGCCACCCGACACGCGCGTCGGACGCGCGTCCTCAGTGACGCCGATTAGCGAGCGAACGCTCGATGCGTGCGAGGGTGCGCTCGATGGCGGTCAGTCGATGCTCGAGCGTCTCACCGCCCGGTCGTTGCAGGTAATCGGCAACCTCCCCGACCAGCTCCAGTCGACGGTTGCTGGCTTCGAGTGCCATGCGGTCATGGATGCGGTCGAGGATCACTTCCAGTTGACTCAGCGAGAAGGGCTTGGTGAGGTAGTCGTACGCACCGGCGCGAACGGCGCGAATCGCGGAGTCGAGCGACGCGTACCCCGTCACGATCACCACATAACTTGCTGGATTGGCTTGTCGCGCCGCATGCAGGACGGCGAAACCGTCGGCACCCGGCAAGCTCAGATCGGTCACCACCAACCCGAACGACCCGTTCGATCGCTGCAGTGCCGTCAGCGCCCCACGGCCATCCTTCGCGCCGGCCACGACGAAGCCACGACCACGAAAGAACTCCAGGAGGAGCTCCCGTGCCGATGGTTCATCGTCCACCACGAGGACTTCGAAGGTGTTGGCCAGCGTGTCTGTGTTCATCTGCCCGTGTCTGCGCGTAGGGTCCATCTGATTGATGCGTGCCGGATGAAGACACGACCAACCTGATCCATACTATCTATCGACACTCCCGCGTTTGATTTGAGCCTACGTGCACCGTTTCGGTTCACGAAGCACGCCGGCTCAGGCGAGAAATTCATACCAACTGCCATGTCCAGCCGCCCAACAGTCCTCGTCGTCGACGATGAGTCTGAATTACGCCAACTCGTTGCAGATGCACTGGATAGCCGCGGTTTCGCGGTTGCCCAGGCTGGCGATGTTTCTGACGCCCTGTCCCGTCTCGAAGGGTTTGCCTACGACGGTCTCGTGCTCGATCTGGCGCTGCCAGACGGCAACGGCATGGACCTGTTGTACGCGGCACTCGACCGGTATCCTGACATCCGTTCGGTCATCATGACCGGCTCGGGCGGCGTGCCCGAGGCGGTGGCGGCCATTGAGCGCGCCAAGGCGCGGGGGTATCGCCTGGCCATCCTGTCCAACGAGCTCGACCTGTTCTACGGCGCGGATTTTCGCGACCGGCTTCCCCTGCTG
>Ga0209023_10003928_pt1 | contig 17336 bp, 18 predicted proteins | sample LakOneMetagenome_FD_187468 | JGI IMG/M metagenome (GOLD analysis project Ga0209023, IMG submission 187468) | Freshwater and sediment microbial communities from Lake Erie, Canada (SPAdes) (version 2) | ecosystem: Environmental > Aquatic > Freshwater > Lentic | place: Lake Erie, Canada... | reverse complement strand
GTTTCGGCCAAGATGCAGGCGCTGGGCTATGTCCCGGCTGCCGATCCGGCCCAGGCCGACATGATCGCGCGATTTGACTATGGGGTCGACAAGGGCCGCGAAAAGATCCGCTCGACCGGCTACGTCGATCCGTTCTGGAGCCCGTGGTACGGCTTTGGTCGCCGCGGCTATTGGGGAGGCTATTATCGCCCCAACCGCCCGTTCGGCGCCTGGGGTTACGGCTGGAACGATTCGTGGTTCGACCAGGGCTATGAAAGCTACACCGTGTTCATCAGCGGGATCTCGCTGAAGATCGACCGGCGTGACGGCAAGCGCCTGTTCGAAGGCCGCGCCGAAGCCGCCAGCACTTCCAACCGCCTGCAGTACCTGGTGCCCAACCTGGTCGAAGCGATGTTCACCGACTTCCCCGGTCACAACGGCGAAACGGTGCGCATCTCGGTCGCGCCGGAGAAGAAGAAGAACTGATCCTGCCATTGCAGGTCAGCTGAAGAGGGCGGGTTCCGAGAGGATCCCGCCTCTTTCGCATCCGGCTATTGGCTGAGCGCCATCACCCCGCCGGTGCTGCCAAACCCGCCCTCGCCCCGCACCGTTTCATCCAGTTCCTCGACCGGCAGCCAGCTCGCCCGGGTGACAGGGGCGAGGACCAGCTGGGCCACGCGGTCACCGCGGCGAATCTCAAACGGTTCGTGCCCGTGGTTGATCAGGATCACCTTCAGCTCGCCGCGATAGTCGCTGTCGATCGTGCCGGGGGTGTTGTGCACAGTGATCCCGTGCTTGAGCGCAAGGCCCGAGCGCGGGCGAACCTGGATTTCGTAGCCATGAGGGATCGCGACTGCCAGTCCGCTGGCCACCGCATGGCGCGCGCCGGGACTGATGGTGACATCCTCGGCTGACAGCACGTCCATTCCCGCCGCGCCAGCGGTGGCGTAGGTGGGCAAATCAAGCCCCTCACCATGCGGCAGGCGCTTGACCAGCACGGGAACTTCAGGAGTCGGCTGCTTCTCCGACAAGGGCATCGGCAATCCTTTCGACGAGCGCTTGGGCTACCTGGTCCTTTGCCATCTCGGGAAGGTTTTCGACAGTCTTGGCGGTAATGATATGCACCAGATTGGCATCGCCGCCCATCACGTCACCCGACACGTCGTTGGCAATGATCCAGTCGGCGCCCTTGCGTTTACGCTTGTCCTTGGCGTGCTCAACCACCTTTTCGGTTTCGGCGGCAAAGCCGATCACCAGCTTGGGCCGCTTGTCGCTGACCGAAACCATGGCAAGAATGTCGGGGTTCTCGGTCAGCCGCAGCGCCGGCGGGGCCGAGCCGCGCTTCTTCATCTTTTCCTTATGCTCGTCAGTCGAGCGCCAGTCAGCCACGGCGGCGACCATCACCGCGACATCGGCAGGCAGCGCCGCCTTGACCGCTTCGGCCATTTGCCGCGCGGTCTGGACATTGATCCGCTCTACCCCCGGCGGGGTCGCCAGGTGAACCGGCCCCGAAACCAGCGTCACCCGCGCGCCCATCCGTGCAGCGGCGGCAGCAATCGCATAGCCCTGCTTGCCAGAGGAGCGGTTGGCGATGTAGCGCACCGGATCGATCGGCTCATGCGTCGGCCCGGCGGTGATCAGAATGTGCTTGCCGATCAGCGGGCCGTCGACCGGCGGCGTCCATTCAACTTCATCGGGGGCGAAATCGGGCTGGCCTATCAACGGGTCAGCCAGGAAATCTTCCGGCAGCACCTCTGGCGCGGCATCGGGATCGCCCTTGACCAGATGGTTGAGCGCCTCAGGATCGGTCGGCGGGGCAGCCTTGGCCTTGCCCTTCTTGGACAGGATCGGACTGTCGAGCAGCACTTCGGGCGGCGGCGCCTCGGCCAGCGGTTCGGGCTCGAAGTCGACATATTCGCCTTCAAGCTCGGGAGCGTCGAGATCGATCGTCTTGCACTTGGTCGCCCGCGGGATGATGCTGCCCAACAGCCCGCCGAGCCCAGTGTCGGCGCTTTCGGGCAGTTCGAGGCCGTCGCCCAGTTCAAGGTCAAATTCAGGCTCGGGCGCGGGGAGCAGCATGGTTTCCAGGTTGAGCAACTGGCACACCGCATTCCAGATCGTCACCGGCTCGGGCAGGCGCCCGGCCCCGAATTCGCCGCAGGCCATCGGCCCTTCATCGGGATCGAGCACATGAACACCGCGCTCGATCAGGCTTTTGACGTTGTCCTGCGTCGCCTTGTGTTCCCACATCCTGACGTTCATCGCCGGGACCGCGAGCACCGGCTTGTCGGTGGCGAGCAGCAGCGTGGTGGCCATATCGTCGGCGATGCCGTGGGCCATCTTGGCGAGCAGATCGGCGGTCGCAGGGCAGACCACCACCAGGTCGGCGCTGCGCGATAGCTGGATGTGACCCATCTCGACTTCGCTGGTGAGATCCCACAGCGTGGTATGCACCGGGTTTTCGCTCAGCGCGGCGAGCGTCATCGCGGTGATGAATTTCGAGCCGCCCTCGGTCAGCACGCACGAAACCTCGCCGCCGCCCTTGCGGATCAGGCGGACAAGTTCGCAGGCCTTGTAGGCGGCAATGCCGCCCCCGACCACCAGGAGAATTCTGGGTCCAGACATGGTTACGCGCTTGTGCAACGCCATCCCTTCATGCGCAACAGGCTTTGCTTGGCCTCCGCCTTGAGGCAAGGTGGCTAAATTGGGGTGAAGCGAGAGGGTTACCGAAATGCGAATTGCCGTAATTGCACTGATCGTGCTGGCCGGAATGTTTAACCTGGGGCTGGGAATCAGCTTCCTTTACGATCCAGGCGGCATGGGGCTGCAATTCGGCGTCTCGCCCAACGGACCGCTGGGTTTTGCAGTGCTGCGGGCCGATTTCGTGGCGTTCTTCCTTGTGGCGGGCTTTTGCATGGTACGCGGCGCCTGGCGGCGTAACGGCGATATGCTGCTGGTCCCGGCTGCCTTGTTTGCGATTGCCTTCTGCGGGCGGGCGATCAGCGCGGTGGTTACGGGGACCCAGGCCGGGTTTTTCGAGCCGATGGTTTTCGAGGCCGTGCAGTTCCTCTTGCTGGTGATCGGCTGGCGGGTGGTTCCGCACCACAAGATCGAGGAATTGACGAGCTAGAGCATCAGACTTGGCGCGCCCTTAGCGTCGATCGCCCTCTTTCGAAGAAACTGGATGTCTAAATCGTCCAGGAGATGGGGCATGCCAAGTTGCCCCCAGGATGCGCGTGAGCAAGCCATCCTCACCGGTTCTATCCCGAAATTCGCGAACCTGCAGAATTCCAGTCCGAGCAGCGATAGCGAACACCGACGCAAGGACGACAAATGCGATTGTGGTGCCTTCGGTCATGTCAAATACCTGCATTTTTACCCCCCCATTTATAGGACAGAAACCTTACGACTCCCTGAATCCCAACCTCATTGCATGATCTCTGGCGTATTTCCATCGTTTTGCGGTTGATCGCCCTCCTCATGTTGCAAACCGAGATTGGCGATTGCGAACTCAAGCCAAAGTGAAATGCCAAGCGACAAGATCGCCACGGCGGCCGACAGGCAAAGGAGATCAGTGTTCGGACGATATTGCTCGTGCAGCGTGTAGATGGAGACCGCAAACACCAGAATCAAGGTGTTGATCATCATCAACCCCAGCGATCCACGACCAATCGGGAAGTCCCTGCTTCGTTCTGAAAAGAGCCGAGGATAGGCACTAAATGTACTAACGGCTGACGTGACGATCGCCAAGACTAGCCAATGCGCCGTCCACCCTATGTGATGAACATCGATGTGGCCGTCAGGAAGCCCGTCAACTTGAGCGTAAACACTGACGAATGCGAAGACCAATAATGGCATAAGGCCCGCAACCGGACCGGGGGCCCAATCCCAAATCACCCGCTTGGTGTTTTGACTTTGTTTGTCTTCGTCCATGCTATGACCCAACTAGCCGATCTTTGAGTGGATTCGCCTGCCATTGGGATTGACAAAATACAAGACTTTGTAGGTTCTGGTCGGTTGAAAACCAGTGAGAGCGCAGCTCCTATCATTCAGCTCACGATGCTCGCCACAGGCTTTGAATAGCCCGCGGCACAAACGCCAGCCCGACTAACATTGCAGGCGCAATCACCGCGCCCCAATAGAAGTTGTCAGGCCGGCCAGCGATCATGAAAGCGAGGCCATAACCAAGGTAAAGCAGCGTCGCGGTGCTGCCGAGCGGGCTTTTCCAGCTCGCCCAGCCCAGCACCATCAACATGACCAGCGGTCCGGCGATGAAATGCGGCAGGAACCGCATGTTGCTGGACAGCACCACGTTGGATAGCCAGCCCGACAGCCCGCGCAGCTCCAGCCAGCTTGGTCCCATCGGGTCGTTGGGCAGCACGTGCTGCGCGACCTGACCAAGGTGCCAGGCAAGATAAAGTGCGAACGCTGCCACCAGCGCCCCCCAGGCCGCGCCTTCCTTCCAGTCGCGCCGCCACAGGGCGAGCGCGCCCATCAGCAGGACATAAGGCAGCACATGTTCGCGGATCGCGAGGGCAAGGCCCGCAACCAGCAGCGAAGCCAGCCATTTGCGGCCCGGACGATGTAGCGCGAGCGACAAGGCGATCAGCATTCCGGCCCACAATTCGTGGAGCACGAAGTAGTAGCGGTTGAGGCCAAGGCTGGCCCCCATGAACATCAGCGCGGTGCCGATCCGCTGGACCTCAGCCCCGCCCGGTTCTTCGCCCAGCCGCTTCCACCAGGCCAGAACCACCGCGACCAGCAGCACCAAGGCGGCACCAAGCGCGCCGGGCACCATCACTTCGGCGCCCCTTCCGGTGTCCCCCAGCCACACCGAGAGGTAAGCCAGGGTCGGCAACCGCACCGCGACGCCGGGGCGCAGCGGATAGTTGGCCTTGCGGTGCTCGTCGGCGGCGACTGCGTAATAGTTTTCGCCCCTGCCAATCCTGGCGATCACATGGTCGTAAAGCGCCAGATCGTCATCGCGCGGGCGCAGGGCCTCCTTGTTCGCCTCGCCGCCCTTGATCGCCTCGGCAAAACCGACCGTCTTGGTCTCCTGCTGGCCGGCCTGGATCGGAACCAGCGCGGCGGCGAGCAGGATCAGCGCCACGGCGGCCAGCAAGAGTCGTGCGGGCAAACGCGGCCAATGGGCGAAACGGTCGTGGGCGGCAGGCGTTGTTATCATGGTCTTCCCCTTGGGCGCCTTGTGCAATCAGCCCCGTCGCCGCGCAAGCCAGCCCCAGCATAGCCGTGGATATCGCCGTTAGCTTGCGATTCAGTGTCGCCGCCCTACATAGGCCTTGAAAGGATCGCTTCCCCGATGAACGACGAACAGCCCAGCGGCACTCCCTGGATAAAAACCCTGATGATCTGGGGCGGGGTTTTCCTCGCGCTGGCGCTGGCGGTATCGATGTTCAAGGCCCCCGGCGAGGCGGCGGCCCAGCAGATTTCCTATTCCGAGTTCCGCGCCAAGGTCCAGGCCGGGCAAGTCGCCTCGGTCCAGGTCGGCGAAACGCGGATCCTGGGCAAGACCAAGGACGACAAGGCCTTTGCCACCGTCCCCTTGCCCAACGATGCCTCGCTTTCGCCGCTCTTGCTGGAAAGTGGCGTCAAGATTGAAGGCAAGACGCCCGAAGAGGGCAGCCTGTTCGTGGTCATGCTGGTCAATATTCTGCCAGTGCTGCTGTTTGTCGGCCTGGCGTTCTTCGTGATCCGCCAGATGCAGAAGGGCGGCGGGGCCGGCGGAGCCATGGGCTTTGGCAAGAGCAAGGCCAAGATGCTGACCGAAAAGCAGGGCCGGGTAACCTTTGCCGATGTTGCCGGGATCGACGAAGCGCGCGAAGAGCTTGAGGAGATCGTCGATTTCCTCAAGGACCCGCACCGCTTTTCCAAGCTGGGCGGACAGATTCCCAAGGGCGCGCTGCTGGTCGGCTCGCCCGGTACCGGCAAGACCCTGCTGGCCCGCGCGATCGCGGGTGAGGCCGGCGTGCCGTTCTTCACCATTTCGGGTTCGGACTTCGTCGAAATGTTCGTCGGCGTCGGCGCCAGCCGCGTGCGCGACATGTTCGAACAGGCCAAAAAGAACGCGCCGTGCATCGTGTTCATCGACGAAATCGACGCGGTCGGGCGGCACCGCGGGCATGGCCTGGGCAATTCGAACGACGAACGCGAGCAGACACTCAACCAGCTGCTGGTCGAAATGGACGGGTTCGAGGCGAACGAAGGCATCATCATCATCGCCGCGACCAACCGCCCCGACGTGCTCGATCCGGCATTGCTGCGCCCGGGCCGGTTCGACCGCCAGGTGGTGGTGCCGCTGCCCGATATCGAAGGGCGCGAGAAAATCCTGCAGGTCCACATGAAGAAGGTGCCGTTGGCACCCGACGTGGAAGCTCGCACGATTGCGCGCGGTACTCCCGGTTTTTCGGGGGCGGACCTCGCCAACCTGGTCAACGAGGCCGCGCTGCTGGCCGCGCGCCGCAACAAGCGGCTGGTCGCCATGCGCGAGTTCGAGGACGCCAAGGACAAGGTGCTGATGGGCGCCGAGCGCCGCTCGATGGTGATGGACGACGAGGAAAAGAAGATGACCGCCTATCATGAGGCCGGTCACGCGCTCGTCATCATCCACGAACCTGCCCACGATCCGATCCACAAGGCCACGATCATCCCGCGTGGCGGGGCGCTGGGCATGGTCATGCACATGCCCGAACGCGACCGCTATTCGTACCACCGCGACAAGATGCACGCGGATCTGGCTTGCGCGATGGGTGGGCGCGTGGCCGAAGAACTGATCTTCGGACGCGACAAGGTCTCGTCAGGCGCCAGCTCCGACATCCAGTATGCCACCCGGCTGGCCCGGGCGATGGTGACCAAATGGGGCATGTCGGACAAGCTGGGTCCGTTGCAGTACGAAGAGACCCAGGAAGGATACCTCGGCTATGGCGGTTCGGCCCGGACCATGGGTTCGGACGAAACCAACATGCTGATCGACGCCGAAATCCGCGCGCTGGTCGAAGGTGCACACAAGCGCGCAACCGTGATCCTCAAGAAGAACATCAAGCAGCTGCACCTGATCGCAGCTGCCATGCTGGAGTTCGAGACGCTGAGCGGGGACGAGATCAACGAGCTGCTTGAAAAGGGCAAGCTCGACCGGCCCGACAAGCCCAATGCCGCCACATTGATCCCGCCGGTCAAGGGATCGGCGATCCCCAAGGCGGGCGGGCGCAAGGTGGCCGGAGCGGTTGCCGGCTAACCCAGCGAGATCAGCAGCAGCAGGAACATCAGCAAGGCCATGAAGGCGTAAATGCACAGCGCCAGGGTGCGCCATGCCGCGCCGAAGCGGGTCAGGCCGTAAGTGTACTTGACCTGCTTGTAGATGTGCAGCGGTGGAATCAGATTGAGGCCTATGGTCAGTACCGGCAAGCCCAGCATCCTGAGCAGCGTCAGGACCGAAACCAGCAGCATCATGAAGCACAGCGAATAAGTGACGAACACCGTGTGATCGTAGAGCCCGAAGCGGCGGCGGAACACAAACAGCAGCCACACAAAAGGCACCGATAGCGGGATCAGCGCCCAGGAAAATTTGTAGGCGTTCGACTGCAATTTGTAGATTGCCAGCTGCGGGTTGCGGCCGGTCTCCTTCAGAATGGCATCGATCGCCGGGATGTCACTTTGGGCGATCGGCTTGTCGGACTGGGCATCCTTGACTGCATCGTCGATCACCGCCTTGGCCGGATTGGCTGCGATCTCGGCAGATTCGATCCCGCTTTTGCGTCCTTCGATCTGGCCATCGATCACATCGGTCGGCTTGCCCGCCGCGATCAGCGCGGCCCGCTCTTTCTCAAGCCGGGCCAGTTCGGCCTTGTTGGCCTCAAGGCCTTTGACATGCTTGCCGTTGACTTCGACGTCGACCGCACTGGCCGGATCGAGATGCGCGTTCTTGACCACCGCGAACATCAGGAAAACGCAAAACAGGAACAGCGCGATCGGGCTGACGTAGCTCGCCCGGCGCCCATCGATATATTCGCGGGTCAGCCGCCCAGGCCGGAACACCAGCTTGGGCAAGGTGTGCCAGATCTTGCCTTCGAAGTGGAACACCCCGTGCATCAGGTCGTGAAAGAACGCGCCCAGCGTCTTGTGAACGTGCGCGGCCTGGCCGCATTGATGGCAATGACTGCCCAGCAGCGTAGTGCCGCAATTAAGGCAGGCGCTTTCGTGGGAGTGGCCATCGCCTTCACCATGCGCCGGTTCAACCGCCCGCGCAGCGAGTACGCTCTGGGCCAGATCGCCAATAATCTCCCCGCTGCCGGTCAATGCAAAGCTCCCAACCTGATTGCAGTGGTCGTTCATGGTCTTGCAAGGCGGCTTCGGTCAAGCCATGCAGCGACAAACGATCCTTGGGGAGCAATCGATGAAGAAGTATCTGGCCGCGCTGGCCATCCTGGCACTGCCTGCCGCGCTCTACGCCGCGCCCGGCGACATGAACGTCGCCACGTTCCTGGCCAAGGCTGATGCGCTCGAGGCCAAGGGGCCAATGGCGCTGTTTTCCAGCGACATCGGCGTGCTCAAGGCCGAAGGGCAAGCCGCTGGCGAAGCCTATCGCAACCGCCTCAGCGCTGAACGCGCTGCCGGACGGCCTTCGAGCTGCCCGCCCAAGGGGACCAAGGTCAATTCCGACGAATTGTTGGCCTTCCTGCGCACCTACCCCGCCACTGTCCGGCCCAAAGTGCCGATGAAACAGGCGATCGGCGATTACTTCATCAAGAAGTATCCTTGCAGGTAGCGCCAACGAAAAAGGCCCGCCTCCTCTTGGGAAGCGGGCCTTTTTGAATCGGTTATAAGGGGCTTAGCCCTCGTAATCGCCGCCCAGCGAGGTATTGCGCACCGGCGCGGCTGCGGTGATCCGCAGCGCTTCGGCCGACTGGCTGAGCGAGCCGACGTCATCAACTTCATCGTCATCGTCAGGCAGAACGCGCTGGAGCGAACCGATCACCGATTCCTTGAGATTGGCCGGGTGCACGGTCTGCTCGGCGATTTCGCGCAGCGCCACGACCGGGTTCTTGTCCCGGTCCCGCTCAATGGTGATTTCCGCCCCGCCCGAGATCTCGCGCGCACGCTGCGCGGCCATCAGCACCAGGTCGAAACGGTTGGGGATCTTGTCGACACAATCTTCAACGGTAACGCGCGCCATCAGGCACTCCAGTTCATGCAAATTCAGGGAATAGGTCCGCTTAGCGGGCAAGCGCCTGACAAGTCAAGAAAAATTCGTATAATACGTTGAATTATAATGATATTATCCTGCGAATCACTGCACCTACTTCCCCCTTGATGGGGGAAGGATACCGCAGCTTGCGAGCTTGCTCGCTAGCGTAGGTTGGATGGGGGTGATGCCCACCGCAGCAACTGACCTAGCCTGACCATGCAGCCATCGCCATTTTCAAGCACGTCATTATTCCAGAATCGGATCACCTTGTAACCTTAGCTTTCGATGCTTGCGGTCCGCTTGGCATCAACCTCCGGACTGTGCTGCCCGCCATCAATCTCGACTACGACCCGCAATCGGTGACTCGCGAAATCGACAATGTGGTGACGCAAGGGAACCTGAAAGCGGAAGCGCGCTTCGGCGAAGTTTTCTTTGAGCAGGCGCTGCATTCGAAGTTCAGCCGCAGCGGCGTTTTTGCGCAAGTCGCGCGCACGAACGATCGAGATCGGAGGTGGGTGCTTCTTCATCGGCGTCGAGCCTAACCGAGAGATCACCCCCATCCAACTTCGACTAGGCCCATTCTGGGCCAAGTCTGCGTATCCTTCCCCCATCAAGGGGGAAGAAAGAAGGATTAATCATCATCCCCGTGGCCGAACTTGCGGTCATCCGCCAGGTTGCCGAATTTGGTGAATTCGCTCTGGAAGTGCAGGTAGACGTTGCCGGTCGAACCGTGGCGCTGCTTGGCGATGATCACGGTGGCCTTGTTGACCACTTCGAGGTGGCGTTCCATCCACTTGTCGTACTTGGTGAGCGCATCGGGCGAGCTGCTCTCGCTCGGCTCGTCGGGCTTCGCGGCGTTGTGGTAATATTCCTCGCGGAAGATGAACCAGACCATGTCGGCGTCCTGCTCGATCGAGCCGGATTCACGCAGGTCGGACAGCTGCGGGCGCTTGTCCTCGCGGCTTTCGACCGCGCGGCTGAGCTGCGAGAGCGCGATCACCGGTACCGACAGTTCCTTGGCCAGGGTCTTGAGCCCGCGGCTGATCTCGGAGATTTCGTTGACCCGGTTGTCGCTCGCCCGGCCCGAGCCTTGTAGCAGTTGCAGATAATCGATCACCACCAGCCCGATATTGTGCCGCCGCTTGAGCCGCCGTGCGCGGGTGCGTAGCGAGGCGATCGACAGCGCCGGGGTATCGTCGATGTAGAGCGGCAGTTCCGCGAGCCGCTGGCTGGCGAAGGAGATCTGCTGGAAGTCCTGGTGGCTGATCGAACCCTTGCGCAGCCGCTCGCTGCTGATCTCGGCCTGTTCGGCCAGGATACGCGTGGCGAGCTGGTCAGCGCTCATTTCCAGGCTGAAGAAGGCGACCGGCGCGCCGACCGACTTGTCGGGCGCGATCCCGTCTTTCATGTCGCGAAGGTACCGCTCGGCGCAGTTGAAGGCGATGTTGGTGGCGAGCGAGGTCTTCCCCATCGCCGGACGCCCGGCGAGGATCACCAGATCCGAATCGTGCAAGCCGCCGATCTTGTGGTTGAGATCGTCGAGCCCGGTCGTGAGCCCCGAAATGTGCCCGCCCGAATTGAGCGCCTTTTCGATCTGCTGGATCGCGGTCAGGCTCGAGGTGCGGAAAGTGACCGCCTCGTTGCCGACCGAAGCTCCTTCGGAGACCCGGTAAAGCGCGGCCTCGGCCTCGGAAATCTGCTCCATCGGCTCGACACTCTCGCTGGTGTCGAGCGCCGAGTTGACCAGGTTGCGGCCCACCGCCACCAATTCGCGCAGCAGGGCCAGGTCATAGATCTGCTCGGCCAGTTCGCGCGGGGCGAGCAGCCCCTGCCCGTCGGCGGTCAGCCTTGCCAGATAGCTGGCTCCGCCCAGTTCCTTGAGCGCTTCGTCAGCCTCGAAGTAAGGCTTCAGCGTAACCGGGGTGACCACCGCCTTGCGATCGAGCAGCTGGCCGATCCGCTCATAGATCCGGGCGTGGATCGGCTCGAAGAAATGATCGGGCCGCAAAGGCGTGACCAGTTCCTCGATCACCCGGTTGTCGATCAGCACCGCCCCCAGAAACGCCGCCTCAGCTTCGACATTGCTGGGCAGGGCGCGCGCGGCGGTTTCGTCAGCGCGGGGGAAAGGGATCGGTTCGGCCATTGCTCGCGTTCCATGCGCTGTTGCCGGGTGGGGTGCAAGGGAGTGTGTTCACGCACAGGCTGTGGATAGCGGGGATGATCCTCCCCGGCACGGGGAGGGGGACCATGCGAAGCATGGTGGAGGGGCACGTGCAAGTGATCACGAGCTTGCCGGCACCGTTGGGATCACTCGCTCGTGCCCCTCCACCACCTTCGGTGGTTCCCCTCCCCTGAAGGGGAGGAAGGGCCTTGCCCGCGAATCCCGCATCTGCGAAAAGCCCTGCCCACATGGCCGACCCGCGGATCATTCATATCGAGCTCGACGAAGCGACGATCCTGTGGCGCAATGCCGATATCGAGCAGGAACGGCGCATCGCGATCTTCGACCTGATCGAGGAAAACCTGTTCAAGCCGAACCGCGCCTGGGAGGCCGGGCACGAGGGACCCTACCGAATCAAGCTGGCGGTCGACGACGGGCGGCTGCTGCTCGAAGTGGCCGACCAGGATGGCCAACTGCTCGAACAGCTGATCCTCGGCCTCGGCCGGTTCCGCCGCCCGATCCGCGAATATTTCGCGATCTGCGATTCGTATTACCAGGCAATCCGCAAGGCCACGGCTGCGGAGATCGAGACGATCGACATGGCCCGCCGCGGGGTCCACAACGAAGCGGCCGAGCTGCTGCTCGAACGGCTGGAAGGCAAAGTCGAAACCGATTTCGCCACCGCCCGGCGGCTGTTTACCCTGATCTGCGTTTTGCATATCAGAGGTTGAACCTTCCCCCTCGATGGGGGAAGGATACGCAGACTTGGCGCTGCAAGCGCCTAGTCGAAGTTGGATGGGGGTGATGTCGCGTCAGGACGCGGAGCTCACCCCCACCCAACCTGCGCTAGCCCCCGCCTTCGCGAGGGCAAGCTTCGGTATCCCTCCCCTATCAAGGGGGAGGAAGCAGGGGTCGCAAGGCAAGGCATATGGCACGCACCAAATCCAGTCGCTGGCGGCTGCGCCTGTTTGGCGCGGTGTTGCTCGTGGCGCTGATCGCTGCGGCGTGGGGCTGGTGGACGATCCACCATTGGCGACCAGCGAAGAGCGCTTACCCGGTTCAGGGGATCGAGGTTAGCAGCGATGACGGCGCGGTTGACTGGAAAGCGGCCAAGGCGATCGGGGCAAGCTTTGCCTATCTCGACGCCTCAGCCAGCGCGTTTGCCCGCGACCCGGCCTTCACCCAGAACCTTGAAGATGCGCGCGCCGCACGGCTTCAGGTCGGGGCGGTGCACATCTACGATCCGTGCCAGCCAGCCGAAAAGCAGGCGGCCAACTTCATGACCGTGGTCGCCCGCGATTCCACGATGCTGCCGCCCGCACTCGCGCTCGACATGCTGGCCGACGATTGTCCGGTCAAGGTCACGGACGCTGCGGTACTGAGCGAGCTGATGACTTTCCTCAACCAGATCGAAACCCACACCGGCAAGCCGACGATCCTGAAGATTTCACGCGGCTTCGAAAAGCGCTATCACCTTGCCACGCGGATCGACCGCAACCTTTGGCTCGAGAGTACTTATATGCAGCCCGAATATGCGGGGCGTCCCTGGATGCTGTGGACCGCCAACGCCATGCTCGACAGCGAAGCCAGCGCCAATGCGCTGCGCTGGGTGGTGGTGAGCCGGTGACACCCACAGCCCCCTCCACCTCCGTTCGTGTCGAGCGAAGTCGAGACACAGCGCGCGGCATCTCGACTTCGCTCGATGCGAACGGAAGGGGGGCGGCATGACTTGGTCGAAAGAGTCCTTGATCGACGCTGCCCGCGAGGCCGCGGCCAAGGCCTATGCCCCCTATTCCCAGTTCCACGTCGGCGCGGCGCTCGGCTTTGCCGATGGCTCGGTGGTGACCGGCGCCAATGTCGAGAATGCCAGCTACGGCCTGACGCTCTGCGCCGAAACCGTCGCGGTGGGCAAGGCGCTCAGCGAAGAGTGGCGCGGCAGGCTGGAAGCGGTGGCAGTGATCGGCGGCAAGGCCGGCGCGCTGGGCGCAGGCGATCCGGTGACCCCGTGCGGGCGTTGCCGCCAGGTCCTCAACGAGGTCGCCGCGCTGGGGGAAAGCGACCCGCAGGTGTGGTGCGTGGGGGAAACTGAGGTGCTGGAACTCAGGCTTTCGGACTTGCTGCCGCGAAGCTTCGGGCCCTCAAGCCTCGCCTAGCCACTCCAGCAACGCCCCCATGCAATCCCGCCCCAGGATTGCGCTGCGCTCGGGCGACCAGCCCTGGGCATCGCAGGGCAGGTCATTGTTGTCCTTGAACGGCATTTCCAGCGTCATCGCCACCGCGCCGAAGCGTTCGGCGAGCTGGTTGGTGCTCATCGTCAGGTTCGCCTTGCCCGCGCCTGCGATCGGATAGCCGAGCCGGGTCTGAAAATCGGGGGTCCGCCGCTTGAGGATCGCGGAATAGCGATCATAGCCCTCCTGCTGCCCATCCCGCATCGAGGGAATGCCGTGGAAGCCCGCCAGGAACACCGCCGGGATCGCTTCGTCACCGTGAACGTCCATTGCGAAATCGACGCCGGTCGCGTCCATCGCATCGCGGATGCACAGCACTTCGGGGCTCTTTTCGACGCTGGGATCGGCCCATTCGCGGTTGAGGTTGATCCCTGCGGCATTGGTACGCAGATGCCCTCGGCGCGAGCCGTCAGGGTTGGCATTGGGCACCACGTGGAAGGTGCAAAGCTGGCGCAGCTTGCGCCCGACCGGATCGGCCGGATCGGTCAGGCAATCGAGCGCGCCTTCCATCCACCATTCGGCCATGGTCTCACCGGGGTGCTGGCGGGCATAGAGCCAGACCTGTTTCGGCCCCTCGCCCAGATCGAGGCAGTCGATCGGCTGGCCATCGAGGCTGTGGCCCAGCACGCGGTGCGAGACCCCCAGTTCCAGCGCCGCCGCGCTCACCAGATCGTGGTGCCGCTCCATCGAATAGGGCGCGAAATAGGCGAACCAGGCGATGTTGGCATCGGGCGTGAAACGGATCGTCAAGGTGCCGCCGTCTTCGTCCTTGTCGTAGCTTGAGGGCGCGCGGCCCCAGAACTCGCGGTCCTCGCTGACCGCCGCGTCGTAATCATCCCAGCCGCCGGGATAGGCCGATGCCGCCAGCCCGGTGATCTTCAGTTCCAGCTCGCGACCGGCGCAGCCCGAGACGCGAAAGTGGAACCATTGGAAGAAGTCGCTGAGGTAATCCTTGCGGATCGCGAGGCGGGCCGTGGTGCCGTCAATCGAGAGCACTTCGATATTGCCGCTGTCAAGGGCGGCGTCGATGGTGATTTGGGTCATTTGACCTCGATAGTCTCACCCGACTGGCCGGGGAAGCCCTTGAACAAGGCTTCGGTCATTTTGGGCGCGCCCAGCGTGGTCGCGGCGAGCGGCGATTTTGACGAAACGGTGAAGCTGGCCCGCCCTTCCCACAGCGCGGTTCCGCTGGCGCGGTCCTTGATCGTCACGGCCAGATCGGTGACCACTTTCGGGCTGGGCTTGGGCGAAAGGTTGATCCCGATCCCCAGCCCCAGCCCTGAACCATAGGTCCCGGTCGATCCGCCAAGGCCGACGCTCACCGGGCTGCGGCCGCCTTCGGGTTGCAGCGTCTGGCGCGACAGTGTCATCGTCGCCACCTGTGCACCCGCACCGGGCGCGGCCTCGGTGTATCCGAGCAAAACCAGCTGGCGCATCACCGCCGCACGGTAGCTTTGCCATTCCAGGTTGCCCGCATCCGCGCCCGGCGCCGGTTCGACCGAGATCGTGCCCTTGCCCAGCATCGAGACATCGGCATTGTGAAACCGGGTAACCTCGACCGGGCCGACCGGGGTGACGCAGCCCGACAGCGCCAGCAGAGCGGACAGCACCAGGGCGGGAACGAAGCGCTTCATCGTGGGCAACCTTTCAACGATGGCATCTGCCGGATTGTGAATCCGATGGCCCGGCGATGCAAGGGTTTAGCTGGGCACGTCCTGTTCGGGTCTAATAGCCCCTCCCCGATGGGGAGGGGTTGGGGTGGGGGCTCGACATCAGCGTGGAACCCCCCATCCCAACCCTTCCCCACCGGGGAAGGGCTTGCATGCAGCAATCAGAGTGCAGCTGGCGCTACCGTTTCACCGTCTGCTCACCGGTCTTGCCGGGAAAGCCTTCAAACAGCACCTTGGCCAGCTTGTCGGCAATTGCCTGGTCGTCCCACTTGTCGTCGCCTTCGCGAGTGACGATCTCGGCCCGGCCTTCCCACAGCACGGCGCCGCTGGCGCGGTCCCTGATCCGGGTTTCAAGCCGGGTCGAGACGAGCGCGCGCCTGGGTTTGGTCGCATCATAGCGCAGTCCCAGCCCGAACATTGGACCGTGGTTGGAGACGCCCATCGACATTTCGCCCGACAGCGGCTTGCGCTTCTCCTCGGCCGGAGCCGCTTCGCTGCGCACGACCCGGACTTCGGCGATCGGGCCATCCTTCGCATCGCTGGCCGAGGCAGCATAGCCCGAAGCGAGCAGCTTGCTTTCGACCGCAGCTTCGAATGTTGCGTTAGTCCGCTGATCGCTGTTGGCTTCTTCACTCGGCATCGGCCCGACGGCGATCGGTCCGGACGGATCCAGCGAAGCACCATCAGCGCGGAACCGGGCAACCTCGATCCGGCCTTCCAGCGAAGGCGCGCGGCGTGGGCTTGCCCGGCCCCAATCAGAGGAATCGTCCCAGCCCGAGCGGCCCCAGGGCCCAGGCTGCGCCATCAAGGCGGTGCCGGTTGTGGCCAGCACGACGACCGTGGCAAGCGTGAGCAGGGACGAGCGTGAAGGGAGCATGCGGAACCTCAGATATTGAAGGGGCAAGGCCTTCCTTCGGCCCCGCCACATTGCAGCTGGATGAACGCAGCCACGTTAACCACTTAATTGGCGGAGCGTGTTAGGGGATGACCCGTCATGACCAGCAAAGTCCCCGTCCTCGTTACTGGCGGCGCCGGCTATATCGGCAGCCACGCAGTTCTCGCTCTCACCGACGCCGGTTGGCCAGTCGCGGTGATCGACAACCTGACCACCGGCTTTCGCTGGGCGGTGCCCAAAGGGGTGCCGTTCTATCAGGGCGATATCGAGGATGCCGACCTGCTGGCGCGGATCATCGCCGAACAGGGGATCAAGGCGGTGATGCATTTCGCCGGATCGATCATTGTTCCTGAATCGGTCGAGAACCCGCTGAAATACTATCACAACAACACCGCCAAAAGCCGCGCACTGATCGCCAGCGCAGTGGCCGGCGGCGTGCCGCATTTCATCTTCAGCTCGACCGCGGCGACCTATGGCATTCCGGAGGTCTCGCCGGTCAGCGAAGACAGCCCCAAGCTGCCGATCAATCCCTATGGCATGTCGAAGCTGATGACCGAGACCATGCTGGGCGATGTCGCCCGGGCGCACCCGATCAACTATTGCGCGCTGCGCTATTTCAACGTCGCCGGGGCCGATCCGCGCGCGCGCACCGGGCAATCGACCGCCGGGGCCACCCACCTGATCAAAGTGGCGGTCGAAGCCGCGCTGGGCAAGCGCGGCCACGTCGAAGTGTTCGGCACCGACTATGCCACGCCGGATGGGACGGGCGTGCGCGATTACATCCACGTCTCGGACCTGGCCAATGCCCACGTCCTGGCGCTTGAGGCCCTGATTGCCGATCCGGCGCAATCGCTGACCATGAACTGCGGCTATGGCCGGGGATTTTCGGTGCTCGAAGTGCTCGATGCGGTCGACCGGGTCACCAACCTCACCATCGAACGCAAGCTCAGCGCGCGCCGCGCAGGCGATCCGGATTCGCTGATTTCGGACAACCGCCGGATCAAGGCCACCCTGCCGTGGCAGCCGAAATACGCCGATCTCGACATGATCGTCACCCATGCGCTGCAGTGGGAACGCAGGCTGGGCGAAATACGCGGCTAGCGGAAAAGGCCGAACCCCAAAAGCCCTTCCCCTGTGGGGAAGGGTTGGGATGTGGGTTCCACGCCCATGTAGTACCCCCACCCCAACCCCTCCCCATGGG
>Ga0209023_10003927_pt1 | contig 17342 bp, 15 predicted proteins | sample LakOneMetagenome_FD_187468 | JGI IMG/M metagenome (GOLD analysis project Ga0209023, IMG submission 187468) | Freshwater and sediment microbial communities from Lake Erie, Canada (SPAdes) (version 2) | ecosystem: Environmental > Aquatic > Freshwater > Lentic | place: Lake Erie, Canada... | reverse complement strand
CGCGGTCGTGCCGGCTGGTATTGGCCATACTGGTCAAGTCGAGCCCGGCGCAGAAGCTGCGCCCTTCGCCCGCCAAGACCACGCAGCGCAGGCCCTTGAGGTCGTGGAGCACATGCCCCGCATCGATCAGCGCCGAGAACATGTCGGGATCGAGTGCGTTCATCTTGTCGGCGCGGACCAGACGGACCTGGGCGACGCCATCATCGCCCATGGCGATCCGGACACGGTCGGTCGGGTTGACGGTGTATTCCATGGCAATGAATCCTCGCGGCAATCAGATTGTGAAGTGTTCCTTGCCCATCCTGAGGTAACCGTCCAGCGCCAAATCGCTGTCCAATGGTATCGCCGAGCGGGGACCAATCGCGAGCAACCGGTAGGAACCATCGGGCAGGGTTTCGACCATGCCGTCGACTCCCGAGGTGCGCAGCTTGGCCCGCAAGCGGCTGACATGGACCGCCAAACTGTTGGTCTCGGGCCGGAATGACAGTCGCCAGACGTCGTAGAGCAGCTCGTTTGCGCTGACCGGCTCGCCCGGGGTTTCGGCCAGCCGCCACAGCAAGGCAAATTCGCGCGGATGCAATCCCACCGCGCGCCCGGCGACATAGGCTTCGCGCGAAAGCAGGTCGAGCTTGATCGCCCCGTGCAGGCGATAACGCGGCAAGGACTGCGCCAATTGCTCAAGCCTGAGAACCCGTGCTTCGATCTCGTCGAGCGAGGGGCCGCGGCCCAGGGCATCGCCAAACCCCAGCCGCAGCATCCGCGTCCGCTCGCTCGATTCGTCGACTTCGAGCATCATCATCCACTTGCGCTGGGCCGGGTTGGCGCCGGCCAAGCTAAGCCACTGCGCCAAGGGCAGATGATGCGGCAAACCCAATAGAGCATGCGCTTCGAAGGGGGCGGTCGAACGCGAATCGGTCAAGAGCTGCCAGCCCAATCGACGCAGGTCGTAGGCAGCAGGAATCGGATCTGCCGAGAACCAGCGAAACAGCCGCACGATGCCCTCTCAAGGCGACAGCAAGTTAACCTTGCCCCCCGGCCCACTGGCTGCACAATTCCGGCGACGCGCGCAATAGGGGAACCCCTTGAGGTACCCGGAACTAGGCCGCCGAGCTGTTCACACCCATGCTTTGCAGATAACGACGAACATTGCGTGCAGCCTGGCGCAACCTTTGTTCGTTCTCGACCAATGCGATACGGACAAAGCCTTCGCCTTCCTCGCCATAACCCACCCCGGGAGCCACAGCGACTTCAGCGTGGGTCAGCAGTTGCTTGGCAAATTCAAGGCTGCCCATGTCCTTGAGCGCAGGCGGCAGCGGGGCCCAGGCGAACATCGAGGCCTTGGGGCTGGGAATCTCCCACCCGGCGCGGCCGAAACTTTCGACCAGCACATCGCGGCGCTTCTGGTAGAGTACCCGGTTCGCCTCGACGATGTCCTGCGGGCCATTGAGCGCAGCGCAAGTCGCGGCCTGGATCGGGGTGAAGGCGCCATAATCGAGGTAGCTCTTGACCCGCTTGAGCGCGGCGATCAGCCGCTGGTTGCCAACCGCGAAGCCGACCCGCCAGCCGGCCATCGAGAAAGTCTTCGACATCGAGGTGAATTCCACCGCAACGTCCTTGGCCCCCGGCACCTGCAGGATCGAAACCGTGGGGTTGCCGTCATAATAGAGCTCGGAATAGGCGAGGTCCGACAGCACCCAGATCTTGTTCTCCTTGGCCCAGGCGACTAGCCGCTCGTAAAAGGCCAGGTCAACCGTCTCGGCGGTCGGGTTCGATGGGTAGTTGACGATCAGGATCGACGGGCGCGGCACGGTGAAGGCCATCGCCCGGTCGAGCGCGCGCCAGTAATTCTCGTCCGGGGTGGTCGGGACCGAGCGGATCGTCGCCCCGGCGATGATGAAGCCGAAGGTGTGGATCGGGTAGCTGGGGTTGGGCGCCAGCACCACGTCACCCGGCCCGGTGATCGCGGTGGCGAGGCTCGCCAGGCCCTCTTTCGACCCCATGGTCATCACCACTTCGGTCTCAGGGTCGAGCTCCACCCCGAAACGGCGGCCATAGTAATTGGCCTGCGCCTTGCGCACGCCCGGGATGCCTGAGCTGGCCGAATAACCGTGAGCATCGGGCTTTTGCGCGACCTCGCACAGCTTGTCGATGACGTGCTGCGGCGGGGGCAGATCGGGATTGCCCATGCCCAGGTCGATGATGTCCTGCCCGGCAGCTCGCGCGGCGGCCCGCATGCCGTTGACTTCGGCGATGACATAGGGCGGCAGTCGCTTGATGCGGTAGAATTCCTCGGACATTGGACCTTTCCAGGGTTGAGCGCACCCATGCGGTGCCGGGGTCTTATCGGGGAAAGGTGCCCATTGCGCCAGTGGGTTTTGTGTGCAGCTGCACAACAAGCCTCGCGATTGTTATGGCAAGCGGCTATGATGGACCGCGAAGGAGCCTTTCGATGAGCGACCAGACGGCCCCGGGCAGCAATCCCGGCGATATACTTGCCGCAATGATGCAGGCCCCGCAGCAGCTGTTTACCCAGTTCATGCCAGGCGGCGGCGAAGGCAGCACGGCCCCGGGTGATATGGCACAGTGGTCCGGCGTCGCCCAACGGCTGCAGGCGCTGTGGACCCAGTTCCAGCGCGAGCAAGCCGCCACCGCCGCGGGCAAGCTGCCGATGCTGTTTGCCGATCCGGGCAACTTCGCCGGGATCATGCAGGGCTGGCTGAACATGCTGCCGCTGACCCAGCCGGAAAGCCAGAAGCGCTTCTGGGAGGAAAGCCTGGAGCTGTGGCAGGGTGTGCTGGGCCAGTACGGGATCGGTCCCAAGGCCCGCGAGGCCGGCAGCGAAGCGCCGCAGCTGCCGCGCAAGGACCGTCGCTTTGCCGATCCCAAATGGCGCTCGCAGCCGTTCTATGCACTGGCTCACCAAACCTACCTGCTGCTGGCCGAACAGGTTCTGGCGATGGCCGATGCGGTCGATACCGGCGATCCGGCGAAGTCTGAGCAGGTCAAGTTCGCCGCACGGACCCTGGTCGAAATGCTCAGCCCGGCGCACTTCCCGCTGACCAACCCCTTGGTGGTCGAAAAGACCCTGGCCAGCCGCGGCAAGAACCTGGTCAAGGGGATGGAGCACTTGCTCTCCGACCTTCGGCAGGGCCAGCTGACCCACGTCGATCCGCAGGCCTTCAAGGTGGGTGAAAATATCGCCACCACGCCGGGCAAGGTGGTGCACGAAACCCCGCTCTACCAGCTGGTGCAATACAGCCCGGCCACTGAAAACGTGCTGGAAGTGCCACTGGTAATCTTCCCGCCGTGGATCAACCGCTTCTACATCCTCGACCTGTCCCCCGAGAAAAGCTTCATCCGTTGGGCGGTCGAACAGGGGCTGACCGTCTTCGTGGTTTCGTGGAAGTCGGCTGACGCCGGCATGAAAGACCTCGTTTGGGACGACTACATCCGCGCCCAGATCGATGCGATCGACCAGGTCCGCGACCGGCTCAGCGTGGCAAGCGTTCACACCATCGGCTATTGCGTCGCCGGGACTACGCTCGCCGCCACACTGGCGGTGCTGGCCCGCCGCGGTGAGGCGGACAAGGTCAAGAGCGCGACCTTCTTCACCGCGCAAGTCGATTTCGAAGCGGCCGGCGAGCTCAAGGTGTTCATCGATGACCAGCAGCTCGATGCGCTCGAGAAGCTCTCGGCCGAGACCGGTTATCTCGACGGGCGCTACATGGCCTTCACCTTCAACCTGCTGCGCGGCAACGACCTGATCTGGAACTACGTGGTCAAGAACTACCTGCTGGGCGAGGACTATCCGGCCTTCGACCTGCTGCACTGGAACGGCGATGTCACCAACCTGCCGGCCAGGTGGCACATGAGTTACCTCAAGGACCTCTACCGCGACAACCGGCTGGTGGTGCCTGACAGCCTCAGCGCCGATGGCACCCCGATCGACCTGACCCGGATCCAGACCCCGGCCTATGTCCAGGCCGGGCGCGAGGACCATATCGCGCCGGTGAACAGCGTCTGGAAGATCATGCAGCACCTGAGCGGACCCAAGACTTTCCTGCTGGCCGGGTCGGGCCATATCGCCGGGGTGGTCAACCCGCCCGCAGCGAAGAAGTACCAGTATTGGACCAACGAGCAGCCGGTCCAAACCCTCGACGAATTCATCGCCGGGGCCAGCGAAGCCCCGGGCAGCTGGTGGCCGCACTGGATCGAATGGATCCAGGGCCAGGACCAGGCCAAAGTGCCCGCCACCGGCAAGCGCGTGCCCGGCGGCAAGGGCGATACGGTGATCGAGGACGCCCCCGGACGCTATGTGAAATCGCGGTAAGCTACGGATTTTTCAGCATAATGAAATTTATGCTGCACTGCACAAAAAGCTCTTGACTTCGCAGGTGCAACAACTATTTTGTGCACTGCAACATGAACTGGCCTTGCGCCGGTTCTGTCGGAAGGATTTGTGACGATGGCTACTGCCCCCGAAGCGAAGATCGATGCTGCTGCCGAGAAGGCCTATGCCGAAGCGGCCGCCAAGGTTGAAGTGAAGACCGCGCCCAAGGCTGAGGCTCCCAAGGCCGAAGTGAAGGCTGCTCCCAAGAAGGCTGCTCCCAAGGCCGCCGAGAAGAAGCCGGTTGCTGCCAAGAAGGCCGCCGCCCCCAAGAAGGTCGTGAAGAAGGTTGCCGCCCCCAAGGCCGCTGCCAAGACCCCGACCGCTGCCAAGCTCAAGGACACCATCATGACCAAGACCCAGAACGTCGCTGAAGATTTCACTGCCAAGCTCAAGGAAGTTGCCACCGAAGCGCAGACTCGCGCCAAGGACGCTTTCGAAAAGGGCCAGACCTACGCTGCCGAATATGGCGAATTCGCCAAGGGCAATGTCGAAGCCCTGGTCGAATCGGGCAAGATCCTGGCCGCTGGCCTGCAGGACATGGGCAAGGACTATGTCGCTGAAGGCAAGACCGCGCTCGAAACCGTGACCGCAGACGTCAAGGAACTCGCCGCCGTCAAGTCGCCGGCCGACTTCTTCAAGCTGCAGGGCGAAATCCTGCGCCGCAACTTCGACGCCGCGGTTGCTTCGACCTCGAAGCACTCGGAAATGGCCCTGAAGCTGGCGAACGACGCTTTCGCGCCGATCTCGACCCGTGTCAGCCTGGCCGTCGAAAAGGTCAAGAAGGCCGCCTAAGCGCAGCCGTTCCTCGCGGGCGCAGCGCCTCCTCTCCCCGCCGCACCGCGAGCCCAATTCGGGCCGGACAGCTCTCACGCTGTCCGGCCCGTCTGGTTTTTAGGACAGAACACACTTGTCCTTTACCCTTCGAGTGGGATAATTTGACCCGATGCTGAGCAAACCTGCCTCGAGCGATCTTGCGATCCGCGCCTCTGAAGATGACGACGACGCCGGTCGGCAGGACCAGCTGGGCGTCGCGACCAAAACCCGCGCCAAGCCCAAGAAGCCCAGCCAGTTCAAAGTGCTGATGCTCAACGACGATTACACCCCGATGGAATTCGTGGTGATCGTGCTCAAGCGGTTCTTCCAGATGGACATGGAACAGGCCACCCGGGTGATGCTCCACGTCCACCAGCGCGGAGTGGGGGTCTGCGGGATTTTCCCCTACGAGATCGCCGAAACCAAGGTGAACCAGGTAATGGACTTCGCCAAACAGAACCAGCACCCGCTGCAGTGCACGCTGGAGAAGGCGTGAATTGAGGGGGGTGCGCTGAGCGCCACCTAGTTCACCAGCCTATCCTTACCCCAAACTCCCTCGTCGCCCCGTGCCTGACACGGGGCTTGGCTTCTTTGCCAGCTATCGCACCAAACCAAGGCCTCAGTGAGCCGCAACGCGTGGGGTCGGCTTGCGCGCGCGAGCCAAGCGCCAGCACTTGAACGTCGCAGAAGAACAGCCAAGCCCCGTGTCAAGCACGGGGCGACAGAGACGGGGGCATTGGCAATCTGGAGCTTCTTCCAAGCCTGACTTTAGAGCCAGACCAGACTGTCCTAAAACGACAATGCTGCGGACGAACTGATCAACCGAAGATTCCTATGAAATAGCCAGCCAATGCAAAGCAAAGAACCATCGCCACCGCGCCAATTCTGCGGCGTAATATGAGTGAACTGTTAGGAAAATTCTCTTTGAATGCCCGCTGGACTGCAAAAGATTTGCCTGGATTCCATCCAAGGTAGCCAAATCCATGGCCTTTTTCCCTCAACAATCTGACCATCTCAAGTGTCGCCAAGTTGGCAACCAACGCTGAGATAGTCCCTCCAGCAACAGCAACTAGTGCCGCGATGGCGTTGGATGATTGCATACGGCCAGTCACTACCACCCTCAAAACATGCCTGCAATGTCCGCTATCCTCAATATTCAAGCCATTTAGCCCGACTCCTGCCCTCTGCTACCTAGCTGCGCCTTCAGACTGCCCACCTACCCCACACTCGTCCCAAACAAGCTCCCGATCGCATAAGTCGCCGCCATCGCGATCACGCCCCAGAAGGTCACCCGCAGTGTGCCCTTCACGATCGGCGCGCCGCCGGCTTTGGCGCCGAGCGCGCCGAGCAGCATCAGGAAGAACAGCGAGGCGACCGACACGCCCACCGGGATCTTGCCCAAGGTCAGCAGCATGGCGGTGACCAATGGCAGCGCCGCCCCGACCGAAAAGGTCCCGGCCGAGGCCAGCGCGGCCTGGAGCGGGCGGGCGCGGTGCATTTCGGCAAGGCCCAATTCGTCGCGGGCGTGGGTGGCGAGCGCGTCGTGCGCGGTCAGCGCGGCGGCGACCTGTTTGGCCAGAGCCTCGTCCAGGCCGCGCGTCCGGTAGATCTGGGTTAGTTCGGCCAGCTCGAACTCGGGCTGCTCGGCCAGTTCCTTGCGCTCGCGCGCCAGGTCGGCGGCTTCGGTATCGGCCTGGCTTGAGACCGAAACATACTCGCCCGCCGCCATCGACAGCGCGCCCGCGACCAGCCCGGCGACCCCGGCGACCAGCACCTCCTGCTTGCCCGAAGCCGCAGCCGCGACGCCGACGATCAGGCTGGCGGTCGAAACGATCCCGTCGTTCGCGCCCAGTACCGCCGCGCGCAACCAGCCGATCCGCTCCACGGCGTGGGTTTCGGCGGGCTTTCCGGGGATTGGCTGCATGATCGCGGCTCCTTGGCTGGTCTATCACGGCAAACTTATCGATAACCGTGGCCCTAAACCATGACCCAGCGCAAACCATTTGCGCTTTCGCCAATGCCCCGGGGCGGTTATGGGACAGGTCAGGAACCAGAGCGCCCAGCCCACGTGAAATCCATTCCCGCCATTGATCGCTACATTTTCCGGCTGGTGCTGGGGCCGATGCTGGCCGTCTTCGTGATCGCCGCATCGCTGCTGGTGCTCGACAAGATGCTCAAGCTGTTCGAATTTGTCGGCAATGAGGGCGGTCCGGTTTCGGTGGTGTTCCGGATGCTGGCCAACCTGCTGCCCGAATACGCCAGCCTGGCGATCCCGCTGGGGTTGATGCTGGGGATCCTGTTCGCTTTCCGCAAGCTGGCGACCACCAGCGAACTCGACGTAATGCGCGCGCTGGGGCTCAGCTATACCCGGTTGCTGCGGGTGCCCTATGCGATCACGCTGGTACTCGCCGCGCTCAATTTCGGGATCGTCGGCTATCTCCAGCCCTATGCGCGCTACTGGTACGAACAGCTCGATTTCGAACTCCGCTCGGGCGCGCTGGGCGCCTCGATCAAGGTCGGCGAGTTCACCACGCTCGAAGACAAGATGGCGCTGCGCATCGACCAGAGCCGTGACAACGGGCGTCAGCTGATCGGAATTTTCGCGCGCTTTACATCGCCCAGCGAGCAGGTCGCGACCATTTCGGCGCGCGAGGGTACTTTTCTGGCGCTGAAGGACAGCCCCGACACGATCGTATTGCGCCTGACCCAAGGCCAGATCGTGATCGACGAACCTGGCCAGAGCCCCCGGGTGCTGAGCTTTTCACGCCACGACCTGCCAATCGATCTGCCCGCGATCGAAAAGTTCCGCAAACGCGGCGGCAAGGAACGCGAATATATTCTGCCCGAATTGCTGCGGATCGGCTGGAACGACAAGGCCAGCGAGGAATTGCGCAACCAGTCCAAGGCCAGCCTCAATTACCGGATGGTCGAAGTGGTGATGATGCTGCTGTTGCCGCTGCTGGCAGTGGCCCTGGCGGTGCCGCCCAAGCGTTCCAGCTCGTCGCTGGGCATGTTCCTGTCGATTGTGATGGTGGTGGCCTATCACAAGGTCAACGAATACGGCCAAGCCGCCGCTGCCCAAGGACGGTTCGATCCCTGGCTGATCCTGTGGGGGCCGTTCATCCTGTTTGCCCTGCTGATCATGTGGATGTTCTGGCGGATCGCCTTTGTTCCCGGCGGCCAGCCGATCGGCGGGCTTGAACGCTTCGCCGCCAATCTGTCCAAGCGGGTGATGAAGCTGTTCAATCGCGACAAGCCGGCGGAGGCAGCCTGATGCTGGGCGAGCTGTTCCCTTCACGCACGATCACCATGTACCTGGCGCGGCTGTTCGTGACCCGGATCATCGGGGTGCTGATCCTGCTGGTGCTGGTGCTGCAGACCATGATGCTGCTGTCTGAAAGCGGCGATATCCTGGCCGTTCCCGGCAATGGCGAGGCCGAGTTGTGGTATTACGTTTCGCTCAACGTGCCGCAGCTGATCGCGCGGTTCCTGCCCTATTCGGTGCTGCTGGCGACGGTTTTCACGTTCTGGCCGCTCAACCAGAACAGCGAAGTGATCGCGATGCGCGCCGCCGGGCTTTCCGCACACCAGATTCTCGCCCCCTTGCTGCTGACTGCGGCAGCGGTTTCGCTGATCAGCTTTACCTTCAATGAAACCGTGGTTGCGCCGCGCACCGGGGTGCTCAAGCAGTGGACCCAGGCGCGGTACAAGCCGCTGCCCAAGGATACCGGGGTTCGGCTCAACGTCTATGTGCCCGATGGCGGCAATGTGCTGACCGCGCAAAGGGTCAGCGGCCAGGGAACCGCGACCCGCCTGGAAGGCGTGACCTGGTATCGCCGCGACGGCGCAGGCATGGTGACCGAGCAGGTGCGCGGAACGCGCGCCAGCTTTGCCGCACCCGGCTGGAAGCTGGAAGACCCGGTCAAGTTCGAGGTTGCCAGCACCGCGCAAACCCAGTTGCCCGGCCCGGTGGTGATTGCCCCCGGTGTCACTCCGGCGCAACTGGCGATCGGGCGGGTCGATCCCGACGGGCAGAACTTCCTGGCGCTGGGCCGCTCGATCAAGGCGCTCAAGGCCTCGGGCCGCCGGGTGACCGAGCTTGAAGGCAAGTGGTGGCACAAGTTCGCCGGACCGCTTTCGGCGCTGCTGATGCCGCTGTTGGGCTCGGTTGCTGCGTTCGGCCTGGCGCGGTCGGGCAACCTGTGGATCCGGGCGGTGATCGGCATGGCGCTGGGTTTTGCCTATTTCGTGGTCGACAATGCGGCCCTCGCGATGGGCAACTTCGGCGGCTACCCCCCGTTGATCGCGGCCTGGGCGCCGTTCATGCTGTTCCTGCTGGTGGGTGAGACGGTGCTGGTCAGAACCGAGGAGTAAGGCGAGATGGCGGGCTCGATCCTTGCATTCCACGGTCAGAGCCGCCGCGTCCCATTCATCGTTTCCGCCGTGGTCCTGATCGGACTGCAGCAAGTTGTCGGCGTGATCCTGGTCGACGACAGTTGGTTCTTCCTTGGCAGGATCCTGGACGGTTCAGCCAACTCGTTCCGTGAGTTCTGGCTGACGCTGTGGCCTGGGGATGCAAGCCTGGATGGCCCGGCAATCACGCTGCTGGTGTTCGGCATGGTCGCCAGCATGTGGCTGCTTGGAGCACTGGCGTTCCGGCGGGCCGAGACCACTGGCAGCCATCCCGCCTGGGCCGCGCTGATAGTCGTGCCGCTGCTCCAGCTGGGTGCACTTGGCTATCTGGCCTGGCAACCTGACCGCCCCGACACCTTACCACCCGAACCAATCGAGACGAAGTGGCGCTCCAGTCTGGTCGGCACGCTGGCGGGGGGCAGCGTAGGCTTGCTGGGATCGGCCTGCTGGACCCTGGTGGTCGGTGAATATGGCTGGGGCCTGTTCCTGGGCACGCCGCTGGTGATGGGCTTTGTCGCGGCGCGGCTGGCCAACCAGCACGAGGACATCGGCCGCCGTGCCAGTTGCAAGATAGCGTTGTGGTCGGTCCTGCTGGGTGGGCTGGCGATGCTGGCGCTGGCGATCGAGGGGATCGTCTGCCTGTTGATGGCCGCGCCGCTCATCGGCGTGATGGCGGTGCTGGGGGCCTTGGCCGGGCGCAAATGGGCCTTGCGCCAAGGTGTCGGGACGACCCGACTGCGCTCGGTTGCTCTGCTGCCGCTGCTGATGGCAGTGGAAACACAGCTGCCCCCCGCCGACAGCTTCGAAGACGTACGCAGCATCGAGATTGCCGCCAGCCCGGCGGCGGTCTGGGATTCGGTGGTCCACATGGGTCCGATCCCGGCCCGGCCGGCCGCACCATTTGGCTGGGGGCTGGCCTATCCGCTGCGCGGCACGATCCGCGGCGAAGGCCCCGGCGCGGTGCGCGAAGGGGTGTTCTCGACCGGTGTCGCTTATGAGCAGGTGACGGTGTGGGAGCCGGGCAAGCGGCTGGAATTCGATGTCCTTTCGGACCCGCCGATGATGCACGAACTCAGCCCCTACCGCGAAGTCCATGCCCCGCACCTCAGCGGCTATTTCATGACTCGCGATGCACGCTTCAGGATCGAACCGCTGGCAAATGGCAAGACCCGGCTGACGCTAGCCACCCGGCACGAGCTGAGCATCGCGCCGATCGCCTATTGGAAACCGATCTCGCTCTGGGCGATCCACGCCAACAAGCGCCGGGTGCTCGAACATTTCCGCAATCAGGCGGAAAGACCCTAACGCCGCATCATCGTCGAGCGCGCAATCCTTCCAACAAGCGGCAGCAAACCCGGATAGTTGGCACCCTGATAGGTCGAACTGGTGCCAAGCTGCGCAGTCAGCCGCCGGTGCGCCTCGCCCAGCGAGTGGTAGGGCAGGCTGGGCAGCAAATGATGCAGTGCATGATAGCGCAGCCCCACTGGGGCCCACAGCGGGCTGAGCAGCTCAGGCGGGGGGACGTTGACCGAATCGAGGTACTGCGCGGTCACCGTCATCGGCTCGCCGTCGTTCTGCCACAGGTGCGCGACCAGCGTGCGGATCTGGTTGAACACCGCGGTCGCCGATACCACCGAAAGTGCGATCAACAGCGGCTGCCAGCCGAGCCAGCGGGTGCTGGCGAGCATGGCCCAGGCCCAGACCGCTGCGCCCAGCTCCTGCCAGAACACCATCCGCGCAAACTGGCCTTCGGGCGGACGGCGGCGGAAATCGGGATTGATCGACAGCGAGCTGGCACGCTCCCAGACCAGCTTGCGCAGCGGCGGGATCAGTGCCCCCAGCGGCACCAGCAGCGCGCAGCGGATCAAGAGGCCGACCGGCAGCAACACCGCGATCAGGATAAAGGCCGGTAACGACCACGGCTTCATCAAGGCCAGCGGCAGGTATTCCGGGTCCTCGATCGTGCCGTACTTGGTGCGGGCGTGGTGCAGCGTGTGCACCCCTTCGTACATGAACGAGGGCGTTAGCATCGGGATCCCCACCAGCAGGTTCCACACAAACCGGAACCCCGGCAGCGCGGTGCGATGGATATGGGTCAGCTCGTGGATGAACAGCAGCGCGCGGTAGAGAAAGAATACCGCCAGCGCGCCGCTGGCCCAGGCCTGCCAGCCCGGCAGCAAGATGGCACCGGCAATCCCGGCATAGCCAATCGCCGCCGAAAACAGCATGTCGGGCCAATAGATCCCCGGCCGGGCAGCCGAAATATCACGGGTCAGCTCAACCGCGGCGCGCAGCATTTCCATATCGTCGGGAATCTGCGAGTTGGGCACGGGGGCTTCGATCTTTTCCTGCACGGTCATCAAGTCATTCCAAAACGGTCCGGCTTCGCGTAGTGGCGGGACCAAACGGGGGTCTCATTGACCTTGAACAAAGGCAGCATCGTGGCACAGGCAGAAATAACCATCACCCCGGTTACCGACAAGGCCGGTCTCAAGGCCTTTATCGATCTCGGTTATCAGCTCAATCGATCTGACCCCAACTGGGTTCCGCCGCTGCGCAGCGAAGTGGTCGAAATGCTGACCCCCGGCAAGAACCCATTCCACGAGCATGCCCGGATGCAGCTGTTTCTGGCGCATCGTGGGGCCGAGGCGGTCGGACGGATTTCGGCCCATATCGACGAACTGGCGCTGACCCAGCCGGTGGAACAGGGCATGGGCCCCGGGACCGGCAACTGGGGCCTGCTTGAGGCGACCGACGAAGCGGTCACCCACGCCTTGATCGCCGCGGCCGAGCAGTGGTTGCGCGGCCAGGGGATGACCCGCGTGCTCGCCCCGCTCAGCCTGTCGGTCTGGGAAGAACCGGGCCTGCTGACCAAGGGCCACGATCACCCGCCAACGGTGATGATGGGGCACGACAATGCCGCCTATCAGGGCTGGATCGAAAGCGACGGCTATACCGTGGCCAAGAAGCTTGCGACCTATGCTCTCGACATCACCGGCGACTTTCCGCCGCTGATCCAGCGCATCGTCCAGTCGGGCGAGCGCAATGCGCGGATCCGGATCCGCCAGGTCGAACTCAAGCATTTCGACCGCGAGGCCCGGATCATCTGCGACATCCTCAACGATGCCTGGTCCGACAACTGGGGCTTCGTGCCCTTCACCGAGGCCGAAATCGCCCATACCGGCAAAAAGCTGCGGCCGCTGGTCTGCGAAGACCTGATCCTGATCGCCGAATACGATGATCGCCCGGTCGCTTTCATGATGACGCTTCCCGACATCAACGAAGTGATCAAGCAGATCGATGGCAAGCTGTTCCCGTTCGGCTGGGCCAGGTTGCTGTGGTGGCTGAGGAAACCGCACGGCAAGACGATGCGCGTGCCCCTGATGGGCGTGCTCAAGGAATACCAGTCAAGCCGCCTGGCCAGCCAGCTGGCTTTCATGATGATCGAATCCATCCGCCGCAACGCGGTCAGGCACTATGGCTTCCAGCGCGGCGAAATCGGCTGGATCCTGGAAGACAACCAGGGGATGGTGGCCATTGCCGACGCAATCCTGAGCACGATCAACAAGGAATACACGATCTACGAAAAGGGCTTGTAATCCTCCCCCTTGGGGGAGGGGGACCATCCGCAGGATGGTGGAGGGGTACGTGCGAGTGATCCCGATCCAAGTGTTATGCGCAACCGGGTTCCAACGCGAGGTAGTGACCACTCGCGCGCACCCCTCCACCACTTCGTGGTTCCCCTCCCCGTTCTGGGGAGGAATTACTCCCGATCCACCGCGGCAGTCACCGCGACATCCATCGTCACATTTCCCAAGGTCCGCATCAGATCTGGCAGAATTTCAACCGCAACCAGCAGCGCCAGCGGGGCGATCGGAACTCCCATCGCATTGGCAATCGGCCCGACCGAGATCACGAAGCTGAGCGTGCCGGGGAGCGAAACCGAGCTGAGCGAAACCAGGAATGCCACCAGCACCCCCACCGCCAGCACGAAGGGCGAAAGCGGAGTGCCGGTCAGGTAAGCGGCATAGATCGCCACCCCCATGTTCATCGCCGGGCTGGTGCCGCGAAAGATTGCCACGGCCAGCGGCAGCACGAAATCGGCGGTCGCCTCGCGCACGCCGAGCTTGCGGGTTGCGCCCAGCATCGCGGGCAGGCAGGCCAGCGAGCTCTGGGTCGAGATCGCCACTGCCTGGACCGGCAGCATTGCGCGGACGAACGCACCCAACGGCTGGCGCGCGATTAGCACGGCGATTCCATAGCCGCCCAGCATCACCACCGTACCGGCCGCGCTGACCACCAGGATGTAGTGCGCCAGGGCCTGGATCGCGCTGGTCCCGCTGCTCGCCGCCACCGCCGAAGCGAGCCCGAATACCCCGATCGGGGCCAGCGCCAGCACCCAGCCGATCACCACCATCATGGCCGCCGCCAGCCCTTCGAACACCAGCGCGAGCTGGCGGCGTGGGGCTTCGGCGATCCGGGTGGTCGCCACCGCCAAGACCGAGACGAACAGCACCAGCGGCAGCATCGCCCCCGCTGCGGCAGCGCCAAAGATGTTGTCGGGGATCATCGCCAGCAGGATCTCGGCAAAGCCCGGAACCTTGGCGCCTTCAACCGCCCCGCCGCTCAGCTGGGCGACCGCGCCGGGCGGAATCGGGAACAGCTCGAGCAGCACCGGAACCAGCAGCGCCGACATCGCGCCCGAGGCGAGCAGCACCAGGAAGAACATCCGGACCGCGCGCTTGGCCAGCTTGCCGCCTCCAGCGGCCGCCAGCGTCTGCGAGATGCCGGTATAGACCAGTCCCACTACCAGCGGCAGGATCGTGATCTGCAGCAGCCGCAGCCAGACTTTGCCCGCCAGCTCGGCATAGGCAAGGAAACCAGCAAAGCTTTCCGAACCCTGGAGCATCATCCCGGCCACAAAGCCCAGCACCAGCCCGGCAAAGGTCAGCGCGGCCGGAACCTTGATTTCCGGAAACTTTGCGGTCTCGCCCGATGCTTCCACGTTTCTGCTCCCCCGAATTTGCAACTTGTGGACGTGACTTTAGCGGCGCGGCGGGACATAGCAATTCCTGAACTCTTGAACGGTATGAGCGGCGCTATGGGACGCAACTACTTCGGAACTGACGGCATTCGCGGCAAGACCAATGCCGGAGTGATGACCGCCGCCACCGCGATGAAAGTCGGCCAGGCAGCGGGCACGCATTTTCTTCGCGGCCGGCACAAGCATCGCGCGGTGATCGGCAAAGACACCAGGCTTTCAGGCTACATGCTGGAAAACGCGCTGGTTGCCGGGTTTACCAGCGTGGGGATGGACGTGGTGCTGACCGGGCCGCTGCCCACCCCGGCGATCGCCATGCTCACGCGCGAACTGCGCGCCGATGTCGGGGTGATGATCTCGGCCAGCCACAATCCTTACGAGGACAACGGCATCAAGCTGTTCGGTCCCGACGGCTTCAAGCTTTCCGATCGGGACGAACTCGCGATCGAGACCTTGCTGGGCGAAGATCTGGCATTGGCAGCTTCGCCGCAGATCGGCCGCGCGCGCCGGATCGACGACGTGGCCGGGCGCTATATCCACGCGGTCAAAAGCTCGTTGCCTGACGAAATTCGCCTCGATGGGCTCAAGATCGTGGTCGATTGTGCCAATGGCGCTGCCTACCAAGTCGCCCCCAGCGCGATCTGGGAACTTGGGGCGGAAGTGGTTGCGGTCGGGGTCAGCCCCAATGGCACCAACATCAATGATCGCTGCGGATCGACCCACCTTGCGCTGGTCAAGGAAACGGTGGTCGCCAGCGGGGCCGATATCGGAATCGCACTCGACGGCGATGCCGACCGGCTGATCGTGGTTGACGAGCATGGCCAGACCGTGGATGGCGACCAGATCATGGCGCTGATCGGTACACAACTGGCGATGCGCGGCGAGCTGCGCGGCGGCGGGGTGGTCGCGACGGTGATGTCGAACCTGGGCCTCGAACGCTTTCTGGCCGGGCAGGGTCTGACGCTGGAACGCACCAAGGTGGGCGATCGCCACGTGCTCGAAAAGATGAAGGCCGATGGCTTCAACGTCGGGGGCGAGCAGAGCGGACACATGATCCTGCTCGATCATGCCACCACCGGCGATGGCACCGTCGCTGCGTTGCAGGTGCTGGCCGCGCTGGTCAAATCGGGCAAGCGCGCAAGCGACCTGCTGCACCTGTTCGACCCGGTTCCGCAACTGCTCAAGAACGTGCGGTTCGCTGGCGGCAAGCCGCTCGACAATGCCCGGGTCAAGGCGGTAATCGCCGAAGCCGAGGCGAAGCTGGTCGGCAAGGGCCGCCTGGTGATCCGTCCGTCAGGAACCGAACCGGTGATCCGGGTCATGGCCGAAGGCGACGACGCCGGGCAGGTCGAAACGGTAGTCGATGCGATCTGCGATGCAGTGAAGGAGGCTGCGGCATGAGCCTGGAAATGCGTCCCGATTGCGAGAAATGCGGTGTGGACCTGCCCGCCGAACTGCCCGGCGCCTTCATCTGCAGCTTCGAATGCACCTTCTGCGCGGAATGCGCCGACGTGCTTGACGAGCGCTGCCCCAATTGCGGCGGCGAATTGCTCGACCGGCCGACCCGGGCGGTGAAGCACCACGCCAAGAGCCCGCCGAGCACGGTACGCAAGTTCAAGGGGTAAAACCAATCTCCGTTCGCATCGAGCCCTTCGGCTTGCGGCTTAGCAGCCGCGCTCAGGATAAACTTCGGCCCTAGGGCCGAAGTCGAGATGCCGACCACAGGTGTCTCGACTTCGCTCGACACGAACGGAACTAGGGAGCAAATAGGACCCATGCCCCCGCCCCGCATCCTCACCATCGCCGGCTCCGACAGTTCGGGCGGCGCAGGGATCCAGGCCGATATCAAGACGATTACCGTGCTGGGCGGCTATGCGATGAGCGCGATCACCGCGATCACTGCGCAGAATACGCTGGGGGTGACTGCGGTTCAAACCCTCAGCGGTGAATTCGTAATGCATCAAATTGCCGCTTGTATCGAAGATATCGGTTGCGACGCGATCAAGATCGGGATGTTGGGCAGCGAGGACATTGTTCGCCATGTTGCCGCTGCCCTTGTCGCAGCCCCCGAAATTGCTGCGACATCCAATGTCGGCTTTGCCAAATCGCCTCACCCGCCCGGTTTGACTCGATTTCCAGTCGTTCTGGATCCAGTGATGGTTGCAACCTCGGGATCGCTTTTGGCTGACCAGGCCACCATTGATTCCATGAAGTCCCGTCTCTTTCCCATTGCAACCTTGTTAACGCCCAACATTCCCGAGCTTGGGGTCTTGACCAACTGTGAACCGCAAACAATCGCCGAGGTCCGCGACGCGGCGATTGAACTCGCCAGAGCATTTGACGTGCCAGTGCTTGCAAAAGGCGGACATCTAGAGGGCAACCGGATGGTCGACTTATTGGTTCACCCTGACGGCCACACTTTGAATTTTGAAGGCTCGCGGATCGAAACGCCCCACACCCACGGCACCGGCTGCACGCTCTCAAGCGCGATTGCGACGTACCTGGGGCGCGGGCTGACTTTGGCCGAAGCGGTCGACCGGGCCCGGCTGTTCGTGCGTAGCGCCTTGCGCGCAGCGCCGGGGTTTGGGGCTGGGTCAGGGCCGCTGGGTCACACTGAGGCTAGAGGTTAATCCTCCCCTTGGGGGAGGGGGACCATCCGCAGGATGGTGGAGGGGTACGCGCGAG
>Ga0209023_10003926_pt1 | contig 17344 bp, 17 predicted proteins | sample LakOneMetagenome_FD_187468 | JGI IMG/M metagenome (GOLD analysis project Ga0209023, IMG submission 187468) | Freshwater and sediment microbial communities from Lake Erie, Canada (SPAdes) (version 2) | ecosystem: Environmental > Aquatic > Freshwater > Lentic | place: Lake Erie, Canada... | reverse complement strand
GAGACGAAGGAATACAATGACCGGGAAGCGGCGAGACTGAAAGCACAGGAGACCGACTGGTATTACTGGAAACAGAAATACCTCGGAATGGTTCACCGGGAAGAGGAGCGGTTGCGCGAGTGGGAGCAGAATAAGATCTATCTGATGATGCTCGCTCTCTCAGGTGTGGTCGGTGGGGTCTTCTACATCCTAAAACGGGTATTTGGCTGGTGAGCGACCATGTCAGCAAAGACGAGTGCTCCTTGTGCTCGACGATGTCTGACAGTGAGCGTCGGGTGCTTCGGGAAAATCTGACAACCGTGCCGCTACAAGAGCCGGTATGCGATGACTGCCTCATGGCGTTTGCCCGAAATATTGGATTTACGACGAGAGACGATCCAACCGAGCACTAATCGGCTACGGGGTCACGCACGTCGCCCGGCTGCTTTTAGGGCGATCGACAATAGCGATTCAATTTCGGTTTTGAGATTTGCCGTCGCTACGACGACCTCACTGAGGGGCGCACTCTCGATTATTTTTAATAGATCACGCATCTTCACTGCGCTGGCGCGAACCTGTTCAGGCATGGCTTCTAAATCTGCATTCATCGCCCGTCTCCCTATGGACGAGCATCATAGCGCATAACCGTTGCCCGAAACAGGCAGATATAGACATTACAAATTGGCTGCAATAGGCTGATATACCAGCACTAAGCGGGTGTAGCTCAATGGCAGAGTAGGAGCTTCCCAAGCTCACGACGAGGGTTCGATTCCCTCCATCCGCTCCAGGATTCCCTCGCAAACTCCAGCATGCTAGTCTCGGTGCCTACGCGGTGCCTAGGAGAGAGCGAACTCATTGTTTTTGCTGGAATGACGTGCGGCTTCCCAAGCTGCATACGAGGGTTCGATTCCCTTCGCCCGCTCCATCCTGCTTCGCGCGTTTCGTCCCGGACCGGATACAACGATCATGGCTTTATCCAAATCCATCTGTATTGCGGGCGCGGGCAGCATCGGTTGCTTCGTCGGCGGAATGCTGCGCGCAGGCGGTCATCAGGTCTCGCTGCTGGCACGGCCACGGCTGATTGATGAGGTCAACCGCAACGGCTTGAAGGTCACGAGCTTCGAGGGCATCGAACATCGCCTGACATCCGCCGAAATCACGCTTTCCGACGATCCCGCAATCCTGGGCAAAGCAGGCATCATTCTGGTCACCGTGAAAAGTGACGACACGCCGGAGATCGCCGAGCTGATTGCGCGTCATGCCGCAAAGGATGCCGTGATCGTCAGCCTGCAGAACGGCACGGCGAATGTGCCCGTGCTGCGCAACGCGTTGCCGGATCATGTGGTGATCGCGGGCATGGTGCCGTTCAACGTCATCTCGCTTGGCGGCGGTCACTTCCATCGCGCCACGTCCGGCGACATCGTGATGGGTCCGGACGATGCGAACACCGCCAAGAAGCTCCGGCAGCCCGAGCTTGCATTCCGCGCGGTGGACAACATCACCGGAATCCAGTGGGGCAAGCTGCTCGTCAATCTGAACAATGCACTGAATGCGCTGTCGAACCTGCCGCTGCGCGACCAGCTTGCACAACGGCCGTGGCGGGCGTTATTCGCAGGCCTTCAGCGTGAAGCGCTGCGCGTGATGAAGGCCGAGGGCATCGTGCCTGTCTCATCGACGCCGCTCCCGGCCTGGGTGACGCCGATCATCCTGACATTGCCCGATGCATTGTTTGCGAAGATCGCGGCGTCGATGGTGAAGATCGATCCGAAGGCGCGCTCTTCGATGTGGGAAGATCTGCAACAGGGACGCCGCACCGAGATCGATCATCTGCAGGGATTGATCGTGACGCTCGCCAAACGTCACGGGCTGAAGGCACCGCTGTCGGAACGCGTTGTCACGCTGATCCGCCAGGCCGAACAGGCGGGCAAGGGATCGCCGGGTCTGACGCCAGAACAAATCCGTTCGGCTTAGTACAGCTTCAAGGCACCGGCGGATTTTTCGCGATATCGTCCCAGAATGTGATGCAGGCTTTCATCATGGCGATGCCGAGATGGACCGATGCCATGCGCCGACGTTTCACATGGGTTTCGCCTGCGGCGTTTGCGATGTCCTGATAAGTCGCCAGCCGCTCGCGATAGAGCTTGCCCTGGTTGAGCGCCAGCGTGACGAGATCGTCGTCGCTCATGAACTCGCTGAAGAATAGCTGCAGCACCGCGATGTCGCGCATCTCGAAAATTTCGCCGGGCGGCGTCTTCACCCAGGCCTGCAACGCGCGGCGTCCGTCCTTCGTCAAGGTGTAAACTTTGCGATGGCGGCCGCCGCTCTCGTCCTTGCGTGACAGCAAGCCGGCTTCCACCAGCCGCTCCGGCTCGCCGTACAACTGCGAATGCGGGAACGGCCAGAAATAGCTTACCGAACGGCTGACCGCACGTTTCAGATCGTAAGGCGTGGATGCGCCGCGCAAACCGATCAGGCCCAGAACAAGATAGGAGGTCGGGCTCAAGCGGATGGCGTGCGGAAGGGCCTTGGCTTTCGGTCGCATTGACATAGTCCGTTTCGTACCATACGAATAAGAGTAATAAAAGAGTGCGTCACACAATGTGCACAGGGAGAACGTGGCGATGCTTGCAGACCGCGCCGAGCTTGCCGTTTCGCATTATCCGGCGGATCAGTCCGAGCCAGTGCTGGAGCGATCCATCGGCGAGGCTTTACGCGATGCAGCCGCACGGTGGCATCAGCGCCCGGCGCTGATCGAGGGCATTGCGGATCGTGGCGCGCGGCGCCGCTGGAGCTTTTCCGCCCTGCTGGCCGATTCCGAGCAGGTCGCCCGCGCCATTTTGACTCGCTTTGTGCCGGGCGAGCATGTCGCAGTATGGGCCGCGAATTCCCCGGAATGGATTTTGATCGAGTTCGGCGCGGCGCTCGCGGGCGTGACGCTGGTGACGGTCAATCCCGCTTATCTTGCCAGCGAACTCGCATTCGTGCTCAAGCAATCGCAGGCCTCCGGCATTTTCGTGCAGCCGAATTATCGGGACCGCGACTTGCTAGCGGTGGTCGCGCAGGTGCGCAGCGAACTGCCGCGATTGCGCGAAGTGATCCCGGTGTCGTCGCTGATGGAATTTGCCGCCGCTGCGAACCATGATCGGCCGTTGCCGAAAGTCGGTCCCGCCGATATCGCGCAGATTCAATACACGTCCGGCACGACGGGATTTCCGAAAGGCGCGCGGCTCACGCATCGCGGCCTCGCCAACAACGGACGCTTCTTCGCGCGCACGGTTGGCGCGGAGCCGGAGGATATCTGGATCAACCCGATGCCGATGTTTCATACGGCGGGGTGCGGTCTGGTCACGCTCGGCGCACTGCAGACCGGTGGCGCGCAGGTGCTGCCGCCGGGATTCGATCCTGAACTGATGCTGCAACTCTGCGACGAAGAGCGCGGGACGATCATGCTTGGCGTACCGACCATGGTGATCCGCATGCTGGACGATCCAAGTCTTGCACGCCGCGACGTCGTACGCTGGCGGCTGGCGCTGATGGGCGGCGCGCCGGTGCCGCCGGAGCTTGTGCGCCGCGCGGGACAAGCCGTGACAGGATTGCGGGTCGCCATCGGATTTGGCCAGACCGAGGCCTCGCCATATCTGACGCATACGGTGCCGGACGATCCGTATCCGGACTGGATTTCGACCGTGGGGCGGCCGATGCCGCAGACCGAAATCCGCATCATCGATCCGTCAAGCGGTGAGACGGCACCGCTGGATACGATCGGCGAAATCTGCGCGCGCGGTTACGGCGTGATGAAGGATTATTTCGACAATCCCGCAGCCACCGAGAACGCCATCGACGCTGAAGGCTGGCTGCACACCGGCGATCTCGGCAGCATGGACCGTCACGGCTATTGCCGTGTCCAGGGCCGTCTCAAGGATCTTATCATTCGCGGCGGCGAAAATGTTTATCCGCGCGAGATCGAAGACGTGTTGTTCACGCATCCTGCAGTGGGAAGTGTCGCGGTGGTCGGTGTGCCGGATGCCGAATGGGGCGAGATCGTTGCCGCGTTCGTCCAGACCAAGGCCGCGACTGACGAGGCAGCGCTGACGGCATTCTGCCGCGAGCGGCTTGCGTCTTACAAAGTTCCGCGCATCTGGCGTTTTGTCGATCAGTTTCCGCAGACGGCGTCCGGCAAGATTCAGAAGTTCGCGTTGCGCGATCAGTACGTCGCCGGAACCGTCTGACCGCCGCGCCGCACAACAACATCGCGCTGTCGGCGAAACCCCGACAGGAGTATACTCGATGCTGCTGATGATATGCGCCGGGCGACCGTCCGATGTTCCTCACGATGTTTCCTTGGCCCGGCTTTCAGTTCAACGTCTGGAGGCTCACATGCAAGCAGACACAATCAATCTCAAGCCGCATCGTCTTGTCGCCAGCGACAGGGTCGAGGGCGCGCGCGTCTTCAATGCCGATGGCAAAAAAATCGGCTTCATCAAACGGCTGATGATCGACAAGACAACCGGCAATGTCGCTTACGCGGTTCTGTGCTTCGGCGGTTTTCTCGGCGTCGGCGAGGATTATCGCCCGCTGCCGTGGGCCAGCATGAAATACAATCCGGCCATCGAGGCCTATGAACTCGTCACGCTGATGTCCGACGACGAACTGGCGAAGGCGCCATCCTTCGACGGCGACAGCGAATTCGACTGGGGTAATCGCTTCCGCGAAGTCGATGCCTACTGGATCGGGTTCTGATCGCCGCGACTTACGCTGCAGCCGCCGTCACCAGCCGTTCGGTCTCGCCGCGGCGATAGACAATCAGCGTTGCGACGAGACCGCAGACCGCAGCGAATGTCATCCAAACGCCGGGAGCGGCCTTGTCGCCGGTCGCTTCGATCAACGCGGTAGAGACCGCAGGCGTGAAGCCGCCAAACAATGCGGTGGCGAGGCTGTAGCACAGTGAAAAGCCGACGGTGCGGACGCTGGCAGGCACGATCTCGGTCAGCGCGACAACCATCGCGCCATTGTAGCCGCCGTACAGAAACGACAGCCACAGTTCAACCATCAGCATCCGCTCGAACGACGGTGCCGACACCAGCCATGAGATCGCCGGGTAGGCAGTGAGAATGGTCAGGACCGTGAAGCCGAGCAAAATCGGCCGCCGCCCGATGCGGTCGGACAGTGCGCCCATCACCGGCAACCAGAACAGGTTCGAGATCGCGACGCAGCAGGTCACCACCAGGGAATCCGTGATGGAGAGTTTCAGCACGCTCTTGCCGAATGTCGGCGTGTAGACGGTGATTAGATAGAACGACACGGTCGTCATCACCACGAGCAACATTCCGGACAGGACGATCTGCCAGTTCGACAGGATCGAGTTGAAGATTTCCGACAGCGTCGGATGATGCTTGCGCGCGAGAAACGCTTCCGTCTCCTGCAGCGAGCGGCGGATGATGAAAATAAACGGCACGATCAGTGAGCCGATGAAAAACGGGATGCGCCAGCCCCAGTCGGACATGGTCTGTGGCATCAGCGTCGTATTGAGAATGTAGCCGATGATCGCGGCGACAACGATCGCGACCTGCTGGCTGCCGGATTGCCAGCTGACGTAAAAACCTTTTTGATCGGGCGGCGCCATTTCGGCGAGATACACCGACACGCCGCCAAGTTCGACGCCCGCGGAAAATCCTTGCAGCAGCCGTCCGATCAGCACCAGCGCGGGTGCTGCCAGACCGATGGTCGCGTAGCTCGGCACGAACGCGATCAGCAGCGTGCCCATAGCCATGATCGCAAGCGTGACGATCAGGCCCTTGCGGCGTCCGACGCGGTCGACATACGCGCCGAGAACGATGGCGCCGAGGGGCCGCATCAGAAATCCCGCACCGAAGGTGCCGAAGGTCAGCAGCAGCGAAGCCACTTCGTTGTCGGCGGGGAAAAATGCGCTGGCGATGTAGGTGGCGTAAAATCCGAACAGGAAGAAATCGAACATCTCGAGGAAGTTGCCGCTGGTGACGCGCAGCACGGCGGCGAGCTTCGAGGAGTCGGCGGTCTGCGGCGACGGCGCGGCGGCGTTCATGAGCAGTGTCCCTGAAATCTTCTTGTTTTCAGGGAGATAGACTGCGCCGTTTTGACGCATCCGGCAAGATCGCAATCGCGCGGGTGGCGTTACACCACGGCTTTTGCAGCAGCGCGTCCGGCATTGCGTCCGGAAAACAGACAGCCGCCGAGGAAGGTGCCTTCCAGCGCGCGATAGCCGTGCACGCCGCCACCACCGAAGCCCGCCGCTTCGCCCACCGCATACAGTCCTTGAATGATCTCGCCGTCCTGACCGAATACACGCGAGTCCAGATCGGTCTCGAAACCGCCAAGCGTCTTGCGCGTGACGATGTTGAGCTTCACCGCGATCAGCGGACCGAAAGCGGGATCGAGAATCTTGTGCGGCTTGGCGGTGCGGATCAGCTTGTCGCCGAGATAGCGCCGTGCGTTGTGGATGCCCATGACTTGCGTATCTTTGACATAGGGATTGTCGATCTCGCGGTCGCGCGCCTCGATCTGTTGCTTGATTGACTCGTAGTCGAGCGGCGTTGCGCCGATCTTGTTCATGGCAGCGACGAGATCGCTCAAGTTGTCGCGCACGACGAAGTCCACGCCCTTGGCCTTGAACGCTTCGACGGGATCGGGCGCGCCTTTGTTGAAGGCGCGGCGCAGGGTCATGCGCCAGCTTTTGCCAGTGAGGTCCGGATTCTGTTCCGAGCCGGACAGCGCAAATTCTTTCTTGATGATCGCCTGCGTGAGTATGAACCACGAATAGTCGTGGCCGGTCTTCATGATGTACTCGAGCTGGCCGAGCGTGTCGTAGCCGGGATAGAGCGGTGAGGGCAGGCGCTTGCCGGTGGCGTCGAACCACATCGATGACGGGCCGGGCAGAATGCGAATGCCGTGGCCGGGCCAGATCGGCGCCCAGTTGTGAACGCCTTCCACGTAATGCCACATGCGGTCGCGATTGATGAGATGGCCGCCAGCGGATTCCGTGATTCCGATCATGCGGCCGTCCACATGCGCGGGCACGCCGCTGATCATGTGCTTCGGCGGGGTGCCAAGCCGCTTCGGCCAGTTCGCGCGGACCAGATCGTGATTGCCGCCGATACCGCCGGACGCGACGATCACGGACTGCGCTTTCAACGCAAAATCTCCGGTTTCGACACGCGAGGAACTCATGCCGCGCAATTCCGATGACGGCTCCAGAACCTTGCCGCTGACGCCGGTGACCGCGCCGCCCGCTTTGTCCAGCGCATCGACGCGGTGCCTGAACTTGCACACGATGCGCCCGGTCTTCATGTGCTCGCGCGCGCGGCGTTCGAACGGTTCCACCACGCCGGGGCCGGTGCCCCAGCTCACATGGAAGCGCGGCACGGAGTTGCCGTGGCCCATCGCGTCGTAGCCGCCGCGCTCGGCCCAGCCGACCACCGGAAAAATCCGGTGACCCATCGCCTGAAGCCAACCGCGTTTCTCTCCGGCGGCAAAGGCGACATACGCCTCCGCCCATTTCCGCGGCCAGTGATCCTCGTCGCGATCGAAGCCGGCAGTTCCGAACCAATCCTGCAAGGCGAGTTCGTAGGAGTCCTTGATCTTGAGGCGGCGCTGCTCGGGGGAGTCGACAAGGAAAAGTCCGCCGAGGGACCAGAACGCCTGTCCGCCGAGGTTCTGTTCGCCTTCCTGATCGACAACGATCACGCGCTTGCCGGCATCGGCCAATTCATTGGCGGCCACCAGGCCCGACAGTCCCGCACCGACAACAATTGCGTCCGCATCGCTCGCCATTTTTGTTCCCCCAAAGGCTTGGTGGAATGAAACGCGGCGGGCGAGGTCCGGTCAACGAGAATCGCGCGTTCTTGTAAGCCGGTCGGCCGCTGCGCCTCGGTCAATGGACGAGGCGCCTGTTTCAAACCGGGATGGACTGACGCAACTGCAGCAAGCCAGCAACAGTACGGCAGAATCCGCCGCGAACGCCTCGCGCGATCTGGACAAAATTCCAGACTCGCAACACGCTGACTGTGCCCCGATCGAAACTCAGGCAGGGGGCGACAGGGCCGGCAATGAAGATCGTGACGGGGTTTCTGGCGGCAGTGCTTCTCCTGATCGGAGCGAGCGCAAGCCATGCTGTTGTTCGTATTTCCGAGGACCGGGGTGGCCGGATCGGAACCTATGTCGACAAGTATCAGGGCCTGAAAAGCTCCGGCGAAACCGTGATGATCGATGGGCTGTGCGCGTCGGCCTGCACCATCGTTCTCGGCGCGGTATCCCGCGACAAGATTTGCGTCACCTCGCGCGCCAGTCTTGGTTTCCACGCCGCATGGGATTTCGGATCGGCCGGACGGCCGGTCACGAATCTCGAAGCCACGCGGATGCTGTACGAGATGTATCCGACCTCGATCCGGAGCTGGATTGCCCGGCGCGGTGGCCTCAAGCCACGGATGATCTTCCTGCGCGGCCGCGAACTGACCAGCATGTACCGTCCTTGCTACATGGATGCGCAGGCCTCGGCTCACACGCGCTAATCCGCCTCATCTCTGTCAAAACGACGCGGCTGCGCCGCCTCCCGGTCATGTGATCGTTCATGAGGCTGCCCGGCTTGCCCGCCTTCGCCGCGCGCTCTATCCCATGTCCGCAATAGGTGGCCGCGCGGCGACCTGACGGATGAGGACCGGATCGAGATGGACAAAACGACCCGCCCGCTTGCGGTGATCGCAGCCTTCGCGGGCAGCCTCGCCATCGGTCTGTTGGTGACGCTGTGGCTGCTTGGCGGTTTAGGCAGCAGCATCACGCCGCCCGCCGCCATTGGCGGACCGTTTCGGCTGACCGATCAGGCGGGACAGACCGTCACCGAGAAAAATCTCATTGGCCGCCCGAGCATTATCTTCTTCGGATTTACGCATTGTCCGGATGTCTGCCCGACGGCTTTGTTCGAGATGTCAGAGGTGCTTCGTGCGATGGGGCCGGACGCCGACAAGCTCAATGCCTATTTCGTATCGGTCGATCCCGAGCGCGACACACCGGCTGCGATGAAGGATTACATTTCGAGTTTCGATCCGCGCCTCAAGGGACTGACGGGAAGTCAGGACGACATCGCGAAGATGATCTCGGCCTATCGGGTCTATGCCAAGAAAGTCCCGCTGAAGGATGGCGACTACACCATGGATCACACCGCGCTGATTTATCTGATGGATGCCAAGGGCCACTTCGTGCGCCCGTTCAATCTCAAGAGAACACCGGAAGAGGCGGCTGCGGAGCTCAAGCGCTACCTGTGAACCTGCGTTGCGTGCGCTTCGCCTGCGGGCGGGTGTGAAGCTGCGCCGCGACGCGTGAGTGGCGCGCAAGACCGTGCTCGGTCTTCTCCCAGTAGTAAGGCTCGCGCAGCAGTTGATAAAGCGCGCGCCAGGCCGCCAACGACAGGCACATCCAATATATCGGTGTCAGGATCAGCGCCCAGCTTTCGCGCAGCAATCCTCGCCGCGACAACCCAATCAACCCGATCACGATGGTGGAGAGATAGCCCGCGCCGATCGCGGCAAGGTAAAGCGCGATGTAAGGCTTGGCGAGGAACGGCGTCACGCTGCTGTTGAATGCGCCAAGCGTGGTTCGCAGCAAAATCTCTGCCAGCAGAAAAGGATGCGCCAGCGCGGTGAGAACATTGCCGCCGACCAGAATGTTGAGCGTGAAGAATCCGCTTGGCCCCGCGCCACGCCACAACTGCACTGGTGCGCGCATGTGCACGCCCCAGGTTTGCATAAACCCTTTCATCCAGCGCGAGCGCTGCCGCAGCCATGCGCCGAACCGCGCGGGCGCTTCCTCGTATGTCGTTGAAGGAAACATCACGCAGCGATAACCAAAGCGTGCAAGGCGAAAGCCGAGATCGGCGTCTTCGGTGACATTATACGGGTCCCAGCCACCGACATCGCGCAGCGCGGAGGTGTGGAAATGATTGGACGAGCCGCCGAGCGGCAGCGGCATCCGGAATCGCGTAAAGCCTTGCAGGAACACGTCGAACTGCCCGGCATACTCGGCCGTAAACATGCGCGTCAGCCAGCCGTCGGCGGTGTTGTCGATGCAGAGGCTCGCCTGCGCGCAGGCGATTTCATCGTCGCCGGGACGAAACACATCCAGCGCTGCGCGCAATTGACCGGGCTCCGGCCGATCCTCGGCATCGAACACGGTGATGAATGTGCCGCGCGCGAAACTCAAGGCACAGTTGAGCGCCTTCGGTTTGGTGCGCGGCCCGGCATCCGGTGCGATGATGACCTGCACATGCGGCATTGGCCCGAGCCGTGCAATGGCTGCACGCGTTTGCAGATCGTCCGGCTCGATCACAAGTTTGATGTCGAGTTTCTCGCGCGGGTAATCGAGAGCGTCGATGAACCGCATCAGCGGCGCAACGGAGGAGGCTTCTCGGTAAAGTGCAGCGACCACCGTATAGATCGGTAACTCATTGTCCGGCAGACGCGGAAAAGTTTTCTGCTTCGGTACCGGCGCGATGCTGCCCGCCAGCCGCAGGCTCGTGAACAGCAGAAACCAGATCGCAAGAATGACGCTGGCGGCATCGAGCAGCGCCAGTGGCATGAGCGTCAGCAACGTCACCGGAAGAGCGACGCGCCGCAGATACTGTAACGCGGACCGCCATCGCGGTTGTATCGCCGACGAGGGCGGCGCTGCGGACAGTCCCGGATAACGTCCGGCGAGCCCATGCGCGGCTTCATGCGCAAGCGCGTCACCGCAGTGATATTGAAGAAATTCATGGAGCCTTTTGCTGGACGTCAGCCGCAACCGCGCGCGCAATGACGGGAAGCGCTCAAGGTCGCGTGTGAGACGGCGCGCGGTATCGCTGCGTGGAGCGACAATGAAAACAAGCTCGCCGTTCTCATGGATCGGCAGATAGCCATGCTGCGCAACGAACTTCAGAGCGCTTTGCGGCAGGGAAAAATCGTGTCGGCTGATACGTGCGAAGTCTTCGAACGGGAGTGATAGGTGAGCCGCGAGATAGTCCAGATAGGCCTCTTCGCTGATAACGCCCCACTGGATGAGAACCTGATCGGCTCCGACGCCGATGACCCGGCTTCGGCGTTCGGCCGATGACAAGAGAGCGGGTGCCAGCACGTGGCGCAGGCAATTCAGTTCGACCGCCGGTTCAGGCGCAGGCTGCTCGGCATGATTGTCATTGTGCGACGAGCGGGCCCTGATAAAGCCCGCCAGCATCGCCGTCAGCTGCCGCGCGGACGCGATCAGCCCGGCGGCGCGCTGAGGCCGGGAATCCCGATCCGATCGATGAATCCGTCCCACCACGGACATGGGGACGTCACTCCACGCAACAAACGGCACTCGAATCCGCCTGCGAATGGTCTATAAGACGCGCACTTGGACTCCCCTCAAGATGCAACCACAGATGGCGTTTTCCTACAACATCAGAGTGCGTCGCGGTTCTTTCGCAACCGTTGCGTTTGCAACATTCGCGGCGTGGCTGTCGCTCGCGCCGCTGTCGCCTCATGCGCAGACGGCCCCGCAAACCACGGCTCCTTCGCCTCCGCCGGTCGCCGCAACACAGCCCGCAGCGCCTCAGGCCGTTCCCGGATTCTGGGATCCGCGAAGGCGTCCCGACAGGCCGGACCTGGCGCGGCTTACCGTGATCCGCTTTCTGACCGAGACGGATTATCCGCCGTTCAACTTCACCGGGCCGGATGGCAATCCCGCTGGCTTCAATGTCGATCTGGCGCGGCTGATCTGCGAAGAGATCAAGGTCGCCTGCACCATCCAGATGCGGCGGTTCGAGACATTGGTGGATGCCATCAACAGCAACCGTGGTGATGCTGTCATCGCATCACTGGCTGCGACGCCGCAATTACGCGCCAAGCTCGACTTCAGCGATCCTTATTATCGCGCGCCTGCGCGGTTTGTGTCGCGCAAGGACGGCGTGATGGCCGAGGTGCGGCCTGAATATCTCGAAGGAAAGAAAGTCGGCGTCATCGCAGGCTCCTCCCACGAGGCGTATCTCAAGACGCTGTTCACCGATGCGCAGGTCGTCGGTCTTGCGAACAACGACGCGGTGCGTCAGGCGTTGCGCCGCGGAGAGGTCGATTTCATTTTTGGCGACGCGATCTCGCTGGCGTTCTGGATCAACGGCACGGATTCCGGTGACTGCTGCGCGTTCAGCGGTGGCCCGTTTGTCGAAAGCCGCTATTTCGGCGAAGGCATCGGCATCGGCGTGAAGAAGGGCAACGATCTGCTGAGGCAGTCGATCAACTGGGCGATGTTCCGGCTTTGGGAAAAAGGCCGCTTCACCGATTTGTGGTTGCGATATTTTTCTGTCAGCCCGTTTTAGTTTTCCGGTGCAGCCATGACGGCGATGCGAACGGCGAAATTCAAGCGAACCGCCGCAGCATGTCTTGCGCTGCTCGGCTGGGCCGCGCTTGCGCTCGGATACATTCGTTTCGCCGGAGCGATGAGTGCGCAGAACATATCGCTTACCGAGGCGTCCATCCGTTTCCTGTCGTTTTTCGCGATCCAGGCCAACATTCTGACAGCATTGGTGCTGACGGCGTTCGCGCTTCGGACAGGACCTGAGGAATGGCTGGTGCACCCTTTCGTGCGCTCGGCGGTGTGCGCCTACATCCTACTGGTCGGCCTGATCTATGTCACTATGCTGCGGCCCACCGAGCCGGTGGAGAGCGCAACGTCGTTCAACATCATCGTCATGCATGACTTGATGCCGGTGGCGTATCTCGTGTTCTGGCTGACTTGCGTGCGCAAGGCCGGGTTGCGCTGGTACGATCCGCTGCTATGGACGATCTATCCGCTCTTCTATCTCGGCTTCATTCTCGTGCGCGGGAAGTTGTCGGGCTTCTATCCCTATCCCTTTATCGACGCCAGGACCTTGGGTTATGCAGGCGTTGCGGCTAATACAGCCGGATTGCTGGCCGTCTGCGCTGCGATCGGCATGGTTCTGGTGGTCATCGGCTGGGCGTTGTCGCGCCGCAAGCCGTCCTGAATTGCGCGGAGAGTCTTGATGTCGAGTGAAATGCCTTCCGCAAGCGAGCTTCGTGCGCTCGCCGAACAATCCAACGCCTGGCCGTTCGAACAGGCAAAACAGATTGTCGCGCGCTTGAAGAAACAGCCGAAGGACGAAGTGTTGTTCGAAACCGGCTACGGCCCGTCGGGCCTGCCGCATATTGGCACGTTCGGCGAGGTCGCGCGCACCACCATGGTGCGTCATGCGTTTCGCGTGCTCACCGAGGACAAGATCAAGACCAAGCTGCTGGCGTTCTCTGATGACATGGACGGTCTGCGCAAGGTGCCGGACAATGTGCCGAACAAGGAAATGCTGACGGAAGATATCGGCAAGCCTCTGACGCAAGTGCGCGATCCGTTCGGCACGCATCCGAGTTTCGGCGAGCATAATAACGCGCGGCTGCGCGCATTCCTCGATACGTTCGGATTCGACTACGAATTCGCGTCCTCGACGCAGTATTATAAATCTGGCCGCTTCGATGCGACGCTGCTGAAGATGCTGACGAACATCGAAAAGGTGATGGCGATCATGCTGCCGTCGCTGCGCGAAGAGCGTGCGGCGACCTATTCGCCGTTCCTTCCCATCTCGCCGCGCACCGGCATTGTGCTGCAAGTGCCCATCGTCGCGCATGATGCCAAGGCCGGAACGATCTCCTATGACGATCCCGATACCAAAGAGCGCGTCACAGTTCCGGTGACCGGCGGGCATTGCAAGCTGCAATGGAAGCCGGATTGGGCGATGCGCTGGGTCGCGCTCGGCGTCGATTATGAAATGGCGGGCAAGGATCTGATCGACTCGGTCAAGTTGTCGAACAAGATCTGTTCGGCGCTCGGCGGCACGCCGCCAGAAGGTTTCAACTACGAATTGTTTCTCGACGACAAGGGCCAGAAGATTTCCAAGTCGAAGGGCAACGGTCTCACCATCGACGAATGGTTGCGCTACGCCTCGCCGGAATCTTTGTCGCTGTTCATGTACCGCGAGCCGAAGGCGGCGAAGCGGCTGTACTTCGATGTCATCCCGCGCAATGTCGATGACTATCAGCAGTTCACCGACGGCTATCCGCGGCAGGACGGCAAGCAGCGCCTGAGCAATCCGGTTTGGCACATTCATGCGGGCAACCCGCCGCTGGCGGAAATGCCGGTGACATTCCAGTTGCTGCTCACACTTGTGTCGTCGTCGAACGCAGAGAACGCCGAAACGCTGTGGGGCTTCATCGGCCGCTATCGTCCGGGCGTCACGCCGAAGACGCATCCGAAGCTCGACGACATGGTCGGCTATGCGATCAATTACTATCGCGACTTCGTGGCGCCGACGAAAAAATTTCGTGAGCCGACCGAGAGCGAGCGCGCGGCTTTGACCGATCTGCGCAATGCGCTGGCGGGATTGCCGCCGGAGGCTTCCGCCGAAGACATTCAGAACGTGGTCTATGAAATCGGCCGCCGAGAGCCGTTTTTGGATCAGGTGAAGAAGGGCAAGGATGGTCGTCCCGGCGTGTCGCTGGACTGGTTCAACATGCTGTACCAGGTGCTGCTCGGCCAGGAGAAAGGCCCGCGCTTCGGATCGTTCGTCGCCGTTTACGGTGTTGCGAACGCGATTGCGATGATCGACGCAGCGCTCAAGCGGAACGCTGCTTAATCAAGCATCGGAGCCACGCATGTCCAAGGTGACGCGCGCGACCAAGATGCTCGAGCAGGCAGGCGTCGCCTTTACGGTCCATACCTATGACTACGACGGCGACGCGGATCGCATCGGGCTTCAGGCCGCCGAAGCGCTCGGCGAGCCGCCATCGCGCGTGCTCAAGTCGCTCATGGCATTGGTAGACGGCAAGCCGGTCTGCGTGATCGTTCCGTCGGATCGCGAAGTCTCGATGAAAAAGCTTGCGGCGGCTTTCGGCGGAAAATCGGCTCAGATGATGAAGCCCGCCGATGCCGAGCGCCTGTCGGGCTACAAGGTCGGCGGCATCAGTCCGTTCGGGCAGATGCGTCCACCGCGTGCCGCCATCGAAGAGATCGCAATGGCGAACGATCTTGTGTTCATCAATGGCGGTCAGCGTGGATTGCAGGTGCGACTCGATCCGAGCGACGCAGTCAAAGTGTTGAACGCCGTCGTTGCGCCGCTCGTGGCGTGATGTCTTGGGCTGCTGGCTCACAAGTAATGCGAAAGAATTGAGATTGTAAGAAGGACTATGGTTCTGCGAGCATCATGCGATAGCGCGCAGCCTCTGCCGAGGGCATCCGCGCGAGTAGGGGCCGCATGGTGTAGTTACCAACGATTTTGCCGTCACGCCGATAAGTCCAGTCGGATATCTGATCCTCTTCGAATTCGATTCTCTGGCCGAACCGGACATATTGAACGTATTTAGGCTCGTTGTTGACCGTGGCTTGAATTTTCCCACTTTTCCGCTCGACATCCGTTACCCATAAATGCTCGGAGTTGGTCGGGCTGTAAGGCATCTCAACCTTCAGTGAAAATCGTTCTTCGTTGGCTGCTGGTGCCTGAAGTTTCGCCCAGAAGTGAGAAAGGGTTGAGCGCGCCTTTGCTTTCGCGGTTTCCATCTCCGCATCGTTGTTTTTCAATCTGATCACGGTGTCATCTGCTCGCGTCATGATAGGCGACGTGCCGAGCAGGAAAATCAGCAATAGAAGAAGTCGCTGATGGCGGGCCGCCATTATTGGCTCGCCCAGACGATGCGCGCGATCCATTCGACATTCTTCGAGTCGATCACGCGGTCCTTGTGCGTCGGATTGAGCGACTGCAGTTCGATGACCTTTGCGGTGCGGCGCTTCAATTCCTTGACCATGACTTCGCCGTCCTTCGTTTTGACAACGACGCGGTCGCCGCGGCGGATCGGCGAGCCAGGCGAGACGATGATGACATCGCCGTCGCGATAGGCAGGCTTCATCGAGTCGCCGGAAATCTCCAGCGCATAGGCATGCTCGTCGCTGACCGAAGGAAGTCCGACCTCGTCCCAGCCCTTGCCGACAGGAAAGCCGCCATCGTCGAAATAGCCGCCGGCGCCGGCTTCCGCGAAGCCGAGCAACGGCACGGCCTGAACGGCGCGCGCTGTATCTTCGATCAGTTGCACGAATATATCGACGGTGGTGCCGGTCGCAGCCAGCGCCTTGGCGACGGACTCTGTGGAAGGCCAGCGCTCGCGGCCGTCCGAAGTGATGCGCTTGGATTTGTTAAAGGTGGTCGGATCGAGACCGGCGCGCTTGGCGAGCGCGGATGGCGAGAGCCCCGCGCGGGTGGCGAGGCGGTCGAGTGCATTCCAGATTTGATCGTGAGTGAGCATGGCTTGCCCGAAAGGTGGCCAGGCCGATCGGACCGGGCAGTGAGTTTGTTAAAATCTTAGGAATTATTACCTTGGAATGGGTGAGTCTGCAATCGCCCGTGATTGCGTCAGGCCGCCCTTGAAGTGATTCCGGTGCGCCGATACGGTCTGCGGGACATTCGGCGCGGTCCGAAAAAATCATCAATGATTTCAACGTGTAGTGAGCTTGCGAAGCCTTGTCCACGATCTATAAAATTTCTCCGGCGTCTCTCTGGCGCGAGGCCGAGCGGCAGGGCGTGTTTCGCGGCAGCGCCGATGACCTGCGCGATGGCTTCATCCATTTTTCGACCGCCGCGCAGGTTGCGGGCACGGTGGCGAAGCATTTCGCCGGGCAGACCGGCCTGTTTCTGATTGCGGTGGACGCCGATGCGCTCGGGCCGGCGCTCAAATGGGAACGGTCGCGCAATGACGAGCTGTTTCCGCATCTCTACGGCGAACTCGATCTCGGCGCCGTGACCGACATTCTCGACCTTCGCGCGCGCTCCGACGGCTCGCATGACATTCCGGAGCTTGTCTCGTGATCCGCGCCTTCGATGCCCTGACATTGCCGCTGCTGCGCAAGCTGGACCCGGAAGACGCGCATCGCCTCGCCATCGGCGGATTGCGTCTGCTGCCGCCGGGCAAGGCGCGGCCGAGCGATCCGAAACTCGCGACACGCGCGTTCGGTCTGAATTTTCCAAATCCTGTCGGCATGGCGGCGGGCTTCGACAAGAACGCCGAAGCACCCGACGCGCTGCTGCGTCTCGGCTTCGGCTTTGTGGAAATCGGTTCGGTGACGCCGAAGCCGCAGGACGGCAATCCGCGCCCGCGATTGTTCCGGCTGGAGCAGGATTCCGGCGTCATCAACCGCATGGGCTTCAACAATGACGGTGCGGAAGCCGTGCTGCGCAGGCTGGCGACGCGCGCGCGCCATGGCGGAGTCGTCGGCGTCAATCTCGGTGCCAACAAGGATTCGCCGGATCGCACGGCGGACTATGTGCGGCTGATCG
>Ga0209023_10003925_pt1 | contig 17346 bp, 13 predicted proteins | sample LakOneMetagenome_FD_187468 | JGI IMG/M metagenome (GOLD analysis project Ga0209023, IMG submission 187468) | Freshwater and sediment microbial communities from Lake Erie, Canada (SPAdes) (version 2) | ecosystem: Environmental > Aquatic > Freshwater > Lentic | place: Lake Erie, Canada... | reverse complement strand
ACCAAATATCAATGAATAAATCTTCTTCATGATAACGCTTATGTATATCAAATTCGCTTTGAATAGGTCTTGGATTTAAGGCAACACGCTCAGCCAAATACACCATTTGCGCATCTAAAATTTCATCAATTTCTTCCAATGAAATTTTATATGCAGAAAATACCAATACACAGCCTAATAAAATGCTGAAAATCGAGGTATAACGGATTAAACGCTTTTTTAATGAATATTGCGTTGCCATATCATTCTGCTTTCTGTGCTTGCCCTAAGCGATAACCTAATCCACGAATTGTACGGATAATATCTTTACCCAGTTTTGAACGAATATGATGAACATAGACTTCAATGGTATTGCTATTAATTTCACTATCAAAAGCATACAACTTGTCTTCTAAATTTGATTTAGAAAAGATTTTGTTGGGATGTGTCATTAGTGGAATCAGAATTGCCCATTCACGATTGGATAAATCTACAGTCGTGCCTTTTAAGGTCGCGATATGTTGCTCTACATCTAAAGTCACTTCACCATTTTTTAAAATCGTAGATTCTTGAGTAATGACTTGTGAATTTAAACTGCCACTACGTCTGAGCAAAGCCTGAATACGTGCAACCAATTCCTCAAACTCATAGGGCTTAATTAAATAATCATCTGCGCCTTGGTTTAAGCCCTCAACACGATTTTGCAACTGATCACGTGCTGAAACAATCAAAACTGGCAAACTCGAACGTTGACGAATTTGCTTTAAAACTTGCATCCCATCCATCATCGGTAGACCGAGATCCAATAAAACCAAATCAAATGATTGTTGGCTGAGAAGCTTTAATCCATCTAAGCCATTGTTAACCCATTCAACTTCATAACCATGAAATTTCAGTAGCGTTTTAGATGATTCAGCAATCATAAAATCATCTTCAATCATCAAGATTTTAATCACGGGCAAATATCCTTTCAATCAACTACGAGTAACGCATTGATGCAACATATCAGTTTTTGGATCAATTACTTGAGTTTTTACATTTAACAAACTCAACAGACTTGGGAACAAATTATCTTGGCTTAATGTTGCGCCTTTTTGTTGTGCTAAGCAATTTACTTGTTTGTTTGCAATAGATTTCCACGCATCAGAGAACCACATCACCATCGGAACATGGGTTTGTTGACTTGGTGCAAGGCTATATGGCGCACCATGTAAATACATACCATGCTCACCTGTAGATTCACCATGATCTGATAAATACCAAAACGCTGTACGGTAATTTTGTTGCTGTTTAAGCGTTTCAATCACTTGATTCAAAATATGATCGGTATACACAATCGTATTATCATAAGTATTGATTAATTCTTCACGTGAACAACCTTGAATCGCATTGCTTGCACAAATCGGTTTGAACTTTTGGAATTCTGCTGGAGCACGTTTGTAATATGCAGGACCATGGCTACCCATTTGATGTAAAACGATTAAACGTGGTGTTTTATCATCTTTAGGAATTTGAGCAATATACTGCTGTAAACTATCGATAAGAATGCCGTCTTCACATTCACCATCCTTACACCATTTTTGCTTTAACTCTTCAGGAATAACGAACTTTTCAACACGGTCACATGTGCCTTTACAACCTGAATTATTATCAATCCATGTCACTTTATAACCTGCACGTTGTGCAATATCGAGTAAACCTTCACGATGGCTCGCCAAACGCTCATCATAAGCTGTACGTGGCATACCTGAGAACATACATGGAACAGATACTGCTGTTGCTGTACCACATGAACTTACTTGAGAGAAATTAATAAGATTGGCTTGTTTAGACAATTCTGGATTGGTATTTTTCGCATAGCCATTTAAAGAGAAACTTTCAGCACGTGCTGTTTCACCAACGACCAGAACCATAAGTTTCGGTGAATGCTTCAACGCTACATCATCAACCAAATGTGCATCTTCACCATAGCGAATTAAAGGTAGATTTTCTTTTGGTGCTTTTTTATGAAAATAAGAAATGGTTGAAGCAATGGTATTCTGTGGAGAAATCATGCCTTTCAAATCACGATGTTCACGGAAAATGGCCGCATAATCAACGTAAAATACAAATAACAAACCTGCAATAACTGCAAAAGAACCAACAATGTTCAGTCCTTTGAACAACAACATTTTGCCAATTTTCTCAGGTTTGATTCTAATCCAAAGTATCAGAATAATAGGAAGTACAACAAAGAATACTGTCCACACAAAATACTGTATTGATAATAAATCAAATGCTTCGGCTGTATCTGTTTGCGCAATATTTTGAATTTGATCAGGTGAGATCACTGCACCCAATGAGTTCACAAAATACGAACTAAAACCACCAATGAAAACTAAAACGATTGCAAAAAACTTTGCAGTCCATTTCCAGTCTAAAATGCTTAACAGTAGATTATACAAAGCAATAAGAACAAAACCTGTTGCAACAATAAACAACTGCGCTTTGATCCCTTGATATGGTGTGAATGATTGAATTTTATTTAAAAATCCAAAATTTAGACACACACCTAACCATACTGCTAAAATTAAATTAAAAGTAGTAAGAGAAATCGAAATTTCACGGCGTTTTATTCGTTGTATTAAATTAGACATCACTTTGGCAGGAACTCTCTAAGACAGTTTCAATTTAAAAAATGAAACTTAAATTCAACTTAAAATATAATTTTCAAACTTAAAACATTATCCTGATTTTATTATTCCAACACCCAAAACAGGGTTAGAATTCTCATCATACGAATATATAAAGCACTCATATTCGCATATAGGAAATTAATCTTTTAAATATATCAAGTTCTTAAAAATCCTTTTATTATTTCCAGTGATTTAACGATCTACAGTTAGTAAAAAATCATAACAATCAATAAGAAAAAGTGCTTTATACCTTAAAAAACCGATATAAATCAAACAAATTTTAAACTATGCATCAAAAATTTACTCAGATTAAATTAAAACTCATAGATATAATCAATCCATTACAAAACATATTGAGTGAGTTTAATCACATAATATATTGATCATAATTATCATTTAAAATTAATCATCCAACGGTAAATAGGAATCAAACAAATCACACCTATGATTACAATGTAACTGAGAAAGTTTAAATACCCTAAATAATCACCAATAACACCACTGACGGTATACAAAACACCACTCACACATGCCATGATGGATACTTGAAAAGTGAAATCTGTTCCAGCATGTTTGCTACGACTGTATTGCATCACTAAAGTTAAAATAATCACCAACAACATTGCTGAGGTCATGTCTTCTAAGGCATTGATTAAATAGATCAACATAGCGAAAACTTGCAAGCTTTGCTCATGCATCGCCGCTAACCAAGCAAAACCTGTCAAGCTGATCAATTTCAAAATAGCAAATAGCAATAATGCCCGATTACGCTTAATTTTTTTAAGTAAAAATCCTGCTAGACCTGCGCCACACAAAGCAGCAACCGCACCTAACATAGTGATATAAACACCAATCTGAGAAAGCGTTAAACCTAAATCAACCAATAATGGTTTAGTGATTGGGCCAGTTAAACCATCAGTAATTTTGATGCTACACAAAACCCAAAACCATGTACGCATTTGTTTATTTTCAAAAAAATAATTTAAGTAAGACTTAAATTTTTCGACAATGCTTATTTCAGCCTGAATAATACCTTGTGTATGATCAATTGCTGCATCCTTGTGACCTATTTCTTTATCTTGATCTATTGCTCTATTTTGATATGTCGATTCTTTATAACGCCAAATAGAAATGGTATTTAAAGCCACGATTGCAGCCAAAATCAAAAAGGTATTTTGCCAATCCAACCAGTCCATTGCCCATAAAATTGCACCACCACCGACAATAAAACCCAAACGTGAACCAATCACTTGAAACATATTTCCAAGATGTTGTTGATCTGCTTTGAGAATGGTTACCGCTAAACCGTCTGTTGCAATATCTTGGGTCGCACCAACACTATTCATGCACAATAAAGCGATGAAAAAACACAACAAATAAATAGGCTGATTCAACGAATAAATTGGTAAAAAAGACAAAATAATCAGGATGAAAATCGTCAAAAATTGGGTCGGTAAAATCCAACTCCGATAATGCCCCCAATGTGAATGTCCAAATTTATCAACAAATGGCGCCCAAAGTACTTTCATCGCCCAAGGTGCCATCAATAAACCAAAACCACCAATATGCGCCAAAGAAACCCCTTGTGAACGTAAAATCACAGGTAAGGCATGTGTCATAAAGCCGACAGGTAAACCTTGCGCCCAATACAATGAAAATAATAACAGATACATTTTAGGCATTCGGTTTTGTCCAAAATCCATGTGAGGGCTAGGCAATTATATTGCTTTAATTGTTTGCTTTAGTTGCTATTCTTTGTAATATTCATATTTTGCGAATCATCTTAATATTGGCAAAAAATAAAAACTGATCATTAAATACCACTAAAAGTAGTCATTCTAAAAATATGTCACAAAAATTTCCAGTGCTCCCTGAGCAAGTTCCACAGCGTGGAAGTCAAGCCAGTCGAAATCTTTTTAAAAACATTTATTTAGCGCAAGGATGGAGCTTTGTAGGTGAATTTCCGAATCTACCTAAAGCCGTTGTGTTTATTGCGCCACATACGTCAAATTTTGATGGTTTATATGCTTTTCTGGCCATGTTAGGTATCGGCTTAAAAATTACCATTTTTGGAAAAGATAGTTTATTCAAAACACCGTTAAAAGGGCTTTTCGAATGGATGGGCGTGATCCCTGTCAATCGTGACGCTCCGCATGGCTTAACGCAAGAAATTGTGGACATTATCAATCAACAAGAAAAAATTTGGATTGCAATTGCACCTGAAGGTACGCGGAAAAAAGCAGAAAAAATTAAAAGTGGTTTTTACCATATTGCAATGGGTGCCAATATTCCAATCGCTATTTTTTCTTTCGACTACGATCATAAAACCATTCATTGTCTAGGCACTTTACAACCTACGGGTAATTATGACCAAGACTTAGAAGATATTTTGAATCGTTTTAAAGGCAACTTTTCACCTAAAAAGCCAAATTGGTTATCTAAACCTTTACAAAAACTTTTGAAAAATGGCTAGAAAAAAATCATGCAATCTGTTCAGATGTGCGCATATTTTATCTGATCAAAAGTAATACCGTATGCGTTTTAAACAACTTGGTTTTATAGGCTTAATGGGTCTAGCCCTAGTTGGTTGTGATAAGGCCACTAAAACTCCAACTCAAACCACGTCAATAAAGGCTCGTGAACCTGTGATTGCAATTGCTCTCGGTGGTGGTGGCGCGAAAGGCTTTGCACATATTGGTGTGCTGAAAGTTTTAGAATCTCACGGCATTAAGCCTAAAATTGTCACAGGAACCAGTGCTGGTAGTTTTGTTGGCAGTATTTATGCAAGTGGAAAGTCACCTTATCAAATGCAACAGATTGCTCAACAATTGAAAGAATCTGATCTACGTGATTTGACCTTAAACAGCCAAGGCATTGTTTTAGGTCAAAAACTACAAGATTATATCAATCGCAATGTTGCCAATAAACCAATCGAGCAGTTCCCTGTTCGCTTTGCTGCTGTTGCAACTCGCTTAGATAATGGTCAAAAAGCTGAATTTATTAAAGGTAATGCAGGTCAAGCTGTTCGAGCATCTTGTAGTATTCCTAATGTATTTGTCCCTGCAACAATTGGGAAAACCAAATATGTGGATGGTGGTTTAGTGAGTCCGATTCCTGTACAAACAGCCCGTGATATGGGTGCGGATATTGTGATTGCTGTAGATATTTCTGCACGTCCAACGGGTAGCCAACCGATGAATATGTGGGGATTATTAGATCAAACCATTAACATCATGGGACAGCAAAGTATCAATCAGGAATTGAGTCAGGCGAATGTGGTGATTCAACCCAAAGTCGGTCATTTAGGCACATTAGATTTAAAATCTAGTAATCAAGCCATTTTAGAAGGTGAAAAAGCGGCTCAATTGAAAATTACTTCAATTCAAGCGGCGATTAATAACTTTAAAAAATCCCCTGCTGCGTTGAAACCAGCACCTCGTGCTAAATTCTAAGCAAAGCTAAAACAAGAATAATCAAGTTTTTATATGCAGTATCCAAATGATCTGCTACATTGATATAGATGATGCGTCATCTATATCAATGAATAATCACTAGAGTAGATGTATGAACTTTATTTTTGAACCGTGGCATTGGTTTGTTTTAGGCATTTTGCTGATCTTATCTGAATTAATTTTACCTGCATTTGCTGCGTTATGGTTTGGCATAGCCGCTGTTGTCGTTAGTCTTTTATTGTGGCTTTTTCCAAGCATGAGTTTTACCGTGCAAATCATCAGTTGGATTATTCTTTCGATCATTTGTACTGTTGCTTGGTTTAAATTTATCAAACCATTGTCCATTGATAAAACCAAAGCAGGTATGCCTCGTGAGGCAACGATTGGACAAACTGGAATGGTCATTCAAATTGGACTGGCACATGATCAGATTCGTGTCCGTTTCCCCATGCCTGTTTTGGGTTCTGATGAATGGAACTGCCGTACATTATCCCCCGTTCAAGTCGGTGACAGAGTAAAAGTTACGGATATTTTGGGCAATGATCTGGTGGTACAGCCTTATTCATCAATATCTTCATAAATAACAAAGAGGAAAAATAAATGGGATTTGGTTCTATTATTGTTTTAGCAATTTTTGCATTTGTTGCAATCACCATCTTTAAAGGTGTTCGGATTGTTCCGCAAGGATATAAATGGATTGTACAACGTTTAGGTAAATACCATACCACACTCAATCCAGGGCTAAACTTTGTTATTCCTTATGTAGACGAAGTTGCATATAAAGTCACAACCAAAGACATCGTACTGGATATTCCATCACAAGAAGTCATTACCCGTGATAATGCAGTTTTGGTCATCAATGCTGTTGCCTACATCAATTTAACAACACCTGAAAAAGCGGTTTATGGGATTGAAAACTATACGTGGGCGATTCAAAATCTTGTTCAAACCTCACTACGTTCGATCGTTGGTGAAATGGATTTAGATGATGCTTTGTCTTCTCGTGATCATATTAAAGCAAAGTTAAAAGCTGCAATTTCCGATGATATTTCTGACTGGGGAATTACGCTTAAAACTGTTGAAATTCAAGATATTCAGCCGTCAAATACGATGCAGGCAGCAATGGAAGCTCAGGCTGCTGCTGAACGTCAACGTCGAGCAACCGTTACTCGAGCTGATGGCGAAAAACAAGCAGCTATTTTAGAAGCAGATGGTCGTTTAGAAGCTTCACGTCGTGATGCAGAAGCGCAAGTTGTGCTTGCACAAGCATCACAAAAAGCCATCGAAATGGTTACCAGTGCTGTTGGTGATAAAGAAGTCCCTGTTGCGTATTTGCTTGGCGAACAATATGTTAAAGCAATGCAAGACATGTCTAAATCGAATAATGCGAAAACTGTGGTTCTTCCAGCAGACATCATGAATACGATTCGTGGTGTGATGGGTAGAAATAACTAAAGTCATTATTGATTATAAAAAATAGGCAACCTTAGCGTTGCCTATTTTTTGAATTAAATTGTTTTATCGATGTGAATATCTACAGAAATTTACTCATATTATCAATGAATTGATAAGCTAAAACTGAGCATTCAACACATACTTCAAAAAACATGAATATATGATCAATAGCCTCAAATTAATTTTGTCGTGCTAATAAAAATCTCGAAATCTGATCTAATTCTTGAGCATGATCACCAAAATATTCTAAAGCTTTGAAAGCTTGATCATGTAATTCTTGAGCATAGATCTTCGCCTGCTCCAAACCCATCAAGGCAGGATAAGTAGACTTGTCCACTTGCTCATCTTTACCCGCAGTTTTTCCTAATGATTCGGTATCTGAAACAACATCCAAAATATCATCTTGAACTTGGAATGCTAAACCAATTGCTTGCCCATATTGGCGTAACTGAGGAATCGCTTGATCCGTTCCTGCAAAAATGGTCACTGCTGCCAACATGATCGCCGCTTGAATAAGTGCACCTGTTTTATTGCGATGAATATTTTCCAAATGCGCTTGATCTACATGCTTCCCTTCTGCTTGCAAATCCAAAACCTGACCGCACACCATTTTCGAACTTGCTGTTGCTAAAATCTGCATTTGCTTGAGTACAATCGCTTGATCTACAGATTGCCCTTGATCAAATAAACGACTACCTAAAACCTCAAAAGCCATAGATTGTAGAATATCCCCTGCAAGCAATGCCGTATCTTCACCATAAGCAGCATGGCATGTGGGTTGTCCACGACGTAGTAGATCATTGTCCATACAAGGCAAGTCATCATGTGCCAATGAATAACAATGAATAAACTCAACGGCAACGGCAGCACGACGTACTGCTGCAAAATTTGGATTATCTGGTTTTAAATGTGAAGTGGCATAACATAAAGCAGGTCGAACACGTTTACCACCGAGCATTACCGTATGATGCACAGCAGATTTCAAAGGTTCTGGTAATGAAAATGCATCCAAAGCTCTTTGTAAATCTTGCTGAATTTGCTGTTGGGCACGTTTTAAAATATCTGCGTTTACATTTGGAATAGAAGTCACATCCGCCTCGATTTGTACGAATTTCTAGCATTCAATAAAAATAAATTCTAGATAAATTGGTATATTTGATGAGTGAGAACATTCTACTATGAGTCATTATAATTCACACTCATTAATTCCAAAGCGATAGCATCACTTAGCACTGTCGTTATGGTCGTTACAACTGAATAGATCTATCTAAGATATTGATCTTGCATTCACTATGATAATAAAAAGTAATGTATCTGATCGGTATCCATGAAATATAATTTAATTATGTTGACTTCCGACATCGTTAGACAAATCAAAAGCATGGCTAAAATTATAAAAAATCTTTGAAATATAAATAAGATATATAAATTTTATTCCTACATATCTCTACAAAAACATCTCTAATCAGTCTCATTGTAAGTCACATAACATGTCATGGTTGTGAGGTCGAATCTTCGGCAGTAAAATTTGAGAATAATTATGTTAGTTAATACAAATAGTCCACGAAAAAGTTCATTCAATAAATTCTCTATTAAAGCAAATGAAACGACTCAACATCCTCGTGGCAACGATCAAAAACCGCAACCTGCTCCTGAAAGTACACCGAATGTAGAAACTCCTGATGAAAAAAAATCAGATCAAAAAGAATCTCCAACTCAATAGTTAAGTCCTAAACGAAGAACTCACTTTATGTGGGTTTTTCTTACACCCTTTAATTTTTCCTATTTTATTTTTTCTATCTTATTTTAAAAACTATGGTTAAGAATAAAGCCGAAAACCAATCAAAAAAGTCTTACAACACGAGTGCTCAAATTATTGATCTTTTAGCACATACAATTCATTTTTCCCCTGCACTTTCGCGCGTCGTACAGCCTCATCAAGTCTTTGTACAACATCCAAATTAATAATATTATCCGATTGATTTAAATGATAAATACCTATAGACGCTGTTAAGAATTCATCGGCTTTGCCAAATATAATTTGCTGATCTGCTATCGTAAATTTTAACCTCTCTGCGAGTGTAATGACCGCCCAATCGGTTAAATCTGTAATGACAACAACAAAACTTGCTGAATTAAGTCTGAAAATCTTCGCTTCTGTATGCGCAATAGTTTCACTTAAAATTGCCCCCAATTGCGATAAGACTTCATCGCCATTGGTATAACTATGCAACTGATTAAAGCGCTTAAAATCATCTAAATCAATTTTCAAAAATGAGCAATTTTCTCTATTTTTTTTCTGAAATAATTCACTGACATAATGATCAAAAGCCATTTTATTTTGCAAGCCTGTGACAAAATCTAAATAGAGATGATCATGCATTTTTTTATTATTAAATAACAAAACATTTTCACGGCGTTTTAATCGTGTCACATCTGAACAGACCAGCATGATCATTTCAACATTATTGCTTTGATCACGCATCGGCTTGAAATAGGAAAGATAGAATTTTCCTTTGACATAAAATACTTGTTCAGCATAATCCTGATGCTGATCAAAAGCATGCAATGCTTCTTCAAATTGAGCATGAACGACAGAGGAAAATGTGTTGAGCAACTTGTCAAAAAGATATAAAGCATCACTTTCATATATATCTGAAAACTTTTGATTCACACCTAAAAAACGTGCATTCCTATCAAATATCGCAATGGGTAATGGAAACTGAGAAATAAAAGAAACCAAATACAATTTGTCAGATTGTTTCAAAAAATCAATCACGTCTATATCATCTATAGCTTGTTTGATTTTTATATATTCCGTTTCCATAAATAACCTCAGATTCATAACACATTGCACCTCATTTTTTTCAAATGAGATGATCAATGAACTCAGCAATTAAATTAAAAAACAACCAAATTGAAAATTAACCTATTTTTAAACATTTTTATTCTTCATAAAGTTAAATTTAAATCAGTATAACAGGATGCAGATTTTAAAATACTTATTAACATCTTAAATAGTTGATATTAAATTCATTATTTTTAAATCAATGTAACCTTAGATTTGCATGCTTTATTAAAAACAATTAAATACTCAATTCAGCTTAGTAACATTTTCAATGTAAATTTATTCGACTTTAAAATGATACGAACAACGATCTAATACAGCCGTAAATTTCGCGCATATTTTGCCACATATAAATCAAAAATAATACTTTACGTGACCAAATTTACATTAATAAAAACCTTGCAAGTGCAAGGTTTAAAATGAATCAAACTTTTGACTTTAGTTTTACAGATTGACTAGATTGTTTTTTACAGCAACATATACAATCCAAAAAGTTAAAAACTATCTGCTGGAACTCGAACCCAACCTTCCATCAAAACACGTGCACTACGGCTCATAATGGCTTTTTTAACAACCCATTGACCATTTTCATTCAGAGCTTGAGCACCTACTCTTAAAGTACCAGATGGATGACCAAATCTCACAGCTTCACGCTCTCCACCACCCGCAGCTAGATTGACTAAAGTACCTGGAATTGCTGCTGCGGTACCAATAGCAACGGCTGCGGTACCCATCATAGCATGATGTAATTTACCCATTGATAATGCACGAACCAATAGGTTTGTATCCGCTTCAGCCACTTGTTTACCACTTGAAGATGTGTAGGCTTTTGACTTTGATACAAATGCGACTTTCGGTGTATGTTGACGACCTGCAGCTTCACTTACATCTTGAATTAAACCCATTTTTAATGCGCCATAAGCACGGATTTTTTCAAACCGTGCAAGTGCTGTTGCATCACTATTAATATCGTCTTGTAATTCTGTACCTAGATAACCAATATCTTCTGCATTTAAGAAAATAGTTGGAATACCCGCATTGATCAACGTTACTTGAAAGCTTCCAATCTCTGGTACATCTAGTGTGTCTACTACATTTCCTGTAGGGAACATTGCGCCACCGTCTTCTCCATCATCAGCAGGGTCTAAAAATTCAATTTGAACTTCTGCTGCTGGAAAAGTGACACCATCAAGTTCAAAATCACCTGTTTCTTGCACTTGACCATTATTGATAGGAACATGAGCAATAATGGTTTTTTTAATATTGGCTTGCCAAATACGAACCGTACAGATGCCATTTTCAGGAATACGATCTTGAGCAACCAATCCATTGCTAATGGCAAACGAACCCACGGCAGCTGTCAAATTACCACAGTTACCACTCCAATCGACAAAAGCTTTATCAATAGAAACTTGCCCAAAAAGATAATCGACATCATGGTTTGCTTGTGTACTTTTAGCCAGAATAACCGTTTTACTTGTACTTGAAGTTGCACCACCCATACCATCAATTTGCTTTCCATATGGGTCTGGACTTCCAATCACACGAAGCAATAATTGATCTCTCGCCACACCTGCAGTTTGTGCACGTTCAGGTAAGTCGTCTACTTTAAAAAAGACACCTTTACTTGTGCCACCACGCATATAAGTTGCAGGGATTTTGATCTGTGGTGCAAAACTCATCTTATACATTCCTTTCGCTTATCATTGTTACAACAAAATAATGAACCATCATTCATTTTTATATTACCCTTTTTTTTAATAAAAATGCAGATTGTTTAACTTATGTCTTAAATAATTTTATCTTGCGATTAAATATTGTTCAGACTGAATTAAAAATTAATCAAAGCTAAAAAAATTATTTTGTTGAAAATGAAATGAATTATTTAATAATGTATTTTTTGACTTCGCAGTTCTCTTACATAAACCTCTCGTCTACTAGGTTTACAGTTACCAATCAATTACAATAATTATATTCGAATAAATAGAGCTGAAAACATTGAGCAACGAGTCTACACAATTACATCGTGGACTTAAAAATAGACACATTCAGTTGATAGCCATGGGTGGCGCAATTGGTACAGGATTATTTTTAGGTTCAGCGCAGGTCATCCAATCTGCAGGTCCATCCATTATTTTAGGTTATGCAATTGGTGGTTTAATTGCTTTCTTAATTATGCGTCAATTGGGTGAAATGATTGTTGAAGAACCTGTCGCGGGTTCATTTAGTCATTTTGCCAATAAATACTGGGGTAAATTTCCTGGTTTCTTAGCGGGTTGGAATTACTGGATTTTATACGTTTTGGTTGCAATGACCGAACTTACAGCCGTTGCTAAATATATTAATTATTGGTGGCCTCACATCCCTGCTTGGATTTCTGTACTGTTCTTCTTTGTTGTCATCACCATTGTGAATTTAGCTAACGTTAAATTTTATGGTGAATCAGAATTTTGGTTATCGATCATCAAAGTTGCAGCCGTTGTTTCGATGATTGTTTTTGGCTTATATCTATTGATGACAGCCGATGCAGGTTCAACAGCATCATTTACTAACCTTTGGGCTCATGGTGGATTCTTCCCGCATGGTTTTGATGGGTTATTTTACATGCTGGCATTTTTAATGTTTGCTTTTGGCGGTATTGAATTGATTGGTATGGCTGCTGCGGAAGCAGAAAATCCTGAAAAAACCATTCCTAAAGCAATCAACCAAGTTGTTTTCCGTATTCTACTTTTCTATGTAGGTTCGTTAACTATTCTTTTATCACTTGTACCTTGGAATCAACTAGACCTCGGTGGCTTGGATAAAAGCCCATTTGTTATGATTTTCAGTCAATTGGGAATTGGTTGGGCAGCACATTTACTGAATTTCATCATTTTAACTGCTGCACTTTCTGTATATAACAGTGGTATGTATGCCAATAGCCGTATGCTCTTTGGTTTAGCAAAGCAAGGAAATGCACCGAAAATCTTCTCTAAAGTGAACAAGCAAGGTGTTCCGATTCCTGCAGTATTGTTCTCTGCATTGCTTATTTTTGGCTGTGTATTATTGAACTATTTTGTTCCTGAAGATGCTTTAAGCCACTTAATGTATGTAGTTGTTGGTGCTTTAGTTTTAAACTGGGCAATGATCACTTTGACTCATCTCAAGTTTAAACAAGCCATGAAGCAAGCAGCTAAGTTAACTAAGTTTCCTGCACTTTGGTCGCCAATCAGTAATTATTTAGTTTTATTATTCATCTTAACTGTTCTTTATATTATGTGGATGCAAGGGTTTAAGGAGTCTGTAATCATGATTCCTGTATGGATCGTTGTTATGGCCATTTTGTTTAAGATGCTTAACCCTAAAAAATCGAGTTAGTTGATTCTGAACAGAACTGAACGCTGATTTTAAAAAGCTATTATTTCGATAATAGCTTTTTTTTCATATGCATATACGGTAAATTACTTGCCTATCGTGCCCTTAGCTTAACTGGATAGAGCAGTTGCCTCCTAAGCGACCGACGTGGGTTCGAGTCCCGCAGGGCGCACCACTTTATGGTTTATTTTGATCTACAGCACTCCAAACCCACAATAAAAATACATATAATTCAACAAAATAAGAAAGATAAAGTCTAAATTAATCTTATAAATTCTCTTGTGAGCTAATATTTTTTACAGTATAAATTACAGTACAAACTTTTATACGCAAAACTGTGTACTGTAAAAATGCCAAAAATAGTCAAAAGCCTTACTGATAGTAAGATCAAAAGCCTTAAAGCTGATCCAAACAAGCACCAACGAATTTCAGATGGTTTAGGTCTTTATTTGTTCATTCACAAAAATGGCTATAAATATTGGAAATTTGACTATAGTCGTCCATACACTAAAAAGCGCAATACCATTAGTTTTGGTATATACCCAACAACTAGCCTCGCTGAAGCACGACTTAAAAGAGATGAAGCCCGTACCCTTCTCTCTCAAAATATCGACCCACATGTTGAAAAGCTTAGAATTGAGAATGAGATATTAAATACGAATAATAATACTTTTCAAAATATTGCACATGAATGGATGGCAAAGCAAGACTTTGCGGAATCAACAGTTAAAGGGCAACAACGCTTATTAGAAGTAATCAATCAGCATATTGGTAAAATTCCAGTACATGAAATTAAAGCCATGGACATACTGAAAGTTTGTCGAATTTATGAAAAAGAAGAAAAATTAGAAACAGCTAAAAAAGTCAAAGTGAAATGCGGTCAAATCCTTAGATATTCGGTTTCTATTGGCCTTTGCGAGCGTGATGTTACTCAAGATTTAAAAGGAGCGATCTCACCTCCCAAAGTTACACATATGGCAGCTTTGGTAGAACCAAAAGATTTTGCCTTGCTCTTGCAAGACATTGATCATTATGAGGGTTCTGTCATCACACGATATGCTCTACGCATTGCACCATTAGTTTTTGTTCGCTCAGGCGAATTAAGACAAGCTAAGTGGCAAGATGTCGACCTTCAAAAAGGTTTGTGGAGTTATACGCCCCCAAAAACTAAATCAAAGACAGGAGTTCAGCATATTGTCCCGTTATCTACACAAGTGATCCATTTACTTTCTGAACTTGCTCAAATAACAAAAGCTAAAAGTGAATATGTATTCCCAGCAACGACGTCCAACTTAAAACCGATGTCAGAAAATACTATCAATCAAGCTTTGCGTCGCTTAGGCTATACCAGTGAGCAAGCCTGTGGACATGGCTTCCGCGCTTCTGCACGTACAATATTAGAAGAAGTTTTAGAATTTCCGATTGAATTGATTGAGCAACAGCTTGCCCATCAGGTAAAAGATATGCATGGTCGTGCTTATAACCGTACTAAGCATTTAGAGAAGAGAAAAGAGATGATGCAGCGATGGGCTGATTATTGTGATGGGCTAAAAGCTCAATTAATCTAGCAAAAATTATTTTAAAGGAGTTGAGCCGAAATGACTCAACTCTTCTGTCTCCTATAGAACCAGTAATGTTCAGGTCTAGATTTGTATGCCTATTTAACTGATGTACTTACAAGATTACTGACTAATAAAATGAAAGATATCGAAAAATTACTACCACATAAATGGAACCCCACTTGAATTCAAGTGGTGGGGCAGCGGATGCTTACAAATAAATTAATAGATTCACCATCATTATTGATGGTGAATCTATTAAACCAGAACTATTTAAGATTTTTATTGATCTCTTTAAAAATAGTTTCAAATCTTGATAAAGTTGATTCTGAAAGGCTATCAACAAAATCCTTATTACTAGCAAACTCTTTTGCAGGTAAGTAGTGATTAAATCTATTTTTTTTAATAACTTTATTGATTTTTGACAATATATCTTCAATTTCCGTACTTAATTCATCCACCTTAATTTCAGCATGGGTAGAAGATAGGGAAATATTAAATAGTTGAAGATATTCATCAATAGTAAACATATCCTCAATATCAGCTTTTTTTCTATTATCTAAATAATCATGGAAAAATTTTATATTTTTATCAGATATAATTTTTTGAATAGTTAGACTATCAAATTTTGCCTGAGACTTTTGATCTGTAAATGAATCTAAAAGACAGAAAATTGATAATTTAGAACCTCGAAGTAATGAAATAAAACTAGCAACTTTATCTAAGCCGCCTGTTGGCACAATTGTAATATCCTCATTTAAGCCAGTTCTATTATTCGCATTCAAATATTCTGAAATTGTCGTTAAATATAGTAAATCTGAGACCCCTTCAACCAATAGATTCTTTTTAGAAATGAATAAATTCTGTGCAACATCATATCCTAAAGCAGCTTGTAAAGGGAAAAGAGTATTAGGATCTTTTTGTTGAATACTATCACTAACGATAGAGCTCTCGGAGTCACTAAATACCGTTCTGACCCGATTTAATTTCGTTGTTTCCACCATGAAAGGTGAGTGAGTTGTATATATAACTTGATATTTATCAACTAAACTCTCTAAAAAACGCAGTAAATCTGCTTGGGCAGTTGCATGTAAGTTAAGACCTGGCTCATCTAAGAGTAGGATATATTTTGAATTCGAATCAGCCTGAATTTTGTTAAACCAAACTAAGAATGAAAAAAACCAATTAAATCCTTTGCTTCTATTCTGGAGAGGTAAAGAAACTCTAGTTTTTGAGTTTTTTACACGAATGTCTAAGACATGTTGAACAATATTTGTATCGACTGTTGTTGCATTACCATAATTTGTATTTACGTGTCTTTGAGCAGTAGCTGTTTTTTTATCAATTTTAAATTCGATATTTAAGTCCTGATTTGCAGACCAATATTGGAACAATGTATCACAAATCAAAGCCTCAGTTGCTTCTAATTCTGCAATAAAATCCTCAAAATCATCTGTATTAATAATATCATTGATATTTATATCTGCTAAATCTAAAAGTGCTTTTGCTGTTTTTAGATCATCCGATAGTTCCACACCCTCATCTAAAAAACTTTCTAACACAATTCTGGATGGAAGTTGGTAATATTCATCATAATAAATGAACTTTGGCAAATGCCTTTTTATTAAAATAGTATATACATATCTTTCAATAAAGCTGTTCCATGTAGAACTTTTAAAAAAATATTTTTTCAAGAGTTCTAACTTTTCTGATTCTTCGGGAAATCTTGTAAGTAACTCATCAAATTCCGATATAGTTAAGGTTGATTTAAGCTCATTTTTTAGATTTTCACTAATACCAGATAGATTAAAGTGTTTTAAAAAAGCCTCAAAATTTATCGTAACGCCACTAATTAGAGTAGCACCATCTTTGTAAGAGCTTGTCACAGTAATTTCATCTTTTCCCTGCCAAGTACCTTTTCCTAATAAGTGTTCGATAAAATCAATAAGTTGTTTTGAAAGTTTATACCTACAAATAATAGCATTAGGGTTTTCATCTGATTTATTGATGCTTTTTAATTCTTT
>Ga0209023_10003924_pt1 | contig 17348 bp, 15 predicted proteins | sample LakOneMetagenome_FD_187468 | JGI IMG/M metagenome (GOLD analysis project Ga0209023, IMG submission 187468) | Freshwater and sediment microbial communities from Lake Erie, Canada (SPAdes) (version 2) | ecosystem: Environmental > Aquatic > Freshwater > Lentic | place: Lake Erie, Canada... | reverse complement strand
GACAGTGCCGGCAGGCCACTGTGGCGGACGCGTCACGACATATCTGGCGACATCGACGTCGGCGGTATAGACATAGGACTCGTCGAGGTAGTCCCCGGCCGGATACGATTCCGCATCCAGCCTACCTCGGAAGCGCAAGCCACCCGACAAGCGCAGGAGATCAGCAATCCGAATGTCCCGCCGAGGGTCTTCAGGCTGTCGCCACTCCGCAATTGGCGCAGGTTGCCAAAGGTCGTAGGTGCCATCCGCAACAAGCGTTCCCATCAGGATCGCGAGCAGGGTCTTGCCCATCGCCATGCTTTCCAGTGGCGTCTGGTGTGCGATTCCGGGTGCATAGCGTTCAGCGATGATCTTCCCGCGCCATGTGACTACGTAGGCCGACGTCATCGCGGCAGGCGGTTCAAAGGCTGAGTCCACCGCCTGCTTGAGCTTCGCCGCGTCAATCTGTGCCGACAGAGATTCCTGCGGTAGGACCTTGCCTGCAGGCCATGGACTGCTCGCCGTTGCGGTCGGCGAAGTTGCGGGTTCCTTTGGCACAAAGTGCAAGGTCGCGCCAGATTCGGCGGCCACAACACACCCCTGCCGGGCGCCCACAAACTGAGCGCTGCGTATTACGCCCTTCGGCGTGGCCACATCGACCGTCTTCCTGGCGGCGTTGACGGCGGGCTTGCCGAGATTCTTACGGACGTCAAAAGGCGGGATGAAGCCGGCATTCGCCACGACGAAGTCGGCGTCGAGGCCGGAAATGAAAACCCCCGCGCACACCACTCGCGCCAGCGCAGCCGCGTGGTGGCTCATTGGATCACCCGGTGGTGCGACGTATTCGGTGGGAAACTCCAGAGCCTTGGCGCGAGCGACGCGAGCTTCGCGGTTCAGCGGCTCCTTGGGCGGTGAGGCGACCGCTGGCACATAGGCATTGCGGTTTGGAGTTGCGCAGCCGCCCGCCAGCAAGAGAAGGACTGTTGCGTAAGCGCCAAGCCGCCGATTGTTTAGCATGGTCGCTTCTCCCGCTTTTCCTTCTTGTGCGCACCGTCGCGACGCGCCATCTACAACGCTAGCACTGCCACATAGCTTTGTCCAGCGGCAGGTCGTGTCCTGCAACCTCTCCGCGAGCGACCTGGGGAATGTCTCCTTCGGAAGAAGTGAGGGACGCGACCTGGTTACCGCTCACGGCCATGTGACGCCGCTCGAAGTTGGCCGATATGCAGCGAAAGCGGACACCGCGCAAACTCGTCAGCGCAGAAGCTGACTGGGCTAAGGCCGCACGTTGGCACGCATTTCGTTTGGGAATGTCACTTCAGCTCAAATCGCGCTGTTCCTGGCTTCTTCCCATCCAGCGTCACAACGATCACTGCCTTAGTTCCTTTGCTGATGTTGAATTTGCCTCTCGCTTCCATGCGACTTTGGCCTGCCGGGACCAATTCGGCTTCTGCTTTCTCGGAACCGGTAAGGAGCGTGATCTTGCCCTTTGCGCCTTTGGTCTGCGCCGGCTTGCCGTGATCACTGACGTGTACCGTGATCAGGTCGGACTTGGCGACGAGTTCAGCGTCGAACTCTTTGCCCTCGGCCACGACGCCGCCATGTTTGGCCGTGTGATCGTGGTTCCCGGCAGCAAGTACGCCCGTTGTAAATGATGAGCAGAACGCAGTAGCGATGAGGATGGATTTAAGGTTCATGATTTGCCTTGATAGAGTGCTTCGAGTTGATTGAGCGACAGGGTTAAAACGCGCCAGCTTCCTTGTCGGAGAGCAGGCGTTCGGATGGTTGACGACCAAACAGCCAGAACATGGCTGGGGTCAGGAAGGTGTCGAGCAGCGTCGAGCTGATGAGCCCTGAGAAGATCACCACGGCCACGGGATGCAGAATCTCGGTGCCGGGTTGTTCGGCCTCGAACAGTAGCGGCGCAAGCGCGAACGCCGTGACAAGCGCAGTCATCAAAACCGGTGCCAATCGCTCGATGGAACCACGCAGGATCATCGTGTGATCAAACGCTTCTTTCTCGAAGCGCATCAGGTTGATGTAGTGGCTAACCTTGAGAATGCCGTTGCGAACAGAAATGCCCGCCAGTGTGATGAACCCGATCAGCGCGGCAATCGAGAGTGGCTGCCCGGATAGCCAAAGACCGAGCACTGCACCAACCAGCGCCAGAGGGATATTGGCCATGATCAGCAACGCGAGCGCCGTACTCTGGTAGCGGCTATAAAGCACCACAAACATCAATACCAGGGACACGATCGACAACAGTCCGACCAGCTTCGCTGCCTCCTCCTGCGCCTGAAACTGTCCGCCCAGCGTGACGAAGTAACCCTCAGGCAATTTTGTCTCGGCGACCACTTTGCGAATGTCGGTCACAATGTCCGATAGCGCCCGTCCCTGCGCATTGGCTGAAAGCACGATGCGCCTCTGGCCGTCGTCGCGGCTGATCTGATTCGGGCCATCGCTGTCCTCAATGGTGGCGATCTTGGAAAGCGGGATCCGGCCGGACGGTGTTTCGATCATTATCTGGCCCAGCCCCTCCATCGTGCGGGCCGATTCCGGCACGCGTACGACCAGCGCAAAACGACGACCGCCCTCGACGATCTGCGCGATCTTTTCTCCTTCAACCAGGCTCTGCAGGGTCGTCAGTACTTGCGGGGTTGGCACACCATACTGAGCGGCGGCCGCATAGTCGACACGAACCTTGATCTGCGGGGCCAGCACCTGTTTCTCAATTTCAAGATCAGCCACGCCGGGAATGGCTGCGAGTCGGGCACGCAGCACGTCGGCTTGCCCGCGTAACGTGTCGAGGTCGTCGCCAAACAGTTTGATGGCGATCTGCGAACGCACACCTGACAGCATGTGATCGATACGGTGCGAGATTGGCTGTCCAATGGCAATCGCTGCGGGCAGATTGACCAGTCGCGATCGGATGTCTGCGGAAATATCTGCCATTGAGCGCGTGAGTTCGCCCGCCCGTTTCAGCCCAACGTCGAGTTCACTGACATGAACGCCCTCCGCGTGCTCGTCGAGTTCGGCGCGACCACTGCGTCGCCCAACGTGTGTCACCTCGGGCACCTGCTTGACCAGCACTTCCGCCTGTCGCGCCAGTGCGACCGTTTCAGCGAGTGTCACACCCGGGTTCAGGCGCATGCCAATCAACAGGGTGCCTTCGTTGAAAGGCGGCAGGAAAGTTTTTGCGAAGAAGGGCACGGCCGTCGCTGCAAGTAGCACCGCGATCCCGCCAGCCATCAGACCTGCACGAGGGCGATCCAGCACGACCAGCAGTGCGCTTCGGTAGCCGCGCTTGAGCCAGGCAAGGAATCGGGTGTCTCCATGATCGAGCGACTTCATGCGCGGCAACAGATAGAACGAGAGCACGGGTGTGACCGTGACCGACACCACCAGCGATGCTAGCGTTGATACGATGAAGGCGATTCCGAGTGGCACAAACAGCCGCCCCTCCATACCTGGCAAGGCGAACAGTGGGACAAACACCAGCACAATGATGATCGTTGCGTAGAGGATTGCGGAGCGAACCTCCATCGTTGCCCGTGCGACCAGTTCAATCGGATGGATGCGGTGCCCAGGATGCCGGCTGCGGTCTTCCTTCAAACGTCGCAAGACGTTTTCGACGCCGACCACCGCGTCGTCAACCAGCCCACCGATAGCTATCGCCAAACCGCCGAGTGTCATGGTGTTGATCGACAACCCGACATACTTAAACACCAGCGCTGTGATGAAGATTGATACAGGGATCGCCGTCAGTGCGATGATGGTTGTGCGGAGTGTGCCCAGGAACACGAACAGAATCACCGCCACAAATGCTGAAGCGGCAATAAGCTTGCCGTTCAGGTTGCTGATGGACGACTCGATGAAACTGGCCTGACGGAAGGTCACTTTGGGCGCTTCCATACCGGCGGGCAGCGTCTTCTTCATCTCGCCAATCGCCGTCTCGATGCTACGCGTCAAGCCAATGGTGTCTGCGGTCGGTTGCTTCTGGATGCCCAGAATGACGGCTGGCTTGCCTTCAAACCCGGCGTCGCCGCGCTTGAGCGCTGCCGCAAAGGTGACATCTGCGATTTGACGCAGCAGGATCGGTTGCCCATCCTTCGCCGTCAGCGCGAGACTGCGCAGATCGTCGAGTTTGGAGGTGCGTCCGAGGTTTCGGATCAGATATTCACGCCCATTGATTTCAAGAAACCCGCCCGAGGTATTTGCTGAATAGCCCTTGAGCGCGGCTTCCATCTGCTCATGCGTGATGCCAAGCTGTGCCATCCGCAGCGTGTTCGGCTGCACCTGATACTGACGCACTTCACCGCCAATCGGGATGACTTGCGCGACGCCTGGAATCGCCATCAGGCGGGGTCGCAGAACCCAGTCGGCATACTCGCGCACAGCCATCGGTGAAATCTTCGCAGTGTCGATTGGAATCGCCACTTGCATGATCTCGCCCATGATTGAGCTGATCGGCCCCATGCGCGGGATGACTCCGACCGGAAGCCCTTCTTCCATGGACGACAGCCGTTCCGACACCATCTGCCGCGCGCGAAAGATGTCGGTACTCCAGTCGAACGTGACGTAGATGAAGGAGAGGCCGGCACTGGAGGTCGAGCGGACACTCTCAACGCCGGGCAGGCCATTCATTGTCGTTTCTAGCGGAAACGTGATGAGCTGCTCAACTTCTTCAGCGGCCATGCCACCCGACTCGGTCATGATCGTGACAGTCGGTTTGTTGAGATCGGGGAACACGTCAACCGGTGTTCGCGATAGCGTGAATGCACCGTACACCATGAGCACGACGCTGGCGATCATCACCAGCATGCGGCTACTGAGACTGTTCTTGAGGAGCCAATTGAACATTGTCCGGGCTCCGCTCAGCGCACCTGATTGATCAGGGTCGCTCCACGGGCGGCGACGCGATCTCCAGCCTTCAGACCAGAGGTGACCGCCACCACAATGCCGTCAAGCACTTCAGTGGTCACCACTCGCGGCTCAAATCGCTCGGGCGCAGTCTTGACCCACACTATCGTCTGGTTCGCGGGACTTTTGAGTAGTGAGGAAGCAGGTACGGCGATTGCACTGACCTTGGTCCGACTTTGAACAAATACGCGAACGGGCTGCCCGATAGCCAGAGTCGAGAGCGCTGGATCGCTCGCCTTGAATAGCAGTGGTAGGGCCTGTTCGCGCAGGCTGCGCGTAGCGCCGATAAAACTCAACGTCGCTCGCTTCTCGCCAATATCCAGACTCGCCGCGCCAATGTCGCCCGCCAAAGCCGGATCGAAGGTGAGCGCTTCGATACGCAGTCGTGACGGATCAATCACCTCGAACAGCAGTTCGCGCGCATCAACGACCTGTCCATTGACCACATTGGCAGAGGCAATAACACCGGTAATCGGAGCCACCAGCGTGTCGCGGCTACTCAACCCATGGCCGAGTGCACTGGCGCGTGCGGTCAGGCTCGCGATTTCGTTTTCCGTCGCTTCTATGTCTTTGCGGGGAATGGTGTCGGCGAGGTCTCTTTGTCGTGCTAGTCGCTTTTCTGCAAGCGCTTTGCTGGCACGCAACTCGGCGATCAGTGCGCTCTGATTGGAGCGTTCGATCTGCCCCGATGACGGAATCACGTAGGCGAGCACTTCGCCCTTGCGAACCACCTGGCCGGGACTTGGTAGACCACGCGGCCCCGGTTCGATGCGTCCCGCTACCGTCGGTTGCACCTTGCCGCCGGCATTCGGGTCCATCATCACTTTCCCCGCCAGTTCGACCGTGCGCGGCAGGTCGGCTTGTACGGTAAGCAGTGTCCGGATGCCCAGCTGACGCTGCGCGGCCTTCGGCAGGAATACGCTGCCATCGGGTTGCCGTTGAGGGCCATTGGCGCTTGCGGCCGAGCCGCTATCACCATGGTCATGTCCTTCACCCGCCCACAGGGGCGTAGCGGCGGATAGCCATGGCAGCGCGACGAGCAGGAGCAACAGTTTTGAGGTATTCATGCTGTGCTCCCGGAATTCATGTGCACACTACGACGACTGCGTGTTGCGCGGCGGACGAACAGGCCGATGAGCAGCGCTACGGCCAGTGCCACGGCCGCCCACAGACTGATCATCTGCCAACGCGGCGTCTGGTAGGCATCACCGGCAGTAGTCTTCGTCCCATCGTGCACGTCCAGATCACCCGTCAACAAATCGGTATCTGCCCCCGCCTTGATGGTCAACGTGATGGGGTATTCACCAGCTGTCGCGAATGGCTTGCCGTCAAAGTGGTATTCGCCAAGTGCTGGCTCAAACTTGCCGATCTGCCTGACGCCAGCACTCTCCAACTCGACAGTCGCGCTGAGGACAGGTTCATTGCTGGCCGCACGGTCGATCCAAACCGCCAACTCACCCTTACTCAGTACGCCGACTGCATCAAAGAGTTCTGATTGTGCGGTGAATCGTGGCAAGGCAGGGCCGGTGGCTGACTTTTTAGTTTCGCCGTGATCATGGCCATCGCCTGCGAACGCAATTGGCGCGACGAGAATTAGCGCAAACATTGTGTAGCTAGCGACCAGGGATCGGAGCGTGAAACGAAGGATTGAGAAATTCATGGCAAAAGACCTAATGATTGATTGGCACTCGACTGTGCGTGCTTGAGTTCGATCCGAGCGCGGTTCATTGCGAGATTGGCTGCTGTGCGCTCGCTTTCCGTACGCAAGCGCGTGGGCAAATCGAGTTCGCCGAGGCGATATGCCCGCACGTAAAGATCAGCGACTTCGTTGGCGAGTCGCGCGCGCTCGGCAAGTGTGTGAACGCGGCGCTCGGCGATAAGAACAGCGGCTTGCGCACTACTGGCTTCAGTCTCAATCTGGCGCTTTAGCAGTTGCGCGTTGGCTTGAGCCTCCGTGAGTTCGGCATTGGCGAGTGCAATGCGCGACGCTGCGCGCTGCGCCCCGCCAAACGGAATAGCAATTCCGATCCGCGCCGTCGTACCGGTGGCGCTGCTGTTGCTCCGCTCGTTGGTCAGCGTGAGCGACAGCGTGGGCGTTGCGCTAACGACGCCCGATGCTTCGTTGAGTCTGGCGCGTGCAAGCTGCACGGCTTGCCAAGTTGCACGCAAGGCGGGATGATCAGCCACCGCCGTTAAACGATTGCTTGCCTGCACCTCCGCGATGTCGGCCAGCGCGCCCAATGCGGCCTCTCCGATCAAGGCACGCAGCGCCTGACGGGCTACGGTCAGCCGTTGCTCGACTTCGAGCAAAGTACCGCGTGCGTTTTGTACGACCGCCTGCGCCTGTAGCGTGTCCACCCGCGCGGCGTCCCCCGCCTGTGCACGTCGCCCGGTGTCGATCGCAAGCTGCTCGGAACGTCGCAGTTCATCCTCTGCCAACGCTTGCTCGGTCTGTGCAAGCAGCACGGCCCAGTAGGCATCGCGTACTTCGCCGGCGAGTTTGAGGGATTGCAGGCCTGTACCGGCCCGATACGCCGCGGACTCACTCTGAGCAGTGGCCACCTGTAGTGCTCGCCGTGAGGGCGTCGCAATGGAAGTGCTGATTTCTGCTTCAAACTCGCGCAATCCGTCACGGTTGCCGGTCTTGACGCTGGTGGCAAGCGTTGGGCTGTCGGCTAGCCACGAATCAGCGAGGGTTTCGCGGAGACGCTGTTCGTTATCGCGGTCGGCACGGGCCAGCGTCCACGGCTGCAGCGCTATAGCAGCGTGGTACGCCCCCTGCAGGGTAAGCGGCAGGGTAGCGGTCAGCGTAGCGCGTGTACCGATCGCGCCTTGCGTATCGGCTGGACTTAATGCCCACGCCGGTGTTGTACTGGTCGCGACCAACGTCGACAACGCAAACAGAAATGGCGCACCCCACCGGGTACGGAAAGTACAGGACATGTTCGGTTCTCCAAAGACAAGGAAGGCGGAGGAACCGACGAGGAGACAACCACGACCGCAGGGCCGAGGCTCAGTGAATGATCAGCTGCCCCCGTCGGCTAGACGGGGGTAAACCACTTGGGTCGTTCTGGGCGAACTGACGCTGCTTGACCGAACGGTTGAGCGCTGTAGCGCGCTTCGATCGTGATCGCATGGGCCGGACTGGGTGTCACAGCGCCTGAAGCGGTCATGGCAGGAGTATGAAAGAAATGACAGGCGCCGCATTCGCCGTGTCCCGGCGAACTTGTATCGTGGCTACCGACATCAGCTGTATCGTCGCCCAAGCCGTGAACATGCGCAACTGTTTCATGCTCATGACCGCCACTCGCATGCTCCAACGCATCCGCCGTAGCGGCCAGCGCAAATTGCAGCGGCAGAACGCAGAGCAGAAGCAAGAGGACAATTCTTCGCATGGTGGCTTAGTGTACTGACTACGCAGAAAGTTCGGTGTTTCTCAACAAGCGTAGTCCGTTGAACACCACCAGCAGGCTCGCGCCCATGTCGGCAAAGACGGCCATCCACATGGTGGCCTCGCCGAACAGCGCAAGTCCCATGAACACCACCTTGATGCCGAGCGCCAGACTGATGTTCTGCCAGAGAATTGCGTGGGTGCGCTGCGACAGTCGAATCGTTTCCGGGATGCGGCGCAGGTCATCATTCATGACCACTACGTCAGCTGCTTCCATCGCGGTATCGGTTCCCGCACCACCCATGGCGAAGCCGATGTCTGCCTTCGCCAGTGCCGGTGCGTCATTGATGCCGTCACCGGTCATCGCAGTCGCGCCATACTGACCTTGCAACGCTTGTATGGCTCGCAGCTTGTCTTCGGGTAACAAATTGCCTCGGGCGTCAGCGATACCGGCGAGACCCGCTACCGTGCGGGCCGTGGCGGCGTTGTCGCCAGTGAGCATGACGGGGGTGACGCCCAACGTAATCAGCTCGGCGACCGCTAGCTGTGACGAGGTTTTGATGGTGTCGGCTACCGCAAACAGCGCAATTACCGCATCATCGTCGGCCAGCAGCGTGACCGTACGACCCAGGTTCTCGTGAAGCGCGAGTTTCGCTTCGATGGCCGGGCTGCATAGTTGGCGTTCTTCAATCAGGCGGTGATTGGCGAGTACATAGCTTCGTCCGTCAATGCGGCCTTGCACACCGCGACCGGCGATGGCGGTGAACGCGTCGACCGCGCGAACGTGCCCGCCCAAACCGGCGCTGATTGCTTTCGATACCGGGTGATCCGAATGCGACGCCAAGCTTCGAGCGATCGCGATTAGCGCTTCACGGTCAGCAGGGTCAGCGAGTAGTTCTGTAGCCACTAGCTGCGGCTTGCCCTCGGTAATGGTGCCGGTCTTGTCGAGCGCGATGGCCCTGAGTTTTCTGGCGTCTTCGAGATAGGTGCCGCCTTTGATCAGGATGCCACGCCGTGCGGCAGCGGCAAGTCCGCTGACGACTGTCACTGGTGTGGAGATGACCAAAGCGCACGGGCAGGCAATCACCAACAGCACTAGCGCCTTATAAACGGCGAATGTCCACGCCCATCCCAGCAACCAGGGGGTGAGTAGCATCACGGCCAGCGCCAGCAAGAACACCGACGGTGTGTAGATCGCGGCAAATCGATCCACAAAGCGTTGCGTCGGCGCGCGCGTTCCCTGCGCCTGTTCGACCGCGTGAATGATCCGGGCGAGTGTGCTATTGCTCGCGACGGCTGTGATCTTGATGTCGAGTGTCGCCGTCTCGTTAATGGTGCCTGCAAAGACCGGATCGCCTGGCTGCTTATCGACGGGAATGCTCTCGCCGGTGACCGGTGCCTGATTGACCGCACTACTGCCGGTCACAATGACGCCATCAAGCGGGATCCTGGCCCCCGGTTTCACGCGCACGATGGCACGGAGGGCAACCGCCGTTGATAGCACTTGGCCAAAACTGCCGTCTGCCTGCTGTACGTCAGCCGTTTCAGGAGCCAGCGCCATCAGACTTTTGATCGCGTTGCGCGCGCGATCCGCCGAGCGCGCCTCGATTAACTCGGCAATGGCGTATAGCGCCATGACCATGGCGGCTTCCGGCCATTGACCGATCAGGAACGCGCCAGTCACCGCGACAGTCATCAGCGCATTGATGTTCAATCGACCCCGGCGTAAGGCGGCAATGCCCTTCGTGTAGGTCGACAGACCCGCAAGCCCGATCGCCGTCAGCGCGAGCGCCATGCCTGCGATTTTCCAGGACAGCGCATCGGGTGCGAAGAACGACAGCGCCTCTGCTGATACCGCAAAGACGAGCGCGGCAACATATTGCGTGACGTCTGCCCAGCCCCCGGACGACTGTGTGCCGTGGTCATGGTCATGACCGCCATCAGCGTCGTGGGCGTGGGCACTGCTCATTTGCGTGGATTGAGCAACCGGCTCAGGCGTAAACCCTGCACGTCGAATCGCCTCTAACGCTGTGGGCACCGCTGTGGCATCGGCCGCTATCGCCAGCGTTCTCGCACCGAGCTGAAACGACAACGTGCGTATGCCAGCAATTGGCTCCAGGGCTCGTCGAATTTCGCTTTCTTCGGATGCGCAATCCATCTTCGCGATGCGCCACACTGTGACATCGCCTGACGTGTCGCCCGCTGCCACGTCAGTCAGTACAGCCGCCGTAGGTGCTTCGCAGCACGTTGCGCTTTCGCAGGCAGTCTTGGGTTGAGGTGCATTGGCGGATGACATAGGTGAAATCGTATCTGCGACAGAATGTTTGCATTAGAAACCCTGTAGCTGCTACAGAGTCAAGCGTAAAATTCCGCGTTCAACAACCAGCCGCAAAAAAGGCAACTATGCGTATCGGTGAACTTGCAGAATCGACCGGCGTCGACGTAGAAACCGTGCGCTACTACGAGAAGTCAGGTTTGTTACCGCCTCCTGCACGCGAGAGCAATGGCTATCGCAGCTATGGCAAGACGCATCTCGAGCGGTTAGCGTTCATCCGCCACTGCCGGGCGCTCGATATGCCGCTGGCGGACATCACGCGATTGCTCAATTTCGTGGATCGGCCGGCATCGGATTGTGGCGACATTAACGTTCTGGTCGACGAGCAAATCAGTCGAGTCAAGGCGCGCCTAAAGAGCATGCGGGCACTGGAGAAGCAACTCACGGCGTTGCGGCACATGTGCAGCGAACCGCATTCGACAAAAGAATGCGGCATCCTGCACGAGTTGGTGTCAGCGGCGCATGGCGAAGCGTGCGCCTGTCATGCAGTACGGTAATGTGGCACTTTCGCGTCTATTGGATGGCGCTGGGTGTGGGGTGACTAGTATCGAATCGTGTTGGATTGTGGTTCGGTTTTTGTCGCCCTAGATCAAAAGGGGTCCTGATTAATGGAGCAAATCGACTTAAGTCGCTGCGACTAGCCTGATGAATCGCGGCGCATCGAAAGGCCGCTTGCGGCCCGTAGTCGCCAGTCATCGTTGGCTCTTTTGCAGCGAAAGCGGTCACTGGCCCCACTCTCGGCCAAGTTCAGCGTCTTGCGTCGGCGAATCAAATCACGCACACGCCGACTTAACGATCCATCAGGCTCGAGGTTGATACGTCGTGGGCGTGTTGTCGGCTTGTGTGCTGCGAATCACCACCGTGCCCGCCAGCTTGTCATGCCAGCCCTGTTTGCGGGCATCGAAGGCGACCCAAATCAGCCCGAGGCACAGCGGCAGCGTCGACACAAAGTAACCAAAATAGCGACCCACTAACTGCCCCGTACTCGGCGCATCACCCGTCACAGCGTCGACGATGCGTGCCTGAAACATCATCTTCCCCGGCGTCGAGCCGAAGCGCCGCCACAGCCAAATCACGGCGATGGCGGGAAACACGTAGGTCATCAGTATGTCGACGAGGCCGTTGATCGCTTTGCCACTACCCCAGTAGGCGCGGCCGTAGGTGAGGTAGAGAATGGGGAGGGTGATGGCGAGGAGGAGGAGGGTATCGACGATCGACGCGATGAAGCGTTTCCAAAACCCGACGTATTCCCAAGAGCGGGCATCATTCATGGCGGTTCAACGAAATGGGGTGAGGGTTGAACAAAGCATACACAGGTGTGTTGGCGCCAACGCACATTTGACCATGTGCCGAAATTCCAATGACCAGATCTGGTCCCGCGCGGAGCTCGGCTATACGGCCATCTCCAGCCACCGAACGTGGTCACCCATTTCTCGGCACGCTGGTCAAAATCGGTCTGGCGCGAACAGGTCTCACGCTTTTTGGCGCGATGCGCTGGCAGAGGGAAAGCGTATGGTCAAGTTCGTAACTGTTTCAAAATGTTGGTTGGAGTTAGGCCGTGCCGCGCTTGGTCCACTGAATGACAAATTCATTCTGATCGTCGACTCTGTTACCTGTTTGTTCAAATCCCGCCTTTCGCACGACTCGCATAGAAGCAAAATTGTCCGGCACTATTTCTGCCAGCACTTTTTTTGCACCGGCGTTAAAGGCCTTTTGAAGCAAGAGTTGAAGGGCCTCAGTAGCGGCGCCTCGACTTTGCGCGCTTGGCGCGACGCCATAGCCAACTTCTACTGTTCCATCCCTTGGGCAAGACTTAAATCCACAACTACCCACAGCCTTATTGCTCTCATCTTCGACAATGAGAAATGTAGTTGACCAAGGAAGTGGATGCCATGCGGCGGCGAGCGCTATAGATCTTGCCGCAACATGCGGGGGAGGCATAGAGCCAAACACCATTCTGTGTTGGATGTCACTTGGAATGCGCGACGCGGCCAAGTCGGCAAGTTCGGATGCTGAAAGTTCGATGAGAGAAAAAGTCACTCTGCGAGGCCTAACGTTCGATCAAACCGGGCACCGTTGGTGCTCCGGTTGAGCGAGGGGTCAGGCGGCTGTTCAGCGGAGGCGGGAGAAGTAGTTTTTCCTGAGTGCGGGTTGACCATCCGGGCGGAAGTAGGCCACGGTCTCGATCATTGTCTTTGCGTCAGCGCTGACTGAATAGATACGAGTTGAGGCGGGGCTTCCGTTCTTGGCCAGCTGCATGATCAATACCTCAGGTCTTGGCATCGTCGTCGCAGATACGTCCGCTTCAAAGTTCGAGTTCACAGGCGTCGGTGATCCATCGAGAGGCGTGACGCCTTCAGCCTCAAGTCGTGTGCCGGCGGGGTCTATGACTTCAACTTTCGTTCTTAGGCGATCGGCTCCCTCATCGGAGAAGGTGATAGTGACGCTCTTCGGCCTTGCTTCTGCGGGTACGGGCAGGCGCGAGGTGTCTACCGCCCAGCTGCCAACTAGTGCGGCATGGACCCTTGGTTTGGCGGCCATTGAACCTTGGGCAAATGCCGCGGTGGCCAAGAGAACGACTGCAACGACCTTCATTCGATTCCTTGCGTGAAACAGATGTGATGGAAAATTAGTGGAGCGCCAATTTCGCGCCTTCAGTCGCCTAACGTTTGAATTCAATGGCCTGCGCGCCTTTTCGCGCAGATCCGGTGGAATGACAAGTTAGACATCGGAGCACCCACTCAGGGCTTCAACGTCTGCGGACACGATAACAGCCAAGTGCTTTGAAATCTTTTCAATTGGCCAGTCCCACCAACCGATTTCTTCAAGCGCCAACACAATTTCTTGCGAGAAGCGTTCCTTTATTGCCTTTGCCGGGTTGCCTCCCACTACGGCGTAGGCGGGTACATCGGTAACGACTACGGAACGCGAGGAAATGATTGCACCATTGCCGATTTTGACGCCGGGCATAATGAGACAGTCGTACCCTATCCAGACATCGTTTCCAATGATGGTGTCGCCTTTGTAAGGGAGGTCACCGGGTTGGGGCATGACCTTTTCCCACCCGTTTCCGAAAATCTGGAATGGATAAGTGGAAATGCTGGAAGTCTTGTGGTTTGCGCCGTTCATGATGAACTTTACGCCATGGGCTATCGCGCAAAACTTGCCGATGACCAGACGGTCACCAATGAACGGAAAGTGGTAAAGGACGTTACGCTCAAAGTTCTCTGAATTTTCTGGATCGTCGTAGTAGGTGTAATCACCAATGACGATGTTCGGATTGGTAACGGTGTTGTTGATGAAGCATACCTGCGGAAAACCCGCCATCGGGTGCTTGTCTAGTGGACTCGGGCCGCTCAAGTGGACTCCTGTTGAGATGTCTAACGATCAGCGTTTGTCTGTCGCGCGACCAAGTTTGAAGAAACCACAAGCGCCTCCTTCGGCAGATAAAGGCTGATCACTAAGCGCCGCCTTATCACGATGCATGAAGTAGCGCAGACGCTTGACACTACCGCTTAATCTTTGACATTAGCCTTGCAAAGGACTCTTGATATTCCTTGCCGTTGGCGGCATCGTCATGACCTGCGTCTTGAACAATGAGTAGTTCCTTGCGGGTTTCATCAACTGTCGCAGCGGCGTAAAGCCTTGAAGACATTTCACTTCGCGTGGTTTTGTCATTCTTCCCGACAACAATCAACACGGGTTCGTCAAGCGACCGCATGGCTTCTAGGTTGCCCTTGCCTTTGAGATCGCCTTCAACGACGCCTCGCCGCACCATGATGCTGTTATCAACAAACCCTTGAACCCAATCCTCCGCTGTGGTGGCGGAGGACTCCAGTACTAGAGCATCCAGAGTGCGCGCTTTAGAAACTTCTCCCGCAAAAAAGCTTCCCAATGAGTGCCCATGAACGATGATGGGCTTGTCTTTGTATAGCGCCATCCCTCTTACAAAGTCGTATGTTTGAACCGCATCTTGAAGCATTGAATCTAGCGCCGCGGTTCCAGTGCTGCCGCCGTATCCGCGATGGTCGACAATGAATACATCAACGGGATGTGCGGCATACACGTCAAGAATACGTTGATAAAGTTTACTGATGGTGAACACGTTGCCACCAAAGTAGAGTACGACAGCCTTGGCATCTGGGCGTGTGAAGTTCGCGGCGTAAATAGTTGCGCCGTCTTGGCGCGTTAGATCAAATGAGCGCACGGTCCAACGACCGTCGGCGCTCGTAGCGGCCGAGAGCCTCTCACCTTGTGTTGGGCGAATTAAAGCTTTTTCGCTTACGCGGGCCACACAGCCCGTGATAACCGCCAGTATTGCGATAAATATGAGTGATCCTAAAGCTTTCATAGCTGAGTATCCGTAAAAATCAAATGTGGAGATGGCGTCGGACTCATCAAGGGTCGAGCAGTTTCAAAGGTTCGTGATTGGTGCGGCCAGCACCTCGCGACGCCGGCCCAGTCGACCCTCTTCGGGGTTGCTCATTCATTCCAAAGATGAATCGTATATTCGCGCTAGCGGAGGAGTCTCGCATCACCAAGCAGCGTTCCGACATCGCACATGCTCAGCAGGCAACCTGCGCAAATGATGTGATGTGCTCATGGCAATAATTGAGAAAGTTATGCAAAGCATCTGTGCAATTGCCTTGCGCACATAAGGTGCGCGTAAGCAAAATGGGGGGTCCTATCGTCCGAACTATCAAACTACTGCGGCATCAGCGTTGATAATGCGGACGATAGGATCCCTTATTCCTTCGAGCTTAATGGCGTTGTTCACCTACCGGCGGACGCCCCAAGTGCTCTGGATCAACCTAACGATTGACGTTCAGAAACGGTAGCTGACCGACGCTGCGCCCACGGTACTCTTTTTTGTCGCGAACAGCGGGCTCAGCGCTGCCGCTTCGCGCAGTTCGTGGCGCCCGATGCTGACGCTGGCCGACCAGTGCTTGTCGATCTCGTAGTTCAGGGCCAAGCTTGCGTCGCAGCTGATCCAACCGGCCTTGGCCGTGTACACCCGGTTGCCCGAGCGTGCCGCCTGCGCCGCGGTGACGCCGTAGTAAGTCTGGGCATGATTGCGATCGGCATGCGTGGCCCCAAGGCTCACAGAGCCGGCAAGCTTGTCGCCCCAGATCGGGAAGGAGACGGCGGCGTTGATTACAGTCTCGCTCCCGTAGCTTCGCTTGGCGCTTGCTATGTGCGTGGCGTTGAGCTTGATCAGGCCTTCGAGCGCCGAATAGCCGACACCCGCAATCGCCAGTGCCGTGCCGTCGACCTTGCCCATGCCAACCAGGCGCGGACTGTGCTTGCGGTCGCCGTCCTTGCGTCCGGGATCGGCCCCGGCGGCCACGAGGGCATGGAATCCGCCCTCTTGCACGAGGTTGTAGCCGATGCCGCTTTGGGTTCCGGCAAAGAAGCGGCCCTTTCTGTAGTTCGCCTCGAGGGTGGGCGACCACCTGGGCTTGTCGCTCACATCGCCGAACATGCTGCGATTGCTGCGCTCGGCGCCCAGGCTCAATGTCGTCTCAGCCTCGTCACTGGGCCTGGCGGCGGCATGACTGGCGGATGGGTAGCTGAGGCCGACGAGCACGGCGAGCATGGGGAGGAAGGCAAAGCGGTTCAAGAGGAGTACTCCTTATTGTTGTTTGGAAAAAGAAGGGCGGGCGCACAGGCGCGCGCCGCCCGGGTTGGCGGTCTTGCTATCGGTTTATCTGCGTGTCGCGCGCAACCAGAAGTGGACTGCGCGGTGTCCGTGGTGCGTTCTCGCTACTGAACGGGCACCATCGGTTTGGGGGGTGGCAGGCTCATGTGCACGCTGACGCGCGCCGCGGGTGCCCCGTCTGCGATTGATGGGGCGGAGTAACTCATGCGGGCTTCCGGGCAACGGTGAACAGGCGAATGTCTTTGTCCTTGCGTGTGCCGTGGCGCTCCACCGCGAGGACCTCCAGGCCTTGCCTCACGATGGCTGCCTGCAATTCTGGGGCGTTGAAGCACAACACCGGCGGCGCCTTGCCCAGCGCGCGCATGAGCGGCAACGCAAGGCGGGTAATCAGCGGGCTCATCTCGCCAACGCAAGGTGTCTTCGCGAGCAGCAGGCCGCCCGGCCGCAAGGCATGCGCCACCACCGCCAGTGTGTAATCCAGGTCGTCGACCAGATGCAGGAGACTGAAGGCCAGCACCACGTCCTGGGAGCCCGGCGCAACGGCCGGGGCGTCGGCTTCGGCCACTTCGAAGCTCAGGTTTGGCGTCGGTGCGGCCGCGAGCTTTTCGCGCGATATGGCGATCATTTCGGTTGACGCGTCGGTCGCCCGCAGGCGGCGGGTGAAGGGCGCCAGACGCAAAGCGATGGTGCCGGTACCGCAGCCGAGTTCGAGCACGTCGTAATCAACCGACAGAAGATCCTGCACGCGCTTCAGCGTGGTTTCGTAACCTGCCACATCTGCAATCGCGTCAGCCGCGTACTTGCGCGCGATCCGGTTCCAGAAACGGGACTTGCGGCCGAGTGCAGCGGCACGCTCGCTTGCGGGTACCGCAGCCAAGGAAGGGGACAAAGAGGGCGTGAACATGACTAGCAGACGGCGACGGCGCGCCGTTGATCGTTTATCGAAGTCCGTCATGCTATCCATGCAAAACACAGAATGGAATTGCGGTAAATTGCAGACAACTCATGCATTTACGTATGTATCGACGCAATGGACACACTTGACTGGAACCAGCTTGCGAGCG
>Ga0209023_10003923_pt1 | contig 17353 bp, 15 predicted proteins | sample LakOneMetagenome_FD_187468 | JGI IMG/M metagenome (GOLD analysis project Ga0209023, IMG submission 187468) | Freshwater and sediment microbial communities from Lake Erie, Canada (SPAdes) (version 2) | ecosystem: Environmental > Aquatic > Freshwater > Lentic | place: Lake Erie, Canada... | reverse complement strand
CCGGCCTGGCGAAGTCGGTCGAGGGTGGCCAGGGCGGCCTGCGGCGCGCCGCCGAGGCGATCCTCGACGATCTCCAGGCACAGCTCCGACGGGGTGACGCCCTGTTTGGCGAGCTCGGCGAGCACGTCGTCGGCGAACTGCTCGTCGACCAGGCTCGTGCCGGTGACGTTCACGTGCAGCCAACCGACCTCGGCGCTCGCCAGCCCCCGCAGGCTGGTCATCAACCGGCAGGACTCGGCGAGCACCCATCGGTCGAGCGCGCCGGCGAGGTCGAGTTCGGTGGCGCGCATCACGAATTCGCTCGGGTCGATCTGACGACCCTCGTGCACCCAGCGCACGAGGACCTCCATGGCGTGGACGTCGCCCGTGACGAGGTCGGAGATCGGCTGCAGGGCGACGGTGAGGCCCCCGTGGGTGATCGCCCGGTGCAGCTCGGTCGTCATCGCCAGGCGGTTGTTGGCGCGAGCGCCGATGCCGGCGTCGTGGACCACGACTCGCGCGCGTCCGAGCCCCTTGGCCTGGTACATGGCGGCGTCGGCATCACGCACCAGCGTCTCGGCGGTCGAACCCGGGTGGCTCATCGCCACGCCGACGCTCGTGGTGACGAACACGTCGCGACCGCTCAGGTTGATGGGCGCCGACAGCTCCTCGCACATCCGTTCGGCCAGCGCGACCGCTTCGCCGACGTCGGCCAGGTCGCGGGCCACGACGATGAACTCGTCACCGCCGAACCGGGCGAGCACGTGCTTGGCCGTGACCGCCCGCTGGAGCCGGGCCGAGACCTCGCGAAGGAGCGCGTCGCCGGCCGAGTGGCCGAGGTCGTCGTTGACCGTCTTGAACTCGTCGAGGTCGCAGAAGAGCACGCCCACCGAACCGGCGCGGGTCTCGCGTGTGAGCGCGGCCTTCAGCTCGTGCTGGAACGCGGCCCGGTTGGGCAGCGCGGTGAGCACGTCGTGGCGGGCCCGGTGGGCGAGTTCGGCCTCGATCTCGCGTCGGCGGGCCATGTCGGCCACGAGCGTGTCGGCCATCAGATCGAACGAGCGGGCCAGGGTGCCGAGCTCGTCACGTGACAGGTCGCCGACCCGGGCCGTGAGGTCGCCCGCGCTGATCGCCGACGCCGACTCGGACACCTTGCGGATCCGGCGCAGCACCGACTGGGCGGCGATCGCGAGGGCGCCGAGCGAGAACACCCCGGCCGCACCGAAGCCGATCAGGGCCAGGCCCATGGCCCGGTTGAAGGTCGAGTAGGCCTCGCTGCTGTCGAGCTTCACGACGAGGGCCCACGGCGTGTTGGCGATGTGCCGGACCGACGCGATGACGAGGTGGTTCTGATAGTCGCTGAGGTCGTCGTAGGTGGCCGACGGCCCGTAGACGGCGAGCACCGCCGGCGCGCGGGTCTTGGACCGCGGGATGACCTTGGCGAACCGCATCGTCTTGTCGAACCGGGTGTCGGTGATGAACTGGGCGCCGTCGGGGGTCTCCTGCACCAGGTGGGCCTCGGCGGTGCGCCCGAGCTCCTCGTGACGGCCGAACAGCTGCTGCACCGGCTGCAGGGAGAACTCGGCCGCGAGGTAGCCGACGGTGCCGCTGCCGTCCTCGGCGGAGATGGCGACGAACTGCACGTAGCGCTCGTCGGTCGGGGTCACCCGGAACCCGGGTCCGACCGAGTAGGCGTCGCCCACGTCGATCGACGAGATCGCGGCCCGTGACTGCTCGGCGGGGAGCGCGGTGGGCGGGCGATGCTCCGGCACCGAGGAGCTGTCGCCCAGGACCCGGCCCTCGTGATCGACGACCGTGGCGGCCACGATGTCGGGGTCGATGCGGAGCAGATCGGTGAGTACGTCGGTGAGCGATCGGCCGGCGGTCGGGGGACGCGCGGATCCCGCGGGCGCCGACGCGGCCACCTCGGCGAGCGGTCGGACGACGTCGAGCATCCCGGTGTAGACGATCCCGGCGCGGAGCCGTGCGGTCGACGTGCTCAGCAGGTCGTCGATGCGGTTGGCCTCGAGATTGGCGACGGTTTCCAGGCTCGCCCGCACCTGGCCGTGCTGGGCCCGGCGGACGGTCAGCCCGGTCGTCAGGCCGATGGCACCGAGCGCGACGAAGACCAGCAGGCCGCAGATCAGGAATTTGCGCTTGATGGTCATCGGCTCGCCGCCCGCGTCCGCGGTGTGGGTCCCGGGGCGCTTGCAAGGAGTCTAGGGGAGTCTCTGGTGCTCCCACGGATCGTGGTGTTGTGAATGCTCAGCGTCCGCCGGCGGGACCGCCCAGATGCTCGGCCCGCAGCAGTGCGTAGCGGGGTTTCACCGTGCCGTTGATGATGCGCAGCCGCTCGTCGAACGGGGCGAACGCGCTCTTCATGGCGTTGATCGTGAGCCATTCGAAGTCGTCCAGCCCGTAGCCGAACGCGCTGGCGAGCTGGGCGAACTCGTTGCTCATCGACGTGTCGCTCATCAGTCGGTTGTCGGTGTTGACCGTGACCCGGAAGCGCAGGCGGCGGAGCAGGCCGATCGGGTGCTCGGCGATCGAGCCGACGACCCCGGTGTTCACGTTCGAGGTCGGGCAGAGCTCGAGCGGGATGCGTCGGTCGCGGATGTAGCAGGCGAGGCGGCCCAGCCGTTCGTCGCCGGGCTCGCCCGTGATGTCGTCGACGATCCGCACGCCGTGGCCGAGCCGCTCGGCACCGCACCACTGCACCGCCTCCCAGATCGACGGTAGGCCGAACGCCTCGCCGGCGTGGATGGTGGCGTGGAAGTTCTCGCGGGCGACGTACTGGAACGCGTCGAGGTGGCGGGTCGGTGGGTGGCCCGCCTCGGCCCCGGCGATGTCGAAGCCGACGACGCCGTGGTCGCGGTACTTCACCGCGAGCTCGGCGATCTCGAGGCTCCGGGCCGCGGTGCGCATCGCCGAGCAGATCGCGTAGATCGTCAGGCCGGTGCCCGCGCTGCCGGTGCGGAACCCGGTGAGCACCGCGGCCATCACGTCGTCGAGGGACATCCCGGCCTCGGTGTGCAGCTCGGGGGCGAACCGCACCTCGGCGTACACGACACCGTCGGCCGCGAGGTCGACCGCGCACTCGTGGGCGACCCGCTCGATGGCGTCGCGCTGCTGCATCACGCCGACCGTGTGGGCGAACGTCTCGAGGTACAGCACGAGATCGTTGCGCTTGGCGCCGCGGTGGAACCAGGTGGCCAGCTCGTCGTGGTCGTGGGTCGGGAGGGTGCGGTAGCCGTACTCCTCGGCGAGCTCCACGACCGTCGCGGGTCGTAGACCACCGTCGAGGTGGTCGTGCAACAACGCCTTGGGCGCTCGGTCGATCGTGTCGGACTGGAGCAGGCTCATGCCGCGATCTCCTGGGTCAGCAGTCGGAGGGGGAGTTCGGCCGGGCGACGCAGCCAGTTCGAGTCTGGGTAGTCGGCGGCGGCCGAGATGCAGTGGACGCTGTACGCGTGGCGACTTCTCGATGAACGATTGGCGCCGCTCCAATGGGGCAGCAGCCCGTGGAGGACCACGAGCGTGCCCGCGGGCACCTCGAGCGGGACCAGGTCGGCCGGAGCCGGCAACGGCGCCGGGTCGAGCTCCTCGAACCACGCGCCTGCCGTGTCGTCGAGCACGTCGCCCGACCGCCGGTACCGGCGACGCAGGCTCGTCCGGTGCCCACCCGGCGCGGCCCACAGGCAGCCGTTGTCGAGCGTGGCGTCCTCGATCGCGAACCAGAACCCGGTGACGGTGACCGGATCGGTGTACAGGAACGTCGCGTCCTGGTGGCAGCCCACCTCACCGCCGATGCCGGGCTGCTTGAAGATGTACATGCTCTGCAACGCGAGCGCGTCGCGCAGGCCGAGATCGGTGGCGACCGCTGCGAGCTGGTGGGTGTACGTGAACGACTCGAACACGGGGTCGAGGTCGTGCATGGCGTGGCCGAGCTTGTTGATGGCCCGCGCCTTGTCGACGCGCAGCTCACCCCGAGCGTCGAAGGCCTCCTCCTCGAAGAAGCACCACATGGACGCGCCCGACGACATGAACTCGGCGTTGGCGGCCCGGGTCTGCTCGTCGGTCGTGAACACCGTTCGCTGCTCGGAAGGTTCCCAGGCGTCGACGAGCGCCTCGGCCCGCTGTTTCAGCCGCTCGCACGTGGCTCGGCTCACGAAGTCCTCGAGCACCAGGAAGCCGTCGCGTTCGTACCGCTCGATCTGCTCGCCGATGAGGTGCTCGCCCATGGCAGGAGGGTACTGGCCCTCGGTCAGGACACCGCCGCGAACGCCGGCCGCACGACCTCGCGGAGCAGGCGGTCTCGGGTCTCCTTGGCGCAGAAGGCCGAGCCGAGGGCGTTCACGACGAGCCGCTCGACATCGCGCCACGGCAGGTCGAACGTCGACGCGACCGCGTGGAGTTCGCTGCTGGCCGTCACGCCCGAGATCAGCCGGTTGTCGGTGTTGACCCCGACGTTGAACCCGAGGCGGAGGAAATCGGCGATCGGATGCGCCGCCAGGTCGGGCACCGCGCCGATCTGCACGTGGCACGACGGCGCCATCTCCAGGTGGATCTGATGGTCCATGACGTAGCGCGCCAACTGACCGAGGATCGCCTGACCGTTCGGGGTGCGCAACATGCCGCTCTGCAACCGGACACCGTGGCCGATCCGGTGGGCACCGTGGCCGAGTGCGTCGGAGATCAGCTCGAGGTCGGGCGCCTCGCTCGCGTGGATCGTGATGTTCAGCAGGTGCGTGCGAGCGTGGGCGAGCGCCTCGGCGTGCATCGACGGCGGGAAGCCCGTCTCGGCGCCGGCGAGGTCGAACGCCACCACCTTCGGCTCCTTGAACCGCATCCGCTCGACGAACCGGGCGATCTCGAGCGAACGGTCACCGGTCCGCATGGCGCACACGACGAGGTGCACGAGGATCGGCGTCCCGGCGGCGGTGGCGGCCCGCTCGGCGCGGCGCACGCCCTCGGCCACGGCCTCGACGACCTCCTGGAGCGACAGGCCGCGCTCCTGGTGGAGCTCGGGCGCGAACCGGAGCTCGGCGTAGATCACGCCGTCGGCCGCGAGGTCGGCGACCGCCTCGTCGGCCACCCGGGCGATCGCCGCCGCCTCTTGCATCACGGCGATCGTGTGCTCGAACGTGGCGAGGTACTTCGCGATGTCCTTCGTCTCGGCCCCGCTGGTGAACCAGGCCTGCAGGGTCGCGGCGTCGGTGGACGGCAACTGCCACCCGATGGCGTCGGCGAGCTCGATCACGGTCGACGGGCGCAGGCCGCCGTCGAGGTGATCGTGCAGCAGGACCTTCGGGAGGGTGCGAATGGTGTCGAGCGTGATGGGCGCCGGCATGACCGTGGAGTCTGGCAGGCCCCCGCCTTCTGACGACCTTTCCGTGGCGGGTGGGGGTCGAGATTCTTCCCGGGAATCCGGTCGACGCCCACCCGCTCGTGCCCGTCCGCCTGGCCGTGGCCGTGGTGCAGGTGACGTGGGTGGTGCGTACCCTGGGCCGCCATGTCGACGCCCACCGACTCGCTGACCATCCTCGGCCGGACCGTCCGCCACGCGGTGGACCACGTCGAGGTCTTCCCGGCCCCCGCTCACGTGATGAGCGTCCGCTTCACGACCGACGAGCTCAACTCGATGTGCCCGGTCACCGAGCAGCCCGACCTCTCGAACCTGGTGATCGAGTACGAACCGGCCGAGCTCTGTGTCGAGTCCAAGTCACTGAAGCTCTACCTGTGGGGCTTCCGTGAGCGCGCCGTGTTCGCCGAGGCGCTCGCCGCCGAGATCGCCGGCGAGATCATGACGACCGCCGCCCCCAAGCGCGTCCGGGTCACCCTGACCCAGCGGCCGCGCGGAGGTATCGAGGTGCAGGCCATCGCCGAGCTCCACGCCCCCTGAACCCGCTTGCCGCGATTCTCGGGACGTTTCCCGACCCCCAGTCACCCGGGAAAGGTCGTCAGAATCCGGGTGGGCCGGCTCCGGGACGGTTCATCAGCGGTGGCGGTCGAGGAACGTCGATCCGTCGTCGGGGAACGCCACCGGAAGCACGGCGCTCATCGGCATCGGGGAGCCCGTGCCGTCGACCAGGCAGTCGGCGCCGCCGTGTTCCCACAGCAACTGTCGGCACCGGCCACACGGCATCACCGGCCGACCGTTGCCCACGGTGAGCACGGCGACCAGCCGCCCACCTCCGCCGAGGAACAGCTGACCGACCAGCGCGCACTCGGCGCACAGGGTGAGCCCGTAGGAGGCGTTCTCCACGTTGCAGCCGGTGACGATTCGCCCGTCGTCGACGAGTGCCGCCGCGCCGACGTGGAACTTCGAGTACGGGGCGTAGGCCCGGTCCTGGGCGGCCCGCGCCGCGACCCGGAGCGCGTCCCAGTCGATCGCGGGGCCGGACGTCACTGGTGCTCGTAGGGCTGACCCGAGGCGGCGGGCGACCGCGACCGTCCGATGAACCCGGCGACGACGACGATCGTGGCCACGTACGGAGCGGTCTGCAGGAACTCCGACGGGATGCCCGTGTGCAGATCCGAGAGCTTGCCCGAGAGGGCGTCGAAGAACCCGAACACGAGCGCGCCGCAGAACGCCCCGACCGGATGCCAGCGGCCGAAGATCACCGCCGCGAGGGCGATGAAGCCTCGCCCGCCGGTGATGTTCTCGTTGAACCGCCCGACGTTGCCGGCGGGCCACCACGAACCGCCGAACCCGGCCACCGCACCGGCGAGCGTGACGTTGCGATACCGCATTCGCAGCACGTCGACGCCCAGGGTGTCGGCCGCCTTCGGGTGTTCGCCGATGGCCCGGGTCCGCAGGCCCCAACGGGTGCGGAACAGCCCGAAGGTCAACGCGATCACGAGCACGTACGACGCGTAGACGTACACGTTCTGCTTGAACGCCTCGCCCAGCACCGGGATCTTCGACAGCAGCGGGATGTTGACCGGACCGAGTGGTGTCACCGAGTTCAGGTTCTCGTGGTCGGACAACACACCGGCGTCGAGATACGACGTCACGCCGAGGGCGAAGAAGTTGATCGCGAACCCGACGATGACCTGATCGACCTTGTACCTGATGGCGAGGGTGGCGAGGAGGAGGGCGAGCAGGCCACCGACGACGATCGCGGCGACGACGCCGACCCAACGGGTCGTGGCCGACCCCACGATCGTCCCGGTGAAGGCGCCGCCGAGGAGCATGCCCTCGATGGCGATGTTCACGACGCCGCTGCGCTCGCAGATGATCCCCGCCGCGGCGCCGAACGTGATCGGCACCGAGTACTGGATCGTCGTGTTGATGAGGCCGCTGAACGAGAAGCCGTCGCCGGCCGCCGCCCAGGCGAGGAACGAGATCACGAACAGGGTGACGGCGACCCCGAGCAGCACGTTGGTGAGCTTCCCGAGGCCCTTCACCAACTGGGCGGCGCCGAGGGCGATGAACGTGATGCCGCACGCCCAGGCGAGCGGGCTCGCCGGCAACCCGATCGAGTCGCCGCCGCCGAGCTTGAACTGGGCGTCGCCACTGCGACGGGTGAAGATCAGCAGGGCGACGACACCGAGCAGCAGGTACGCGATGCCGACGTTCCGGGCCCGGGTCCGCTCCTCGTGGGTGAGCAGCCGGGCATCGGTGGTCGTGGGTTCGGTGACGATGGCGCTCACGAGCCCCACCCCCGGAACGCCTGGCCCATGGAGGCTCCTTCGGACTTGATCCGCCAGATCGACTTCATGAGCAGCGGGGCGGCGATGAACATGACGATGAGCGCCCGCAGCACGACGATCAGATCGATCGGGACGCTCGCATCGGCCTGCATCTTCTGGCCGCCGGTCTGCAGCGCTCCGAAGAGGAGCGCCGACACCAGTGTGCCGACAGGAGTCGAGCGTCCGAGCAGCGCGACGGCGATGGCGTCGAAGCCGTAGTTCCCGGCGATGCTCTGCGTCGCCCGCCCCTGGACGCCGAGGGTCTCGCCCGCTCCGGCCAACCCGGCGAGAGCGCCGGCGAGCGTCATGGCGATGATCGTCAGCTGGGCCGGCTTCATGCCGGCGTACCGGGCGGCATCGGGGTTCGCGCCCATGGCCCGCAGCTGGAAGCCGAGGGTCGAGCGGTACAGCAGCCACCACACGGCCGCGACGGCCGCCAGTGCGATGAGGAAGCCGACATGGGCCCGCAGATCGTCGCGATCCATGAACCCGAACAGCCGGGGCAGCCGGCCGGCCTTGTCGACGGTGCGGGAGATGGGGTCGTTTCGGCCGGGTCGCCGGAACGCACCGGTCTTCAGCAACCACAGGGCGGCGAGCACGGCGATGTTGTTGAGCATGATCGTCGTGATCACTTCGTGGGCGCCGGTGCGGGCCTTGAGGAACCCGGGGATGGCGCCGTAGGCGGCGCCGCCGACGAAGCCCGCGAGCACCCCGAGGGGTACCTGGACGATGCCGGGCCCGTGCATCGAGAACCCGACGTACACCGAGGCCATCGCCCCCGCGAGGAGCTGGCCGGTGGCGCCGATGTTGAACAGCCCGGACTTGAAGCCGAGGGTGACCGAGAGCCCGGCGAGCAGCAACGGCGTGGTGTACACCATCGTGTCGCTGATGCCACGAATGCTCGAGAACGGCGCCTTCAGCAGCGCCGAATAGGCGCTCAGGATCTTGCCCGGGCCCTCGGTGAGGGCGATCAGCACGGCACCGATCGCCATCGCCGAGACGATCGCGAGGAGCGGCAGCACGAGGCGGTTCACGGCGTCGAGCCGGTCGAAGAACTCGATGACCCGCGGGCGGGGCCGCGGTTCCTGATCGGGTGGAGCGGCCTGTGTGGCGGTCACGCCGCCTCACCTCCTGCGCCGGCCATGTAGAGGCCGACCTCGTTGTTGGTGGTGGACGAGCGTTCGAGGTCGGCGACGATCCGGCCGCGGAACATCACGAGCACCCGATCGGCCAGCGCCATGACCTCGTCGAGCTCGGTCGAGACGATGAGCACGGCGCTGCCCCGGTCGCGCTCGGCGACGATCCGGGAGTGGATGTACTCGATCGAGCCGACGTCGACGCCCCGGGTGGGCTGCGATGCGATGCAGAGCGAGACATCGCGTGACAGCTCCCGCGCGACGATCACCTTCTGCTGGTTGCCGCCCGAGAGCGTGCCGACCGAGGTCTGGATGCTCGGCGTGCGCACGTCGTACTGCTCGACGAGCTCCTCGGCGTGGCGGGCGGCGTACTCCCAATCCATGACCCCGTGGTGGCTGAGGGGCGGCTGGTGGAAGTCGGTCAGCGCGAGGTTCTCGATGATGCTGAACGCTCCGACCAGCCCGCTGCGCTGCCGATCCTCGGGGACGTGGGCGACACCGAGGTCGTGGACCTCGCGTGGGCTGGCGTGGGTGACGACCGTGCCGTTGACCGTGATCGAGCCGTTGCTGGGCCGGTTCAGACCGGTGAGCGCGTCGACGAGCTCGGTCTGGCCGTTGCCCTGGACGCCGGCGACGCCGACGATCTCGCCCGCTCGCACCTGGAACGTGACGTGGTCGACGACGGCCCGGCCGGTGGGATCGAGCACGACGAGGTCGTCGACGTCGAGCACGGTCGTCGTCGGGTGCGCCGGGTCCTTGTCGACGATGAGCTGGACCGGGCGGCCGACCATCATCTCGGCGAGCTCGGCCTCGGTGGCGGTCTTCGGGTCGGCCTCGCCGACCGACTTGCCCCGGCGGAGCACCGAGATCCGGTCGGCGAGCTTGAGGGCCTCTTTGAGCTTGTGGGTGATGAAGACGATGCCGCGCCCGGAATCCTTGAGCGATCGGACGATGCCGAAGAACTCGACGATCTCCTGCGGGGTGAGCACGGCCGTCGGCTCGTCGAACACGACGACCTTGGCGTTGCGCAGGAGCACCTTGACGATCTCGACCCGCTGCTGGACGCCGACCGGGAGGTCCTCGATCTTGGCATCGGGGTCGAGGTCGAGGCCGTACTTGTCGCTCAGCTCCTTCACCGTGCGACGGGCGCTGGCCAGGTCGAGCACGCCGAACCGGCTCGTCGGTTCCACGCCCAGCACGACGTTCTCGGTCACGGTGAACACCGGCACGAGCATGAAGTGCTGGTGGACCATGCCGATCCCGGCCGCGATGGCGTCGCCGGGCGAGCTGAAGCGCTGAGGTGCGCCGTCGATCAGGATCTCGCCCTCGTCGGCGTGGTACAGGCCGTACATCACGTTCATCAACGTCGACTTGCCGGCACCGTTCTCGCCGACCAGGGCGAGCACCTCACCGGATCGCACCGTCAGGTTCACGTCGTCGTTGGCGACGACGCCGGGGAACCGTTTGGTGATCCCCCGCAGTTCGAGTTCCATCACGCTCCTTCGCCCAAGGTGCGGCCACGTTAGACCGTGGCCGGGAAACGAACGAGGGGGCCGCCGCAGCGGCCCCCTCGTCCAACGTGGTGGTGGTTCAGCCGGCGGACGTCTTGATCGTGCCGGCGATGATGTCCTTCTGGATCTGCTCGAGCGCCGTCTTCACGTCGGCGGGAACCTTGCTGTCGAAGTCGTGGAAGTCGGCCAGGCCGACGCCACCGTTCTCGAGCGTGCCGACGTAGGCCGCGCCCGGGGTGCCGGAGTCGACGACGTTCTTCACCGTGTCGTAGACCGCTGCGTCGATGCCCTTCTTGACCGACGTGAGGTAGACCGACGAGTAGTCGGAGGCGCTCACGTACTGGTCGGTGTCGACGCCGATGATGGCGACCTTGCCGGCCGACTCCTTGGCGAACTGGGCCGAGCCCAGGCCGACCGGACCAGCGACCGGGAAGATGATGTCGGCGCCTTCGTCAGCCTGCTGCTGGGCGATCTTCTTGCCGTCGTCGACCTTGTCGAAGTTGCCGGCGAACGTGCCGTCCTTGCCGTCCCAGCCGAGCAGCTTCACGGCCTTGCCCATCTTGGTGTTGTAGTAGTCGACACCGAGCTTGAAGCCCTCCATGAAGATGACCACCGGCGGGATGTTGATGCCGCCGTAGGTGCCGACGACACCGCTCTTGCTCATGGCTGCGGCGAGGTAGCCGGCCATGAACGAGGGCTGGTCGGTGGCGAAGTTCAGCGGACGGACGTTCGGCAGGGCCTTGTCGTCGCTGAAGTCGTCGGGGGTGCCGTTGTTGTCCATGGCCGACGAGTCGACGATGGCGAACTGGATCGTCGGGTTGGCCTTGGCCGCCTCGGCCGTGGCCGAGTCGAGGAGGAAGCCCACCGTCACGATGACGCTGCACTTCTTGTCGATGAACGACTGGATGTTGGGCTGGTAGTCGGCGTCGGTCTTCGACTCGAGGATGTCGGTGGTGATGCCGAAGTCCTTACCGGCCTTCTGCATGCCCTCCCAGGCGATCTGGTTGAAGCCCTTGTCGTCCTTGCCGCCGAGGTCGGTGACCTCGCAGGCGGAGACCTTGCTGCCGCCCGCCGCGACGGTGGTGTCGCCGCCGGCAGCTGCCGCCGTGGTCTCGCTGGACGAACTCGATGAACTGCTTCCACAGGCCGCGGTGACGAGGCCCAAGGATGCGACGAGGGCGGCTGCACTGAGCAGACGCTTCTTCTGACGCATGTCTCCCCCTTGAGGTGGGTTGTTGGTTCCGGAGAACTTACCGCGCGGTACGCCCGTGCCAAGAGGAACTCGTCCCGATCTCCATTCCGTGTGACCGACGAACCTACGATGCGACCTCGCTGTGCTGTTCGTCGCCCCCGAGTTCGCCTCCTTCTTCCTCGTCGTCCTGCTCGTGGGCTGGCTGCTGCGCCAGCACCCCACGGCGTGGAAGACGTTCATGCTGGCTGCGAGCATCTTCTTCTACGGCTGGTGGAAGCACACGACCGACGACTGGTCGCTGGCCGGCATCTCGTGGTTGCCCCGCTACGCCGTCTATCTCCTGATCTTCGCCACCGTGAACCAGGCACTCGCGCAACTCGCGGGGCGCACGCGGGGTTCATCCAGTCGTTACGTGGTCGCCCTCGCGTGCGCGTTCGATCTCGGGGCGCTCTTCTACTTCAAATACTTCGAGTGGGCCCGCGGGGTGGCGAACGACTGGTTCCACGCAGGTTTCACGCCGACGAACATCATCTTGCCGATCGGTGTCTCGTTCATTGCTTTTCAGGGTCTCGGCTACGTGATCGACGTGCACCGAGGAACGATCGAGCCGGTCGACACGCTCGACTTCTTCACCTACTTGTTCTTCTTCCCCCACCTCGTGGCCGGGCCCCTGGTGCGCGTCGGCGAGTTCGTACCGCAGATCCACCGACGCGCCGACCCGCGCGAGGTCGACGCGAGCCGCGCCTTCCTGCTCATCGCGTCCGGGTTCGTGAAGAAGGTGATCATCTCCTCGTACGTGTTCAAGCACGTCGTCGAGCCGGTCTTCGCCAATCCCAAGGGATTCGGCGGGGTCGACAACCTGTTCGCCGCATACGGCTACTCGGTCCAGATCTTCTGCGACTTCTCGGGCTACACCGACATCGCCATCGGACTCGCCCTCCTGCTCGGCATCCGATTCCCGCAGAACTTCGACAATCCGTACCGGGCGCAGTCGATCCAGGACTTCTGGCGCCGCTGGCACATGAGCCTCTCTCGTTGGCTCCGTGACTATCTCTACATCGGGCTCGGCGGCAACCGACAGGGTGAGCTCCGCACCTACGTCAACCTCTTCCTGACGATGTTCATCGGCGGGATCTGGCACGGTGCGAACTGGACGTTCATCATCTGGGGCACGATCCACGGCGGGGCCATGGTGATCGAGCGGTTCCTGGTGTCGATGTTCGGCAACCCCACCCACCCGGTGGCCAAGGCGGCGCGGTGGTTGCTCACGTTCCACGTGGTCACCCTGGCGTGGGTGTTCTTCAACGCCCGCAACGCGAGCGTGGCGTTCGAGTTGCTCGGCCGGATCGCCCACCTCCTGTGGCTCGACACCGGGCAGGCGAGCCAGTACGTCACGATCCTGTTGATCGTCACCATCGTCGCGGTCGTCGCCCTTCAGTTCGTGCCCGACGAGCTCGCGCCCCAGATCGTCGCCCGGTTCTCGGCGATCCATCCCGCGGCCCAGGGCGCACTGGTGGGCATCGTGATGATCCTGTGCTACCGCATCGGCAGCGTCGACGACTTCATCTACTTCCAATTCTGAAACACGAGAATGGCTACCCTTTCGGTTCGATGAGCGCTCCTTCGACTCCCGCGCCCGGCCGGACGGCCTCGGGGGCCCGGCCGATGGCCGCGGGTCACGCGATCCTCGGAGCGTTCATCGCGGTGATGCTCGTCGTCGGCGCCAATGCGGCCGGCCTGCTCGACCGCAGCGGCGGGGGCGGGAACGCCGCCAGCTTCGACTTCGGTTCGGGCGGGGGCGCGGCGAGCGGAACCGGATCGACCACGACCCGGCCCGCCGACGGGTCCGCGCCGACCAGCGCGGCCGGCGCTTCGACCACCGTGGCCGGCTCGTCGACGACCGTGTCCCCGGCGTCGAGCGTGCCTGCCGACGCCGGCAAGGTGCCCACCGCCGCCGACCCGGCGCGTGTGCTCATCGTCGGCGACTCCGACGCCGGCAACCTCGGTCCGCCGCTCGAGACCACCTTGGCCGACACCGGCGTGGTCAAGTCGCAGCTGTTCTACAAGGTCTCGTCGGGGCTCACCCGGCCCGACTTCTTCGACTGGCCGGCCAAGCTGCAGCAGGCCGTGCCGCAGTTCACGCCCGACATCGTGGTCGTCACCTTCGGCGGCAACGACGCCCAGGACGTCACGCTCGGGGGCAAGAGCTACCCGGTGCAGACCGACGAGTGGAAGGCCGAGTACGCCCGCCGGGTGGGTGCGGTCATGGACTATCTGTCGGCCGAGGGTCGCACGCTCGTGTGGGTCGGCATCCCCAACGCCAAGTCGGGCGACTTCCGCGACCGGCTCGACATCCTGCAACAGGTGACCAAGGCCGAGGCGGCCAAACGGCCGGCGGTGAAGTACGTCGACACGTGGAACCGGTTCGTGGGGGCGAGCGGCGGTTACGCCGACTACATCATCGATCCACGCGACCGGCAGGGGAAGCTCGTGCGGGCCGACGACGGGTTCCACCTCAACCAGGTGGGTGCGGAGATCCTGGCGATCGACGTCGCCCGCGTCGTCATCGATGAACTCATCGCACGGGGCGCGGCCGTCACGCCGCTCTCCTGACCAGAATCAAGCCCGCTCCGTGCCATAACCACTGCTAGTGGTGCACGACCACGGATTGTCACCAAACTGCAACCTCGCTCCGGTGACGTACGGGCCCTGAGCAGGGAAAATGCCGCCGACCGGACGGCTCGCAGGAACGTGCTGTGGGCGACTCCCCGTCCGATCAGGAGGCGGTTTCCATGGTCCAGCAACGAACTCATCGCACCGCTCGGGCGCTCGTCGCCGTCGTCGCCGGTCTGGCGCTGTGCCAACTCGGTGCCGGATCGGCGACCGCGAGCTCGGCCTCGGCGGGCCTGCCCGAGTGCGCCGGTCACGCCACGACCACCACGACGACCGAGAGTGTCGACACCAGCCCGGAGGCGACGCTCGAGACGACGCCGGTGCAGGACTGCTCGTGCAGCTGCACCACGACCACCACCGAGCCCGAGACCACCACCGAGTACGTCGAGCCGCCGACCACGGTGGCCGACACCGTGGTGGTCGAGGACACCGAGCCCCCGACCACCGTCCCGGAGACGACCACCACCGGCGAGACCACCACGACCGTGCCCGAGACGACCACCACCACGACGGTCGTGCCCACCACGACCACCACGCCGCCGCCCACCACGATGCCGGCCACCGGCCGCACGAGCGGATGGGTGCTGGGCGCCGGCGGCGCGTCGTTGCTGTCGGGGCTCACCCTGCTGCGGTTCCGCAAGCGGCCGATCGCCCGCTGACACGATCCGGTCGGCGGCCGTCCGCCGCCGGGCAGCACGATCCGGGGGCGCGCTCAGGTCACTGGGTGCGCCCCCGCTCCATGATGGCGGCACGCTGGGCCGCCACGTGCTCCGGGCTGAACTCGGCCCGCCGCCACGCCGCCGAGGCGTCGGCCTCGATCTGCCAGCCGTCGCGCTCGGCCGTGACGTTGGCATAGGTGCGGCGGATCTCCCGCACGCCGGTCTGCTGGTTGCCGATGATGTCCGCGGCGATCCGGCGTGTCGTGGGGAGCAGCTCCTCGTGGGGGACCACGTGGTTCACCAGACCGAAGTGGAGGGCCTCGGCGGCGTCGAGGAAGTTGCCGGTGAAGCTCATCTCCCGGGCGCGGCGCACGCCGATCGCCTGCGGGAGGAGCACCGTGAGCCCCCAGCCCGGCATCACGCCGACCCGGCTGTGCGTGTCGCCGAACTTGGCCCGCTCGGAGGCCACGAGGAAGTCGCAGTTCAGCGCGAGCTCCAGCCCGCCGGTGACGGCCACGCCGTTGATCGCGCCGATGATCGCCTTGGTGAGGGGAGGCAGCGGGCCGCGAACCCCGGCCTCGTTCGGCGTCCCGTCGGCCCCGCTCCCGAGCGGCATGCCGCCGGAGCCGAGCTCCTTCAGATCGAGACCGGCGCAGAACGCCGGATCGGCGCCGGTCAGGATGATGACGTCGACCTCGGGATCGGCGTCGGCCCGCTTCAGCGTCGCCGGGAGGAGCCGCAGCAGCTCCCCCGACAGGGCGTTGCGGGCCGCGGGCCGGTTGAGGGTGACGGTGGCGATGCGATCGCTCACCTCGTAGAGGACGACGTCGGACATGCCCGGCATCCTCGCGCTCGGACGGAGCGGCCGTGCGCTCCGGGCGACCCGCTCAGTCGTCGCCGAGCTCGTCGTCGCTCGGCAGGAACTCGAGTTTCACGTCGCCCAGTTTCACGAGGGACGCGGCGATCCAGCCGCCGAGGTCGCCGAAGTGTTCGTCGAGCAGTTTGCTGGAGCCGTCGGCGAGCGTCTCCTCGGCGAGCTCGTAGAGGCCCTCGTAGGTGATCTCGATGGCGAACTCGGGGGTGAGGCCCGGTGTGTCGAAGTAGCCGATCTCGACGGTGGCCCCGGCCCGCTCGAGCCGTTCGTTCCCGATCGGCGGGCTCGACTCGGGCAGGATCGCCCGGAACACCTCGGGCGTCGGCTGGTGGGCCAGCCGCTGCACCCGGTAGACGATCTCCATCTCGATCGCCGGCGCTTCCTCGAAGATCTCGTCCACGTACCAGCGCCGGTACGAGGTCTGGCTCCAGGTCGGCCAGTCGAAGGTGATGTGGGCCACGACGCGCGGCGGCTGACCCTCGCCGGGCAGGCCGTAGCTGGTCTCCCAGGTCAGATCGCCGAGCAGGACGTCGGCCTGGAAATGTTCCTCGAACGCCTGGCGTTCGAGGAAAGCTCCCTCGAAAGCCTCCCGCAGCGCACTGATGGCATCGGTGAAGACGTGGTCGAGCACGGGGCGGAGAGTACCGACTCAACGGGTGAGTCGTGGGGCGGGGTTCATCCTCGCTCGTATCCGGCGACCCGCAGTCCGTCGAGGCGCGCCCGGTGGCGGGGCCCCGGGAGCGTCGGATCGCCGGCGTCGTAGCCGGCATCGCCGTGCCACATCAGCACCGCGCCGCCGTCGAACGGCGCGTGCTTGGTGGCGAACCGTTCCACCCCGAGTGCGGGCCCGCCGGCGAGCTGTTCGACGCGGTCGAACCCGAGCAACTGGTGGAGGGTCACGAGGGTGGGCGGGGCCATCGGCAGGTCGGCCTCGACCGCCCGGGCCGGGGCATGCCACTGGTGGGCGACGATCTCGTGGCCGTCGACCACGACCTCCTCGCCCGACCACGGAGCGATGAAGAACCAGGTGTTGAACCGTTTGGGCTGCACGGGCGGTGGCGTCCAGTGGGCCCACGGGATGAGTGCGGCGGGATCGACCGTGAGGCCGACCTCCTCCTGGGCCTCGCGGACCGCCGCCGTGCGGGCGCGCTCGAAGTCGTCGGCGCCGGCATCGGTGTCGTCGACCCGCCCGCCCGGGAACACCCACATTCCGGCGAACGCCCCGACCGCGCTGCGTTCGAGGAGCAGGACCTCGAGCCCGGCCTCGCCGTCGCGGACGATGGCGACGGTGGCGGCGGGGCGAGCCGGGGGCAGGTCTGCGGGCGACGACATGGACCCTGTGTAGCAGCAGTGCGAAGGTGGGCCCATGAACGAGCCCGTCGCCCCCGCATCGGTCGCACCCCCCGCGGCCGCCTACGCCCTCGCCGTCACGAGCACCACCGGGAGCTCGCTGCTCCACACGTCGGGCATCCTCGGAACCCGCCCCGACGGATCCATCGCCGACGACATCGGCGAACAGGCGGCCGAGGTGTGGCGCAGCATCTCGGCGATTCTCGCCGAGGCCGGCTTCGCCCCGACCGACATCGTCTCGTACACGACGTACGCGGTGGTCGGCCACGACCTCGGCGCAGTGA
>Ga0209023_10003922_pt1 | contig 17353 bp, 18 predicted proteins | sample LakOneMetagenome_FD_187468 | JGI IMG/M metagenome (GOLD analysis project Ga0209023, IMG submission 187468) | Freshwater and sediment microbial communities from Lake Erie, Canada (SPAdes) (version 2) | ecosystem: Environmental > Aquatic > Freshwater > Lentic | place: Lake Erie, Canada... | reverse complement strand
GACCGATTCGAGGGTCTGATAGGTGTTGTCCACGGTGCCGCACGCCATGCCGGAGGAATTGTTGGCGACCACTCCGCCGATCGTGGCAGCGGATTCGCTGGCCGGATCGGGTCCGAACTTGCGCCCGTATCGGGCGAGCCGGGCGTTGAGGGCGCGCACCACCACCCCGGGCTGCACCCGAACCCGCAGGCCGTTGTCGAGCACCTCGATGTCCTTGAAGTTGCGGCGCACGTCCACGAGTACGCCGTCGGTGACCGCCTGGCCGCTGAGGCTCGTGCCGCCGGAACGGAACGTGAGGTGCACGCCCTGCTCGGTGGCGGTACGCAGGAGCGCGCCGACTTCTGCGGCATCCTGCGCGACCACGACCGCCTGCGGAACGAGGAGGAAGTGCGAGGCGTCGTGGGCGTTGGCGTGGCGGTCGAGGGCCCGGGTTTTCACACGGGCCGGGTCGGTCACGGCGGCGCGGAGGGCGGCGACCAGTGCGCCGGTGGCATCGGTGGCGGTGGCAGCCGGGGCAGAGCCAGCCGGGGAAGAGCCAGCCGGGGCAGAGCCAGCCGGGGCGGAGACAGTGGTCCTCACAAAAACTCCTTCGTTTTTGGCATGCACGTTCATTCAGCCTATGCGGTCGGTGAGGTCGGCAGGGAGAACTCGACGACCGGAGCGGAACGGTTTCTGGCGTCGGGCATGAGGCCTCCTGGTCCGGTTGCGACGGTACATAGATTCCACTATATGGAAGTATTATTCTTTCTTATGAAAAACCTACGGGATGAGCGACCCGGGCGTCAACACCGAAAAACGGTGGCGCCGATGAGATCTCTCTCGCCGGCGCCACCGCGGGGTGGAATGGTCAGAACACGATCAGCCGGCCGGTGTGGCCAGCAGCGCTGATTCCTTCAGTAGTTCGTAGGCGGGCTGGGTGAGGAAGTCGGTGTATTGCTCGCTGAGGCAGATGTCAGCCACGAGTGCGCTCGCCGGGGCGTAGAAGCCCTCGAAGAGTGCCTCGCTCACCTCCGACTGCAGGCGAGCAGTTTCCTCGGCGAGCAGGCGGGTCACCAGTTCCCGGGTCACCGTGGTGCCGGTGTCGGCGAGGGTGACGCCGTTGCGGATCTGCTGCCACACCTGGGAGCGGGAGATCTCGGCGGTGGCGGCATCTTCCATCAGGTTGTGGATGGCGACGGCGCCGTTGCCGGAGAGCCACACCGCGATGTAGGCCACCGCAACGTAGAGGTTGGAGCGCAAGCCGGCCTCGGTGGCGCGGCCCGGGGCGCTGGTCACGTCCAGCAGGTCGGAGGCGGTCACCGACACCTCGGGGCGTTGCCGGTCGATCTGGTTGGGGCGCTCGCCGAGCACGGAGTCGAAGACCTCCTCGCAGACCGGAACGAGGTCGGGGTGGGCCACCCACGAGCCGTCGAAGCCGTCGCCGGCCTCGCGGGTCTTGTCGGCGCGCACCTTGTCGAATGCGGCCTTCGTCACTTCGGGCTCGCGGCGGTTGGGAATGACCGCCGCCATGCCGCCCATCGCGAAGGCGCCCCGGCGGTGACAGGTCTTCACGAGCAGTTCGGTATATGCGCGCATGAACGGTGCGGTCATCGAGATCTCCGCGCGGTCCGGCAGTGTGAAGGAGGCGCCCGCGTCGCGGAAATACTTGATCATGCTGAACAGGTAGTCCCAGCGTCCGGCGTTGAGGCCTGAGGCGTGATCGCGCAACTCGTAGAGGATCTCGTCCATCTCGAACGCGGCCGGGATCGTCTCGATCAGCACGGTGGCGCGAATGGACCCCTGCGGAACGCCGAGTTCGTTCTGGGCGAAGACGAAGATGTCGTTCCAGAGACGGGCCTCGAGGTGGCTTTCGAGCTTGGGGAGGTAGTAGTAGGGGCCGCTGCCGTTGCTGAGCAGGCGGGCCGCGTTGTGGAAAAAGTGCAGCCCGAAGTCGACCAGGGCGCCAATGCCCGGTGCGCCGTCGACGGTGATGTGGGACTCGTTCAGGTGCCAGCCGCGGGGACGCATGACGACCACGGAGAGGGGGGCATCGGTTCGCAGCGCGTATTCCTTGCCTTCGGGCGAGGTGTACGACAGGGTGCCACGCGTGGCATCGAGCAAGCTGAGCTGGGAATCGATGACGTTGTGCCAGGTGGGCGTGCTGGCATCTTCGAAGTCGGCCAGCCACACCTTGGCGCCGGAGTTGAGGGCGTTCACGGCCATCTTGGCCGGGGAGGCCGGGCCGGTCATCTCCACGCGGCGATCCTGCAAGGGTGCCGGTGCCGGGGCGACCTGCCAATCGCCCGAGCGGATGTCGGCGGTTTCGGGGAGAAAATCGAGCTTTCCGGTGCGAGCGACTTCCTCACGGCGAGTGCCGCGGGCGACCAGCCGTTCCTCGCGGGTGGCTGCGAAATTCTGGTGTAGTTTTTCTAGGAATGCCAGTGCATCCGGTGTCAAAATTTCTTCGGCGCGGTCCACGGGCAAGGGCGTTGAGGCTGTTATCGACATCCGTCATCCTTTGATTCATGTGTTCGAAGTTTCCGTATAATGGATATTACATTCTGAATTGTGACAGAAGAAAATGTCGTCACCCCCATAGGAGGGCCAAAAATGGCGGAACGTGCGTCCTCAGGCGGTGTGCAGTCCGTGGAACGAGTCTTCGAGCTGCTCGAACTCATAACCGCGGCCGGAGGTGAGGTGATGCTCAGCGAGCTCGCCGCATCGACCGACCTGCCCCTGCCCACGATTCACCGCCTGTTGCGCACCCTCGTGGCCAAGGGTTACGTGCGCCAGCTCGCCAACCGCCGGTACGTGCTCGGCCCCGGGCTCATCCGTCTGGGCGAGGGCGCGAGCAAGCAGCTCGGCGCGCTGGTGCGTCCCCAGCTCAAATCGCTGGTGGAACAGCTCGGCGAGACGGCCAACATGGCGGTGCTGGACTCCGACCGGGTTCTGTACATCGCCCAGGTGCCGTCGAAGCACTCCATGCGCATGTTCACCGAGGTGGGCCGCCGGGCGCACCTGCACGACACCGGTGTGGGCAAGGCGATCCTGGCGCAGATGACAGACGACACGGTGCGCGTCATCATGGCAAGGGCGGGCATGCCGAGTGCCACCAGCAGGAGCATCACCACCGTGGACGACCTGCTGGCGGAGCTGCACCTCATTCGTGAGCGCGGATACGCCGTCGACGACGGCGAGCAGGAAGTCGGCGTGCGCTGCTTCGCCATGGCGGTGCCGAACGCACCGACGCTCACGGCCATCTCGGTGTCGGGACCGGTTTCCCGGGTCGATGACTCGTTCACGGAGCATGCCGTGCCCCTGCTCCGTGCCGCCGCTCACGAACTCTCCCTCGACCTCAACCGCACCGTCCTCGACGCCTGATTCGCCGGGCCGCCGACCGGTGCTTTCGACGTCGGCGGGCCTGACGGCGAGACCTAGCCGGACCGGAACTTGCGCAGTAAGGTGCCACAGTCAGGGCGGTGCGGTCGGCGCGCCCGGCACGAAAACGAGGGCGGAAGCGATGCGTGAGAGCAGTGTGGTCTGGTTTGACGAGGTCGGTCTGGGAGACATCATTCAGGTCGGAGGCAAGAACGCATCGCTGGGCGAGATGGTGCGCGCGCTCACCAGCGAGGGAGTGCGGGTCCCCGACGGATTCGCCACCACGGCGGATGCTTACCGAGATTTCGTGGCCGCCAACGGCATCAAACCCGCGATGCGCCATCAGCTCAAGCGCTATCACGACGGGGACTCCACGCTGCGCGAGACCGGTGAGGCCCTGCGCGAGCTGTTTCTGAGCGGTGCGTTTCCGGAGGACACGGCCCACGGCATCCGTGAGGCTTATCGCACGCTCTCCACGAGTGAGGGAATCCCCAACCTGGCCGTGGCCGTGCGCAGCAGTGCTACCGCGGAAGACCTGCCCGATGCCAGCTTCGCCGGCCAGCAGGAGACCTTCCTGAACGTGACGGGTGAGCGCGACCTTCTCGATGCCTGCCGTCGCTGCTACGCGTCGCTGTTCACCGACCGCGCGATCAGCTACCGCGAGCTGAAAGACTTCGACCACCTGGAGGTGGCACTGTCGATCGGGGTGCAGCGCATGGTGCGCTCGGATATCGGCGGCTCCGGAGTGATGTTCTCCATCGACACCGACAGCGGATTCGACGGCGTGGCCGTGATCAGCGCCGCCTGGGGGCTGGGGGAAACGGTGGTGCAGGGCGTTGTCGACCCCGACAAGTATCTGGTGTTCAAAGCGCTGCTGGAACGACCGGGGTGCACGCCGATCATCGAGAAGAACCTCGGCGCCAAGGAACGCAAGATGATCTACGCCGCCGGCGGCAGCGCGCGCACCCGCACGGTCGATACCAGCGACCGCGAGCGGCGATCGTTCGTGCTGACCGACGCGGACATCGTGAAGCTGGGTCGCTGGGCCGTGATTGTGGAGAGACATTACGGGCGACCCATGGATATGGAGTGGGCCAAGGACGGCCAGTCCGGCGAACTCTTCATGGTGCAGGCCCGGCCCGAGACTGTGCAGTCACAGGCGAGCAGCACGGTGTTCACGGTGAGCCACCTCATCGAGTCGGGGCCGCTGCTGATCTCCGGAATCGCCATCGGCGACAAGATCGCCTCCGGGCAGGCGTGCGTGATCAAGGACCCGGCCGATATCGAGAAGTTCGTGGATGGGGCCATCCTGGTCACCGAAATGACCGACCCGGACTGGGTGCCGATCATGGCCCGAGCCGCCGGAATCGTGACTGACCATGGCGGGCCGACCAGCCATGCCGCGATCGTGAGCCGGGAACTCGGGGTTCCCGCCGTCGTCGGTACCCGACATGCCACGGAGGTGCTCACTGACGGCGAGGTGATCACCCTGAGCTGCGCTGACAGCGACGAAGGCGCGGTCTACGCCGGCGCACTCGCCTTCGTTTCCGAAGAGGTGGATCTCGGCACGGTGCCGACAACCCGCACGAAGGTGATGGTCAACATTGCCAGTCCGGCGGCGGCCTTCGAATGGTGGCGGCTGCCCGCGGCCGGTGTGGGCCTGGCCCGGATGGAATTCATCATCAACAACCTGATCAAGATCCACCCGATGGCACTCATCCACCCCGAGCAGGTGAGCGATGAGCACACCCGGCGCGAGATCGCCCGGCTCACCGTCGGCTATGCCGACCCAAAGGAATACTTCGTGCACACCCTCGCGCTCGGCATCGCCAAGCTCACGTCGCCGTACCACCCGAATCCGGTGATCGTTCGAATGAGCGACTTCAAGACCAACGAGTACGCCCACCTGATCGGCGGTACCGACTTCGAGAAGTCCGAAGAAAACCCGATGATCGGTTTTCGCGGTGCCTCCCGGTATTACGACGATCGGTACCGCGAGGGCTTCATCCTCGAGTGCCGGGCGATCAAGCTGGTGCGGGAGCAGATCGGGTTCGACAACGTGATAGTGATGGTGCCGTTCTGCCGCACCGTCACGGAGGCCGACAAGGTGCTCGCCGTGATGGCCGAGAATGGTCTGGCCCGCGGGGAGAACGGCCTGCAGGTCTACATGATGTGCGAGATTCCGGCCAACGTGATTCTGGCCGAGAAATTCGCCACTCGATTCGACGGCTTCTCCATCGGTTCAAATGACCTCACCCAGCTCGTGCTCGGCGTGGACCGTGACGCGGAAGACCTCGCCGCGCTCTTCGACGAACGCGATGAAGCCGTGTTGCGCATGATCAGCGAGGCCATCCACAAAGCCCACACGGCGGGCATCAAGATCGGCATCTGCGGCCAGGGACCGAGCAATCACCCGGACTTCGCGGCCTTCCTGGTTCAGGAGGGGATCGACTCCATCTCGCTCAACCCCGACAGCTTCATGCAGACGGTGTCCCGTATCGCCGAGGCCGAGGGCATGCTCGACACGCTCTGACCGGGCCGGAACGGGTGAAGCCGGTCGGCGAGCTGCACCGACCGGCTTCCGGGGCGGGCACTACCGCGTGTGCTCGTCGAACTCCGCCATGGCCGCCTGCTCGTATTCGGACTGGGCCGCCTCGGCGACGGCGCGGGCCTCGGCCAACTGCTGCGTGATGTGGCGCTCGGAGATGCGAATGCGCTCCGCCTCGGTGGGCGTGGCCTCGCTCAGCAGGCCCTCCAGTTGATCGGAGTCAAGCTGCAGTGCCGCGATCTCGTTCACGGTGGAGTGCGCGAGGTCGGCCTTGCCGCGCAGGATACGCAGCCGGGTGTCGCGCTCGCGATGTCGCTCGGCGCGTTCGGCCGCGCGATCGGGCGGCAGGATGACTTTCTCGGTGAGGTCCGGTAGCTCTCGGTCGCGCGGGTTATGCGGGTCCTCGGGGCCCGAGACGTGTTCTGTGTCGCTCATGCTGCCTCCCATTTCGGTGGCAGCATATCGCGGGAAGCCGATGGCGCAAATGGGCCGGGACACCCGCTTGGCGTAAAAAAGCGGATGTCCCGGCCAGCGTTCACACTGTGAGCCCGCTAAGCGACGACCAGCGGCTGGGCTGCCAGCCACGCCTGGGCGGCTGCCACATCGGCCTGGGCCACGCCATGGCCACCCTCACGAACGTGCTGTTCCACATCGGCACCGGCCGCGGACAGAGCGGCGGCGAGCACGGTCACACTCGCCAACGGCGCCATCGGGTCGGATCGGCCGTTGAGCAGCAGCGCCTGGGTGCCCGCCAGATCGGCGGTCACCTCGCGACCGGTCAGGGGGAACATTCCCGAGAACGCCACCACGCGTCGAAGCGCCTCGGGGTGCAGCAGAGCGGTGGCCAGGGCGATGTTGGCACCGTTGGAGAAGCCCACAGCGATGACCGGACGGTCGCCGAGCTCGTACTGGATGCGAGCCCAGTGCACGAACGCGGCGAGTTCACCGGCGCGGCGCACGACGTCGTCCACGTCGAAGACGCCTTCCGACAGTCGGCGGAACCAGCGCAGCATGCCGCCCTCCGTCACGCGGCCGCGCGGTGCAAGCACGGTTGCGTCCGCGTCGAGGCTGGCGGCCAGCCCGGCGATGTCGACCTCGTTGCCACCGGTGCCGTGCAGCATCAGCAGCACGGGTGCGGTCGACGAGCCGGCGCGGTAGAGGTGTGGCCAGTCCGCAACGGCGTCAGCGATGGGCATGATCAGCGGTCCAGCACGAGCGTGGGATTATTCTCGGCCGGCAGGGTGATCGGTGCAACGGCGTGCTCGATCTGCTCGCGGTTGGGCTCGAGCCACGGCGGAAGCTTGAGTGAGCGGCCCAGTTCGAGCAGCGGTTCGTCGATGTCGAAGCCGGGGGTGTCGGTGGCGATTTCAAAGAGCACTCCGCCGGGTTCGCGGAAGTAGATCGACGTGAAGTACTGGCGGTCGAGGATGGCTGTGACGCCGTAGCCCCGGTCGACGAGTTCTGCGCGCCACAGTTCCTGGGTGGTGTGGTCGGGTACGCGGAACGCGATGTGGTGCACGCTGCCGCCGGCGGTGCGTCCCACTTCGCCCTTCGGGTCCACGATGATGTCCACGATGTTGCCCGGGGCGCCGTCGCCGGCGCCAACGCGAATGCGGTCGGCGGTCTCGGAGATGAGGTGCATGCCGAGGTCGCGCGTGAGCACCTCGACCGTACCGGTGGGGTCGGCGACGGTGAGCACCGAGGAGTGCTGGCCACGCACGGCGTACTCGGCGGGAACGGATGCCGAATCCCAAGGATTGCGGGGATCCACGGTGGACGACGCCACCAGGTCGAGCTGCAGGCCGTCCGGGTCGCGCAGCGACAGGCGTTCCTCGTGCGAGGACTCGGTGGTGAGGTTCGATTCCACTCCGAGGTCTGCGAAGTGCTTGGCCCACCAGCCGAGGCTGCCGGCCGGAACGGAGAAGGCGGTCGAGGTGGACTGACCGGAGCCGGCGCGTCCGCTGGAGATGCCTGTCCAGGGGAAGAACGTGAGCAACGATCCGGGTCGCCCGGCGTCGTCTCCGTAGTAGAGGTGGTAGGTGCCGGGGTCGTCGAAGTTGACGGTCTTCTTCACGAGGCGCAGGCCGAGGCCGGAGACGTAGAAGTCGATGTTGCGCTGCGGCGCCCCCGCAATGGCGGTGACGTGGTGCAGGCCGGAGGTCTGTATGGTCATGGGATGTCCTAACTGCGGTTGCGCGGAAGTGCCGTTCCGGGTGGGCTTCACCGCGGGCGGTATCTATGCAAACGCATGTTATTGCGAGATCATTCCCGTTTCGTTCAGATTCCTCAAATCAGTCGGTCGGCCCCGCGCGGCTCAGGCGAGAGGGAACACGATTCTGGTCTGCCACTTGGCCGGGTCCGGCTCGGTGTCCGGGCCCACGACGTATTCCTCCCACATGTCCTCGGCGGTGTTGAGGTGCTGTTCCATCAGCCAGTCGGTCAGCTCCGCGTAGGTCTCGCCGAGGGTGTCGTACGACCCGGTGTGAATGGCCTCGATCGCGGGTCCGCCGGGCAGGACCTCCACCACCGCCGCATCCGTGGGCGCCACCGGCTGTGCCACCGGGAAGCCGGCAGTCACATCGGCCGCGTTCTCGACCGGAGCCCCGTGGTACAGCGCCACGGGAGGCCCGGCCGGATACGCTCCCTGCTTGCCGAGTTCGGCGGCGGCGGTGGCGAATGCACGACCGAAATACTCGGTCATGTGGTCCATCGGGATGACGTCGTGCACGCCCACGAAGGTGCGCGGCTCCAGTTCGACTCGTTGCGCTTTCATCGGTTACTCCTCAGCTGCGCGGCTGCTCGAACCGTTCAGTCCTTCGAACCGCACCATGCTCGCCCACGCGGTGGGCGATTCCGATCCACCTCCACCGAGGTCGATGGCACCCACGGTAGTCCTCCGGGGTGCCACGCGAAAGGGGGTCTTAGCCGGCGATCGCGGGAATGATCGCGCCCGAGAACACCTGCCAGGCCAGGGCCGTCTTGGCCACCAGGCTGAGCGTGATGTAGGCACGCTCGCCGCGGATGTAGTCGCGCCAACCGCCGACCTGCTTGTACTGCAGAACCTGGTTCACCGCGAAGGTGTTGAACAGCAGGAAGAGGGAGATGATGATGCCGTAAACGAAGGCGGGCGGTGCCACACCGCTGGTGGAGCCGGGGGCCAGCACGTACACCAGGATGATGATCCAGGGCACGATGCCCACCATGCAGCCGAAGATGAAGGGCAATGCGTTGCCGTTACCCGGCTTCTCGTACTTCTCCTGCAGGGCGCCGAACAGGATCATGGCGGCGTTGGCCGCGAAGATAGCGAAGAGAGCGCCGATGTCGGTGATGCCGGTGATCTGCGCGATCAGCCAGATCATGATGGACGAGCTCAGCGAGTACTCGACCCAGCGAAAGTAGTTGTGCGTGTTCTTCAAGCCGGCCGCGTAGCGCGGGAAGAACTGCGGCGAGGAGATAAGGAAGTGGAAGAAAGCCGACAACGCGAGGAATGCGACGACGCCGATGCCCACGTTCACGCTGAACAGGGTCACACGTTCCGCCGGCACCGGCATGCCGGGTGCCCCGCCCAAATAGTCGGCGGTCACCGGGAAGGTGACCTGCGTGCTCAGCAGGGTGAGTGCGAAGGCGAAGCCGACGGCCTGCACCAGGTGCAGGGACCCGGCTACGACGTTGTAGACGCGGAGTCGACCGATCTTCTGATCGGTCGTATAGATCTTTTTTGCCATGGGGAACTCCTCTGTACCAGTGATAGAGCCGATGCTAACACCGTCAGTGGTTTCGGAAGCTTTTTCTGGGCCGCGGCGTGCTCTAGAGAATCGGGTCCATCGAGCTGAGGTGGCAGGCGTCGTTCCAGCCCTGCAGCACGTGATTCTCGCGCTCCCAGCCGAGCATCGACACCGTCGCCGTGCCGAGGCCCAGATTCCGGCCCGCCGAGGCGGGCATACCGATCCAGCGCGCGGCCATCACCCGCAGAAAATGACCGTGCGCGAAAACGGCCACCCGGCCCTCGGCGGCGAGGCACTGCTCGATCGCCAGGTCGGCGCGGGCCCCCACCTCGTCGGCGGATTCGCCGCCCATGATCGGGTGCGTCCACACGGACCAGTCCGGAATGTCCCGGCGGATGTCGTCGGTGCGTCGGCCCTCGTACACGCCGTAGTCCCATTCCAGCACGGTGTCGTCCGCAACGCCCTGCGCGCCGTAGCCGGCCCGCTGCATCGTCTCCCAGGCTCGCACGAGCGGGCTTGAGATCACGAGGTCGAAGTGGGTGCCGTCCAACATGCCGCCGAGTGCATCCGCTTGCTGGCGACCGAAGTCGGTGAGGGGTACGTCGGTGCGGCCGGTGTGCTGGCCGGTGATGCTCCATTCGGTCTGTCCGTGTCGGATCAATACGATGTCGTTCTGTGTCATGGTTCTGCGCCTCAAAGTCTGACGGACAGCATCCGTCCCTTCAAGTCTAAGCAGGTGGATGCCGGTCCCCGGGCTCGCCGAGTGCCTGCTGCTACCGTGAACAGGTCAGGACAGACGCCCTGAAGCCACACTGTCGTCGCACAACCTGGGGGATTCTCCGTGTCAACCGTCACCGACAAGCGAGCCACCGGACCGGTGGCCGCCTTCATGAGACCGATCAATACCCTTGTGGAGCGCTACATACCCAGCGCCCTCGTGTTCGTCATCGTGCTCACCATCGTGGTGGCGATTCTGGCCCTCGCCCTCACGGATGCCGGACCGGTGGACGTGATCCGCAGCTGGGGTGACGGCCTCGCCGGCCTGCTGGCTTTCATGACCCAGATGGCCCTCGTGCTCCTGCTGGGCCATGCCCTCGCCAACACCAGCCCCGTGCACCGGCTGCTCACCACACTGGGCGGTATTCCCCGCACGCCGATGCAGGCGTACCTGTTCGTGTTCGTCGTGGCGTCCCTCGCCTCGCTCATCACCTGGGGCCTCGGCCTCGTGGTGGGTGGGCTGCTCGCCAAGGAAGTGGCCGCGCAGCTGCGCGCCCGCGGGGTGAGGCTGCACTTCCCCCTGCTCGTGGCGGCTGGCTACTCCGGTTTCGTGGTGTGGCACATGGGTTATTCCGGCTCGGGCCCGCTGACCGCGGCAACCGAAGGATCGTTCCTGGCCGAGCAGCTGGGGCGCACCATTCCGCTCTCCGACACGACGTTTTCGCCGTGGAACATCGCCGCGGCCGGGGCCACGATCGTGGTCGTGGCGCTCGCGCTCGCCCTGGTAGCGCCCAAGCGCAACGCCCCCATCTACGAACTCGAATTCGACGCCCGCGAGAAGGCCGTCGTGGAAGAATCCGTGGTCACCCCGGCCGACAAGCTCGATGCCAGCCGCTTTCTCACCCTGCTCGTGGGCCTTGCCCTGGTGGCGTATCTGGTGATCCACTTCACGGAGGGCGGCACGCTCACCCTCGACATCGTGAACTGGTCCTTCCTGGCTCTGATCTTCCTGCTGGTGCGCAACCCGTTCGAGCTGATCCGACTCACCCGGAACGCGGCCTCCAACGTGGGGGACATCCTGCTGCAGTTTCCGCTCTACGCCGGAATCCTCGGCATGATGGTGGGATCGGGACTGATCGGAGTGTTCTCGGACTTCTTCGTGAGCGTGTCCACGCCGCAGACCTTCGGCATGATGGCTCTGCTCTCGGCGGGGCTCGTGAACTTCTTCGTTCCCTCCGGCGGAGGCCAATTCGCGGTGCAGGGACCGATCATGCTCGACGCGGCCGAACGCCTCGGCGTCGATCCGTCGGTGGCCATCATGGCCGTGTCCTATGGGGACCAGTGGACGAACATGATCCAGCCCTTCTGGGCGCTGCCGCTGCTCGCGATTGCCGGGCTCAAGATGCGGGACATCCTCGGGTACACGACCATCACCTTCCTGGCCGCCGGACTTGTGTTCTGCGCCACCCTGCTCATCGTCGGGGCGGGTTAAACCTGCATGCGGTGCAGATTCACGGGTAGGGAACCGTAGGCTTGGAGTACTCCCACTACGTTTGAGGCAGGTCTGCCATGAAGGTCATCAGTTACAATCTGCGCAAAAACCGGGCGAGCGGTGAGCTTGTCGCCCTCGTGGAACGCTATGACCCGGACATCCTCTGCCTGCAGGAGTGCGACACGCTGGAGCTGCCCGCCGAGGTGGGTCTGCTGCATCTGGCGGACTCAACTATGCGCAATCGGCTCGGGTTGGCGATCTACTACCGCCGCGACCGGTTCGAGGCCGTGCAGACGAAGACATTCGCGCTCAAGAAATCCCTGCACGATCGCGTGCTGACCCCGGCCCACGAACGGCTGATCGGCACCCGGTTGGTGGACCTGGCCGAACAGCGCGAGATCGTGGTGGCCTCGTTCCACGCCGCGCCGCTCACCGCTCTGAACTCCCTGCGGCGCAATCAGATCCGGTCGGCGCACGACGAGCTGCACGAGCTGGGTCCGGGACTGCCGACCCTGATGGTGGGCGATTACAACTACCCCATTTTCAAACAGAACCTCAGCACCCGGGTGAACGAGTCCGGCTACGACCTCACCCTGAGCGACTCGATCACCTACACGCGCTACAAGTTCTTCCACGGGCACTTCGACCTGGCCACCTCGGTGGGCCTCCGCATTGACAAAATTCAGACGCTGCCGAGCGGCACGTCAGATCACATGCCCATCCTGGTGACCTCGTCGTACAGCCTGGACAAGCCCATGCGGCCGCTCACGGTGAAGGCCTCGGCGCCGCAGTCCGACTTCTCGATCTAGGCTTCGGTTCGCACTCGCTCCAGCAGCAGGGCGATCAGCAGCGCGCGCTGGTGTTCCGGGGACGTGAGGTTGACCGCCTCCTGAACGGCGAGCTGGTCTTCCTCGGTCGAGGCGACCACGTCGAATTCGGCGAGGTCCTGGATGACCGCGATCAGTCGCTGGGCGCCGGTGGGCTGTGTGTCGGAAGGCTGTGTGTCGGAAGTCTGCATCCGTACAGGGTACCGGAGCGGTGTGGGCGGCTCATGGGCGGCTCATGCGTGGGGGACCGGGTGGCCTAGCCTTGAGGGACCGCGTGAAAGGAACCTTATGCCGCACACAACCGAGACCGCCGTTCTGGGACGCGTGTTCCAGGCCGTGCTTTTCGACATGGACGGAACCCTCATCGATTCGACGCCGGCCGTGAACCGCTCCTGGCTGACCTGGGCCGGGGAACACGACCTCGACGACGCCTTCCGCGCCGGCAATCACGGTATGCCCGCCCGCCGGATCGTGGAATCCCTCGTACCGGCCGAAGCCGTGGAGGAGTCGCTGGCCCGAGTGCTCGCGCTGGAACTGGCCGACACGCACGACATCACGGTTTTGCCCGGGGCCGCCGCGCTGCTGCTGAGCATTCCCGAGAAGAATCGCGCCATCGTCACGTCGTGCGCGCGCACCCTCGCCGCCGCGAGAATCGCCGCCTCGGGCCTGGCCGCGCCATCCGTTGTGGTCACCATCGACGACACGCCCCGGGGCAAGCCGTTCCCCGAGCCGTTTCTCGAAGGGGCCGCCCGGCTCGGTGTTGACCCGCGCGACTGCCTCGTGATCGAAGACGCCCCGGCCGGTCTCGCGGCCGGCCGCGCCGCCGGGTGCGCGACGATCGGAGTGGTGGGTACCCACACAGCGGGCGAGCTTGAGGCCGACCTCGTAGTCAGCGGGCTTGACCGGCTGAGGGTCACCGTGACCGAGGACGGCGTAGTGTTCAGCCTGCTGTCCTGATGGGCGTGCCAGCTGAACGTGGTGTGAATCCGCAGCGGGGATTCGCGAGAAATGTCAATCAGACACCGAAAATGAACGTAACGTTGGTAGGTGGTGTTTTCCCCGCACCCGCGAAAGGTTTTTGACTTGGACGACGAATGCATTCACGGTCTTGATGGCGAACTGTGCGCCCTCTGCTTCCCCAAGGCCGCACCGGAGGTCGTGTCCGTGCCCACCGTGCGCAAGCGCTCCAGCAACGCCAAGCCGCCGTCGCTGACCGGTCCCCGGAAGGTGACCCCCAGCGTGTCCGCCGCCGCGCCGCGCAAATCGGCTGCCGCCAAGCGGTCGGTGGACAACGTGGGCGAGCAGCGCATTTACCACGTGACGCACATCAGCAACCTGGCCGCGATCCTGGAAACCGGCGCCCTGCTCGCCGATGCGAGCCACGCCCTGGAGACCCGACCCGTGGTCGACATCTCGTCCGACGACGTGCGTGAGGCCCGCCGCACCATGGAGCTGCCCGGCGATGACGGCCTCACGGTCGCCGACTACGTGCCCTTCTTCCTGTCACCGCATGCCGCGGTGTGGGATGCCATCCGTGCCCGCTCCGGTGACCCCCGGCTCGTGCTCGACGCCCATGGTTCCGACGCCTACGACTTCGTGATCTTCGTCAGCACGGTGCAGAAGGTCATCGACGTGCACGCCGCGTTCATCGACGAATTCCCCGCAGTCGTTGCCCTCGCCGATGGTGACGCCGCCGAGGCAGCGACCCGGGTTGTCGCCACGAGCGACGGGGTGGAACGGATGCTGGTGCGCCTGCGGGCCGATCCCGACTCCGACGCCCTGCTGCACGCGGAGCTCCTCGTGCAGGAGAGCTTCCCGCTCGCCATGATCACCCTGCTCGGGGTCGCCAACGACCGGGTGCGCGACACGGTGCGCGGCATCCTCGCGACGTCGTCGTATCGCCCGAAGGTCGCCGTGTACCCGCCGTGGTTCCAGCCCACCGAAGAGGACATCGTCGAGGACTAGTACGGCGAAGTACCGGCGCTGACGACGGCCCGCACTGGGGTCGTCGGGCGCCGGTGCCGGACCTCAGACGACGCCGAGCGGCAGCTGTTCGCCGCTCGGCAGCTCCACCCGGATGTCGTCACCGGCGCGGACCGTGCCGGTGACGGCGACCACGCCCATCACCCCGGCCCGGCGCTGAGGCCGGCCGGCGGCATCCGTCGTGACAAGCTGCTTCATCAGCCCCTTCTGGTAGCCGTTGATGCTGCTGCACGGGCTGCGCATGCCGGTGATTTCAACGATCGCCTCGGCGCCGAGGTGCAACCGGGCACCGAGCGGCAGGCGCATCAGGTCGATTCCGCGGGTGGTCACATTCTCGCCGAGTTCGCCCGGCGCCACGGCGTACCCGGCGAGGTCGTCGAACAGCTCAGCCTGGATCAGGTGCACCTGGGTGAGGTTGGCGCGGCTGGGGTCTTTCTTCACCAGATACCGGTGCTGCGTGGTGGCCCCCGCGTGCGAATCGCCCTCCACGCCGTGACCGGCCACGAGTCGGATTTCGTCGACCGTCGGCTTGCTGAAGCGGTGCCCGTCGTCCCGGCTCACGGACACGACCAACGCCTGTTTCTCTGCCATCTGACGATTCTTGCATTGCCTGTGCACTGGGCGCGATCAGCTTGGCTTGATATTCTCGGCACTCAGTACACTCCGCTCCTGGAAAGAGGACACCGCATGCACGCCTCCATCACACTCAGCAACAACCTGCAGTCCGTTCTGGTCGACTTGATCGAGCTGCATATCCAGGGCAAGCAGGCGCATTGGAACGTCGTGGGCAAGAACTTCCGCGACCTGCACCTGCAGCTCGATGAGATCGTCGTGGACGTTCGGGAGTTCTCCGACCAGCTGGCCGAGCGGATGCGCGCGCTTGAGGCGATTCCGGACGGCCGGAGTTCAACGGTCGCCACGACCACACACCTCGCCCCGTTCCCCGACGGCGAAGTTGACACCACCGAGACCGTGGACCTGATCACCGAACGCCTCGGCTCTGCCGTGGACAACATTCGAGCCGTGCACGACGCAGTCGATGAGGAAGACCCCACGAGCGCGGACGTGCTGCACGTGTTCATTGAGAAGCTTGAGCAGCATGCCTGGATGGTGGGCGCGGAGAACCGCGTTCCCAAGAAGCGCGCGAACTGAGCGGAGCGGCGCGCCCTGAATCCCTCGGGGTGCGCCGCCGCATCCGCTAGCCCTCGTAGATTTCGAGGGGCAGGCCGTCCGGGTCGCGGAAGAAGAACATGGCCCTGAGGGTATGGGGATCGGTGCGGAGTTCCTCACAGTCAACGCCACGACCCAGTAGCTCATCGCGGGCGGCCGGAACGTCGTCGACCGCGAACGCCAGGTGGCGAAGCCCGAGCGCCTCCGGTCCGCTGAGCCGAGGCGGGGTGTTGGGAAACGTGAACAGCTCGATGAGATAGCTGCCGTTGAGTGAGAGCTTGCCCATCCACGAATCGCGTTCGGCCCGGTAGTACTCCGCCTCCAGCCGGCAGCCGAGCACCTCCCGATAGAACGTCTTGGAGACTTCATAGTCGCTGGCAATGATCGCGATGTGGTGGACGGCGTTGATGTGCATGCACCCAGTCAACTACGGATGGCACCCGCGACATGGCATCATTACACGGTGACCTACCTTCCCGCAGAGAACCGTTATGAATCCATGCCCTACCGCCGCACCGGGCGGAGCGGCCTCAAGCTGCCCTCCATCTCGCTTGGTCTCTGGCAAAACTTCGGCGACGACAAGCCGCTCGACACCCAACGCGCCATCCTGCGCCGTGCCTTCGACCTCGGCATCACGCACTTCGACCTCGCCAACAACTATGGACCGCCCGCCGGCAGCGCCGAGACCAACTTCGGCCAGATCTTCCGCGAAGACTTCGCCGCTCACCGCGACGAGATCGTGCTCTCCACCAAGGCCGGCTACGACATGTGGGATGGCCCTTACGGCAACAACGGCTCCCGCAAGTACCTGCTCTCGAGCCTGGACCAGTCGCTCGGTCGCATGGGCGTGGACTACGTGGACATCTTCTACTCCCACCGCGCCGACCCGGACACCCCGCTCGAAGAGACGATGGGCGCCCTGCACACCGCCGTCACGAGCGGACGCGCGCTGTACGCGGGTATCTCCTCATACTCGCCCGAACGAACGCGCCAAGCGGCCGCGATCCTCGCCGAGATGGGCACGCCGCTGCTGATCCACCAGCCCTCCTACTCGCTGTTCAACCGCTGGGTCGAAGACGACCTGCTGGACACCCTGGACGAGATCGGTGCCGGCTGCATCGCGTTCTCGCCCCTCGCGCAGGGGCTGCTCACCGACCGGTACCTGCAGGGGATCCCCGGTGATTCCCGCGTGGCCCGTGACGGTTCCGCGAACAAGGGAATGGTGAACGACGAAACGCTCGCGAGCATCCGCGCCCTCACCGACATTGCGCAGGCCCGCGGCCAGTCGCTGGCGCAGATGGCGCTGGCCTGGGTGCTGCGCAACACGGCCGTGACGTCGGCTCTGATCGGGGCGTCGTCGGTGGCGCAGCTGGAAACCAACGTGGCCGCGCTCGACAACGTGTCGTTCAGCGTGGACGAGCTGGCCGCCATCGATGAGCACGCCACCGACAAGGGCATCAACCTCTGGGCGAACTCCAGCGCCGTCTAGCTTCCGTCCGGCCTGCCCCCCGCAGCCCCGCCCCTCCGCCCCGCC
>Ga0209023_10003921_pt1 | contig 17354 bp, 17 predicted proteins | sample LakOneMetagenome_FD_187468 | JGI IMG/M metagenome (GOLD analysis project Ga0209023, IMG submission 187468) | Freshwater and sediment microbial communities from Lake Erie, Canada (SPAdes) (version 2) | ecosystem: Environmental > Aquatic > Freshwater > Lentic | place: Lake Erie, Canada... | reverse complement strand
CACCGGAGGGGCCAGCAAGGATGTCGTCATGCCGACATCATGCCCCGCCCGCGACCACGTCGATGCGCGTGCCGCCCAGGCTCACGACCTGCCCGGCGCGGATCTTCGCGGTCTTGCGCGATTCGTCGCGACCGTCGACGCGCACCTCGCCGTTGGCCACCATCAGCTTGGCGACGCCGCCGCTGGGCGCCAGGCCCGTGGCTTTCAGCAGCGCATCGAGCGTGATGTAGTCGCCGCGCAGTTCGAAGCGGATCGGGTTCACGACAGACCGAACTCCTGCGCGATCAATCCATACGAGACGCGCCGCACCTGCGGGTCGTGCGCCCAGGTGTTGATGACGATCTCGTCGAGCTGCAGTTCACTGGCGAGCGCGCGCAACTTCGCGCCGACCTGCCCGGCGTTGCCGACGAAGGCCTTGCGTCGCATCGCCTCGATCGTCGGCCGTTCGGCCTCGGTGTAGCCGCGCGCCGCGATCGCATCGGGCGACTGCAGCGGGCCGAGGATGCCGCGCTCGCGATCCAGCCGCCAGCGTTCGCGCACCAGCGCAGCGTGCGTCGCCGCGTCCTCGGTCTCGGCGGCGAGCGCCCAGACGCACACCGTCGCCTGCGGTTGCGGATGGCGCGGGCTCGGGCGGTAGAGCTGGCGGTACAGCGCGAGTGCTTCTTCCGCGCCGTGGCCGTCGACGAAGAAGTACGCATAGGCATAGGGCAGGCCGAAGTGCGCCGCGAGCTGCGCGCCATAGTTCGAGCTGCCGAGGATCCAGATCTCCGGCGCATGCGCGCCGAGCGGATGCGCGGCGATGCCGTGGTGCGACGGTTGGGAGGTCCACGCCTGCAGGTCCCGCACCTGCTCGGGAAAGGCCTCGGCCGCCGCGTGCGCGTTCGGGTTCAGCGCGCGCGCGGTGCGCATGTCGCCGCCCGGCGCACGCCCGACGCCGAGGTCGATGCGCCCCGGCGCGAGCGCCTCCAGCACGCGAAACTGCTCCGCCACCTTCAGCGCGCTGTAGTGCGGCAGCATCACGCCGGCGCTGCCGATGCGGATGCGCGTCGTGCGCGCGGCGATCGCGGCCATCAGCATCTCCGGCGCACTGCCGACGATCGTCGGCAGCCCATGGTGCTCGCTGACCCAGAAGCGCGCGTAGCCGAGGCGCTCGCAATGCTGCGCGAGGTCGAGCGTGTCGCGGATCGCGGCGTCCTCGGTGCTGCCGGCCACCGAGACGGATTGATCGAGAACGGAGAGACGCAGGTCCGGCATCGGTCATCAGCCTTGCGGATGGGTCGGATCGATCCAGCGCACCGTCTCGGGCTTCTCGACCGGGGCGATGTCCAGGTTCACCGCCACGGCTTCACCGTCACTGCGCACCAGCACGCACTCGAGCACCTCGGTCGGGCTGGCGTTGATTTCCTGGTGCGGCACGTACGGCGGCACGTAGATGAAATCGCCCGGCCCCGCCTCGGCGGTGTATTCGAGCGCCTCGCCCCAGCGCATCCGCGCGCGGCCCTTGACGATGTAGATCACGCTCTCGAGCGGGCCATGGTGGTGCGCGCCGGTCTTCGCATCCGGGTGGATGTGCACGGTGCCGGCCCACAGCTTCTGCGCGCCGACGCGCGCGAAGTTGATCGCCGCCTTGCGGTCCATCCCCGGCGTCTGCGCGGTGTTGGGGTCGAGCGCGTCGGCACCGACCACCCGCACGCCGTCATGCTTCCAGGCTTCGCTCATCGACACTCCTTGTCACCGCATTGCGCGTCAGGCTGTCGATTTTGAACCACAGTCCATGCCTGCGCAGGGCCGGGGACATCGCTTCGCGCATTGAAAACAGGCGAATTCGGGTAGAGTCTGCGGCACCAGTTATGCGCAAGACCGTTCGAGTTTCTTCACCCTACCTGCAGCGGTCCTCGCGGCAGGCGTCGTTGGAAAACCCCCTGCTCGTCTCTTGAGTGTCGCTGCATGCGCCGCGTCAGCGGCGCATTGGTTTACTTCATTCCAATACTTTGTCGATAGATAGGATAGACGTTCATGACGACCCAAACCGGTACCGTGAAGTGGTTCAACGAAAGCAAGGGCTACGGCTTCATTGCTCAAGACGCAGGCGGCGCTGACCTGTTCGCCCACTTCCGTGACATCCAGGGCAACGGCTTCAAGACGCTGCTGGAAAACCAGCGCGTCGAATTCGAAGTCAAGCAAGGCCAGAAGGGCCTGCAGGCCGCGAACATTCGCGTGATCTGATCCCCCGCGCCGCCGGGCTTCGCGCCCGGCCGGACGACGAGAACCGCGGCCTGCCGCGGTTTTTTTATGCCCGTCGCATCGGTGACGCACGCTCGGCGCCCATCGCGCCTACCATCCGCGCTCCAGCTTCCAGGAGACGACCCCATGACGACACTCGCCGCGCTCACCAACCATCAGATCCGCCTGGCCGCGCGTCCGTCCGGCCTGCCCAAGCGCGAGGGCTGGAAGTTCACGACCGAACCGGTCGCCGAGCCGGCCGATGGCGGCGTGCTCGTCAAGACGCTGTCGCTCTCGCTCGACCCGGCCATGCGCGGCTGGATGAACGAGGGCAAGAGCTACATCCCGCCGGTGGAGATCGGTGAGGTCATGCGCGCCGGCGGCATCGGCAAGGTGATCGCCTCGAAGAACCCGGCCTTCGCGGTCGGCGACATCGTCAGCTGCACGCCCGGGGTGCAGGAGTACTGCCTCGTCGCCGGCGACCAGATCAAGCGCAACGGCCTGTTCAAGATCGACACCCGCCTGGGCACGCCGAACCAATGGCTCAACGTGCTCGGCATGCCCGGCATGACCGGCTACTTCGGCCTGATGGACATCGGCCAGCCCCAGGCCGGCGAGACCGTCGTCGTCTCGGGCGCGGCCGGCGCGGTCGGCCAGACGGTCGGCCAGCTCGCGAAGGCCAAGGGCTGCCGCGTCGTCGGCATCGCCGGTGGCGCCGCGAAATGCGCCTGGGTCGTCAAGGAGCTCGGCTTCGACGCCTGCATCGACTACAAGGCCGGCAATGTCAAGGCGGACCTGCGCGACGCCTGCCCGAAAGGCGTCGACATCTACTTCGACAACGTCGGCGGCGAGATCCTCGACACCGTGCTGACGCGGCTGGCGCGCAAGGCGCGCATCATCATCTGCGGCGCGATCAGCCAGTACAACAACACCACGCCGGTGCAGGGCCCGGCCAACTACCTGTCGCTGCTCGTGAACCGCGCGCGGATGGAAGGGATGGTGGTGTTCGATTACGTCGACCGCTTCCCGGTCGCGGTGGGCGAACTCGCGGGGCTGATGCGCGAGGGCAAGCTCAAGAGCAAGGAGGATGTCGTCGTCGGCCTCGACACCTTCCCCGAAACGCTGTTGAAGCTGTTCAATGGTGAGAACTTCGGCAAACTGGTGCTGCAGGTCGCGACGGAGTGAGGCCACGGCGCCTAGACTGACGGCGTGACCGAACCGCCGCCCTACACGCCCACCTCCACCCTGCTGACGGCGTGGCTCGATCAGAGCCACGACCTGCTTGCCCTCAGCGATGCGGCCGGGCGGGTACGCTGGTGCAACGCGGCGTTCGAGCGCGCTACCGGGCTGGGCGCCGGCGCGGAGATGCCCGATCTGGACGACGCATCGGGCGACGCCGAATTGGCGTTGCGCACCGCCGCGGGCACGCAGCTGTGGGTCACGGCGCGTGTCACGCGCGTCGGCGACGAATGGCTCTGGACACTGCAGGACGTGACCGAGCGCCGCGCACTCGCGGCACGCGCACAGCATCTCTCCGAGCTGCTCGACATGGCGCAGGAATTCGGCCGCCTCGGCGTCTGGGAGCGCGACATCGCCACAGGCACCGGCCGCTGGGACCTCCACGTGTTCGCGTTTTGGGGCCTGGACCCGTCCGACGGCACGCCGCCGCATGCGATCGCGGCGGCGCGCATCCACCCCGACGACCAGAACGGGGTCTACGCCGCATCGACCCAGCGCGCCGGCCGCTACGCGCAGCGCTACCGCGTCGTACGCAGCGACGGCTCGTGGCGCTGGATCTATTCGCAGTGGGAGGTGAAGAACTCGGCCCAAGGCGTGCCCGATCGCGCGATCGGCATCATGGTCGACGACACCCAGGTCTACGAACTCGCGCGCTCGCGCGATGCGGCCGAGGGCCAGTTGAAACTCGCCACCGAGCTGGCCGACATCGTCATCTGGCGCCACGACCTGAAGAGCAACCGCATCCACTACAACGAGCACGGCTTCAAGGTGCTGGGCATCCCTTACCAGCCCGGCGGGCTGACGCTCGAAGAGGCGCGCGCGAACACCCATCCCGACGATGTGCCTAAGCTGGCCGCGACCTCGGCGCACGCGCTGCAGACCGGTGTGCCGATCGACGTCGAAGTCCGCCACCGGCGCGCCGACGGCCACTGGCGCTACCTCCTGGTGCGGCGCGTGATCGAACGCAGCGCCGCGGGTGAGCCGCTCGGCTTCATCGGCGTGAGTCTCGACGTGACCGCGCAGGTGGAGCAATCGCGCCGCGCCGAGCAGCTCGCGCAGCGCCTGGAGACGGCAGCGGCCGCGGCGCGCGTCGGCATCTGGACGACCGTCGTCGGCACGCACAACACCGAGTGGAATGCCCAGATGTACGAGCTGTTCGACATGGTCGGCCAGCCGCAGCCGCCGACGCTCGGCGACTGGATGCGCCGCTGCGTGCACCCGGACGACGTCGACCGCGTGGCGCGGGTGACGCGCGAGTTCCTGCGCGGCGCGTCGACCGACAACTACGAACTGGAGTTCCGCATCCGCACGCAGGCGGGCCAGACGCGCTGGATGGTGCTGCGCGCCGACCGCCATCCGAGCGGCGAACCGACGCGCATCTTCGGCATCGCGATGGACGTGACCGATCGCCACGCCGCCCGCACCGCGCTGCAGACGGCCAACGAGCGCGCCGCGCTGATCGCGCGCCACGCCGGCATCGGCACCTGGGAGACCGACGAATCCGGCGGCCCCGCGCTGTGGGACGAGCAGATGTTCAGGCTCCGGGGCCTGGAGCCGCGCCGCGCATCGCTGGACCGCGAGGAACGCCTGGCGCTGGTGCATCCCGACGATCACGCGCATGTGCTCGACTCGACGCCCGTGCTGCACGCCAGCCCGCACACGACGGCCTACGAGTTCCGCGTGCGCTGGCCGGACGGACAGTACCGCTGGCTGGCGTCGCGCTCCGCACCGCTGTTCGACGCCGCCGGGCAGATGGTGCGCCGCGTCGGCGTGAACTGGGACATCACCGACCACAAGAACGCCGAAGCCGCGCGCCAGCAGGCGCAGCTGGCCGAGCGCGAGAGCCGGGCCAAGTCGCGCTTCCTCGCGCGCATGAGCCACGAGTTGCGCACGCCGCTGAACGCGGTGCTCGGCTTCACCCAGTTGCTGCAGCTCGAAGCGCGCCAGCACCCGGACGCCGACCGGCTCGGCAAGCTGGAACACATCCACGCGGCCGGCGAACATCTGCTCGAGCTGATCAACGACGCGCTCGACCTGTCGAGCCTGGAGGCCGGCACCCTCAAGCTCGATCCGCAGCCGATCGCGCTCGCGCTCGCGGTCGGGCGCGCGTTGCCGCTGATCGAGAAGTCGGCCGCGGCGCGGCGCATCACGATCCACACCGGTCGCCTCGACGGCACCGCGCTGGCCGACTCGACCCGGCTGCACCAGGTGCTGCTGAACCTGCTGAGCAACGCGATCAAGTACAACCGCGTCGGCGGCGAGATCGGCATCGAGTCGATGGTCGAGCCCGGGCGCACGCGGCTGCGCGTGCGCGACACCGGCCGCGGCATGACGAGCGAGCAACTCGCCCACCTGTTCGAGCCGTTCAACCGGCTCGGCGCACAGCACGAGCCGATCGAAGGATCGGGCATCGGCATGACGATCGCGCGCGCGCTCGTCGAAGGGATGGGTGGCCGCATCGAGGTGCGCAGCGAGGCCGGGCGCGGCACCGCATTCGACGTCACGCTGCCGCGCGCCGAGACCGACGGCGCGGCGCCGGTGCGCACGCACAGCGAACGCGACGCCGCCGCCCTGCCCGACCTCGCGCTCGGCATGCGCCCGGCGCAGGTGCTGTACATCGAAGACAACAGCGTCAACGTGCTGCTCGTCGAATCGCTGTTGGCCAAGCTGCCCGGCATGCGCATCGTCTCCGAAGGCACCGGCGCGGGCGGCGTGGCGCGCGCCCGCACGCTGCTGCCGGACCTGATCCTGGTCGACATGCAACTCCCCGACTTCGACGGCATCGAGGTGATCCGCCGCCTGCGCGCGCACGCGCCGACCGCATCGATCCCGTGCATCGCACTGTCGGCCAATGCGATGCCCGAGGACATCGCCCGCGCCCGCGCCGCCGGCTTCGAGGACTACTGGACCAAGCCGATCCGCTTCCGCGAGTTCCTCGCCGCGATGGCGAGACGCTTTCCGGCGCTGCCGGCGACGGCGGCGGATTGACCCGCTACGACGCGACCAGCCCGCGCTGCTCCAGCATGGCCTGCGGCGTCGGCGCGCGGCCGCGGAACGACAGGTAGGCCGCGCCCGGCTCGATCGAATTGCCGCTCGAATAGACGTAGCGACGCAGCCGCGCCGCGACCTGCGCATCGAACGGATCGCCGGCCTCGCGGAAGGCCTCGTAGCCGTCCGCGTCGAGCACCTCCGCCCACAGGTAGACGTAGTAGCCGGCGGCATAGGCCGATCCGGCGAACAGGTGCTGGAAGTGCGTCAGCCGGTGGTTGATGCCGGTGCTCGCCGGCGCGCCCAGGCGCGCGAGTTCGTCGCGCTCGAAGGCGACGACGTCGGGCGCTTCGGGATCGGTGAGCGCGTGCGCGGCCAGATCGACCAGCGCCGACGCGGCATAGCGCACCGTCTCATAGCCTTGATTGAAGTGGCGCGCCCGATGCAGCTTGTCGATCAGCGCCGGCGGGATCGGCTCTCCGGTGACGCAGTGGCGGGCGTGGCGACGCAGCACGTCCGGCTCCTCGAGCCAGTGCTCGAAGAGCTGCGACGGCAGCTCGACGAAGTCGCGCAGCACCGCGGTGCCGGAGACGCGTTCGTAGGTCACGTCGGACAGCAGCCCGTGCAGGCCGTGGCCGAATTCATGGAACAGCGTGCGTGCGTCGTCGAAGCTCAGCAGCGTCGGCTCGCCCGGTGTGCCCTTGGCGAAGTTGTTGTTGTTGACGACGATCGGCAGCGCGACGCCGCCGTTGCGCGACTGGCTCCGGTAGGTGCTCATCCACGCCCCGCTGCGCTTGCTCGGGCGGGCGTAGTTGTCGTGCAGGAAGATGCCGATCAGCGCGTCGTCCGCGCCGCGCACCTCGTAGACCTGCACGTCGGGGTGATAGGCGCGCAGATCCGGCTGCGCGACGAAGCGCAGCCCGAACAGTCGTTGCGCGCAGTCGAAGGCTGCCTCGACCATGCGATCGAGCGGGAAGTACGGCTTGAGGGTCGCCTCGTCGAGGTCGTAGCGCGCCTGCCGCACCTTTTCGGCGTAGTAGCGCCAGTCCCACGGTTCGATCGTGCCCGCTTCGCCGCGCGACCGCGCGATCGCCTGCAGCGCGGCCTCCTCCTCTGCGGCGCGCCGCTTGGCCGGCTCCCACACCTGCTGCAACAAGTCGCGCACCGCGGCCTGCCGCCCCGCCATCGTGTCGGCGAGTGCGTAGTCGGCGAAGTTGGCGCAGCCGTGCAACCGGGCCTGCTCGTTGCGCAAGGTCAGGATCTCGCGCGCGATCGCACGGTTGTCGTGTTCGCCCTCGTGCTCGCCGCGGCCGGTCCAGGCGCGCCAGGCCTGCTCGCGCAGATCGCGCCGTTCGGCAAACGTCAGGAACGGCACGATGTGCGAGCGCGACAGCGTCACCAGCATCACGTCGCCAAGCCCGCGCTCGCGCGCGGCCTCCCGCATCGCCGCCCGCACGAACTCGGGCAGGCCGGCCGCATCGGTCTCGCTGCGCAGCACGAGTTGAAAGGCACTTTCGTCGGCGAGCACGTTCTGCCCGAAGCGGGTCGTCAGCTCCGCCAGCCGTCCCATCACCTGCGCGTAGCGCTGCTGCGCCGTCGCGTCCAGGCGCGCGCCGGCGCGCACGAAGTCGAAGTGATAGCGCTCCAGCACGCGCCGCTGCTCGGGCGTCAGCGCCAGCGCGTCGCGTTGCGCATGCAAGGCGTCGATGCGTGCGTACAGCCCGCGGTGCATGTACATCTCGCTGGTGTGAGCCGACAGCACCGCCGCCATGCGCACCTGCACCGCCTGCAGTGCCGGCGAGGTCTCGCTCGCGGTCAGGTTGTGGAACAGGCTCTCGATCCGGTCCAGCGATCGGCCCGATCGGTCGAGTGCGGCGATCGTGTCGTCGAACGTCGGCGCGGCCGGCCCGTTCGCGATGGCCTCGATCTCGGCACGATGCTCCGCGATCGCCGCCGCGAACGCCGGTTCGAAGTGGGACGGCAGCACGGCATCGAACGGCGGCAACCCGTACCGCGCCGGCCACGGCTGCAGCAGCGGGTTGCTCGTCACTTCTTTTCCTTGCGGATCGCGATCTCGTCGTCCTCGAAATAGCGCCGGTTGTCGCAGGCCTTGCCGAACGCGTCGCGCTCGGCCTTGTTGGATTCGATGCGCGCGTTGAACGCGTCGGCGCGGGTCTGGAACTCGTCGATCTGCTTGTCGCGCGCCCCCGCCAGCTCGTTGTAGGCCGCGACCGCCTCGGCGTTGGTGCGGTCGAGCGCCTCGAGCTTGGCCTTGAGCTCATCGCCGCTGCGCACGATGTCGGCCTTCATCGCGGTCAGCGCGGCCTGCTCCTTGGCGCTGTCGTCGTTCTGCTGGCGCACCTTGTCCTGGCGCGCCAGGCAGGTTCGCAGTTGGTCACGCGTCAGGTAGGCGCCGGTGCCGCTCTTGCCGAACGCGCCCTCTTTCTTGTCGGCGGCCCAGCTCGGTGCCGCGAGCACCGACGCGGCGGCCAGGGCGAGGATGAATGATGAATGGAATCGCATGGCGCCGAATCATGCCACCGGTTCGCGCATCGTCACGAACTCCTCGGCGGCGGTGGGATGGATGCCGATCGTCTCATCGAAGACCGCCTTGGTCGCGCCCGCCTTCAGCGCCACCGCGAAGCCCTGCACGATCTCTCCGGCTTCGTCGCCGACCATGTGCAGCCCGACGACGCGGTCGCTCGCCGCATCGACGACGAGCTTCATCAGCGTGCGCTCGCTGCTGCCCGACAGCGTGTGCTTGAGCGGCTTGAAGTCGCTGCGATAGACGCGCACCTCGCCGTAGCGCTCGCGTGCGGCCTGCTCGCTCAGCCCCACGGTGCCGACGCTCGGGTGCGTGAACACCGCGGTCGGGATGAACTCGTAGTTCATGCGCCGCCGCTCCCGGCCGACGAGATCATCGACGAACACCATCGCCTCGGCGAGTGCGACCGGCGTCAGGTGCACGCGATCGATCACGTCGCCGAGCGCGTAGACGCTGTCGACGCTGCTGCGCAGTCGCTCGTCGACGATCACCGCCCCGTTGGCCGCGAGCGCGACGCCGATCTCGGCCAGCCCGAGGCCGGCGGTGCGGGGCGCGCGGCCGGTGGCGTAGAGCACCTGGTCGGCCTGCAGCGTGCTGCCATCGTGCAGCGTCACCCGCAGGCCGGCGGCGCCGTCGCGCTCGATCGACGCGACGTGCACCTTGGTGCGCAACGCCACGCCCTTCTTGTGCATCTCGGCGGCGAGGAAGTGGCGCACGTCCTCGTCGAAGCCGCGCAGGATCTGCTCGCCGCGGCACAGCTGCGTCACCTGCGCCCCCAGGCCGCGGAAGATCGACGCGAACTCGCACGCGATGTAGCCGGCGCCGGCGACGACGAGGTGGCGTGGGAACGCCGGCAGGTCGAAGATCTCGTTCGACGTGATCGCCAGTTCGGCGCCCGGCACCTCGGGCACCACGGGCCACCCGCCGGTGGCCACCAGGATGCGGCGCGCCCGGTGCACCGTGCCGCCGACCTCGACCTCATGCGGGCCGACGACCCGCGCGCGGCCGCGCACGATCGTCACGCCGGCACCGGTCAACAGGTTCTCGTAGATCATGTTCAGGCGGCCGATCTCGCGTGCCCGATGGGTCTTCAGCGCCGCCCAGTCGAGGACAGGCGCGGGCCCGACCCAGCCGTAGCCGTGCGACTCCTCGAAGCTCTCGGCGTAGTGCGCGCCGATGCTGTAGAGCTTCTTGGGCACGCAGCCGACGTTGACGCAGGTGCCACCGAGCGCCGCCGGCTCCGCCACGACGACGCGCGCACCGCGCTGCGCGGCCATGCGCGCGGCGCGCACGCCGCCGCTGCCGGCACCGATGACGAACAGATCGAGTTCCGCTTGCGATGACATGATCACCTCCCTGGTGGATTGTCTCTGGTCTAATCGCCCGTCACCTCACCCTTCGCACATGGCCCTCAAGGCAACCATCTACAAGGCCGCGCTGCAGATCGCCGACATGGACCGCAACGTCTACGTCGACCATGCCGTGACGATCGCGCGCCACCCCTCCGAGACCGACGAACGCATGATGATCCGCCTGCTCGCGCTGGCGTTGAACTTGCCCGCCGATGGCGACGAGGGCACCCTCGAGCTGGCCAAGGACTTGTGGGAGAACGACGAACCCGCGCTGTGGCACAAGGATTTGACGGGCGAGATCCGTCACTGGGTGGAGGTCGGGCAACCCGACGACAAGCGGCTGCTGCGCGCCGCCGGTCGGGCGCGGCGCGTCAGCGTATACAGCTACGCCGCGAGCACTCCGATCTGGTGGGCCGGCATCGCGAACAAGGTCGCGCGCGCCTCGACGATCGAGGCCTGGCACATCGACCCGGCCCAGAGCCAGGCGCTGGCCGCGCTCGCGCAGCGCACCATGCAGTTGCAGCTCACCGTGCAGGACGGCACCGCCTGGCTCGGCGACGGCCAGGAATCGGTCGAGATCACGCTGCAGCGGCTCGGGCCGCTCTGAGCCCGGTCGGCGGCGCGGCACAATCCGGGGATGGCCGCCACGAGTCCACACCCCTCCGCCGTGATACGGCACGCGCCGGCGCAGCGGCGCTTCGAGCTCGAATTCGACGGCGAGACGGCTGAGCTGGACTACCACCTCGACGGCGACGTGATGGTGATCCTGCACACCGGCGTGTCGCCCGCGGTCCAGGGCCGCGGCCTGGCCGCCGCGCTGACGCAGGCCGCGCTCGACCACGCGCGCGCCGCCGGCTGGAAGGTCCGCCCGCGCTGTTCGTACGCACGCAGCTACTTTCAACGGCACCCCGAGAGTGCCGACCTGTTGGGTTGATGTTTCAAAACCCCCGAGGAGACTTTCAGATGCTGTCCCGCCTGGCTCGTTCTTCATTCATCGCGCTGACGCTGGTCGCCGGCGCCGTGCACGCGCAGACCCGCCCTCCTGCCCCGATGGCGCCCGAGATCGAGGCCGCGACCACCAAGCTGCTCGACGCCCCGCTGCTGAAGAAGCTGCTCGCCGACATCAAGGCCGATGACGCGCGCACGCTCGCCGAGTTGCGCACCATCACCGAGATCGAAGCGCCGCCGTTCAAGGAGAAGGAACGGGCCGAGTACATGCTCGGCCGCTTCAAGGCGCTCGGCCTGACCGACGCGAAGATCGACTCCGCGGGCAGCGTCGTCGGGCTGCGCAAGGGCACGGGCAAGGGGCCGTTGCTGGTCGTCTCGGCCCACCTCGACACGGTCTTCCCGGCCGGCACCGACGTGAAGATCAAGGAGAAAGGCACGCGCTGGTACGCCCCCGGAATCGCCGACGACACGCGCGGGCTGGCGGTGTTGTTGAGCTGGATCAAAGTCTTGAACGAAAACAAGGTCGACACTGTCGGCGACCTGCTGTTCGTCGCCAACACCGGCGAGGAAGGCCTCGGCGACCTGCGCGGCATGAAGGCGGTGTTCCGCGACCGGCCGGCGATCGACGGCATGGTCGGACTGGAGCCGAGCCCGATGAATGCGATCACGACGATCGGCACCGCCAGCCACCGCTACGAGGTCCATTTCACCGGCCCGGGCGGCCACAGCTTCGAGGCCTTCGGCACCGCGAGCGCGATCCATGCGATGGGGCGCGCGATCGCCCGGATCGGCGAGGTGCGCACGCCGAGCGAGCCGAAGACGACGTTCACGGTCGGCACCGTCACCGGGGGCACGTCGGTCAACACGATCGCCGGCGACGCGAAGATGGCGATCGACATCCGCTCCAACGACATGGCCAGCCTGCTCGAGACCGAGAAGAAGATCCTGGCGACGCTGGAGACCGCGGTCGCCGAGGAGAACCAGCGCTGGAACGCGACCCGGCGTCCGGCGATGGTCACATACACCACCAAGCTGATCGGCGACCGCCCCGGCGGCGAGACCGCGCCGAACACGCGCATCGTGCTGGCGGCGCAAAGCGTGATCGCGAAGTTCGGCAAGGGCGCGCCGCTGCTGACCGGCTCGAGCACGGACGCGAACGTGCCGATGTCGCTCGGCATTCCGGCGATCATCCTGGGCGGCGGGGGCGAATCCGACGGCTGGCACACCCGCGACGAGTGGTTCGATCCCCGCAACGCGTGGGAAGGTGCGCAGATGTCGCTCACCACGGTGCTCGGACTGGTCGGCGTGCAGGGTATCGTCGAGCCTGTGCTGGAAGTCCGGAAAGCGAAGTAGTCATCGGCGTCATCACTCTCGATCGAGCGGCGGCATGCGGTATCAAGAATCCAAGGATCGAAGCGCGGAAGTTCTCAGGCTGGCGTTGGCGCAGATGGGCCGCCAGGCCGCCGCGTTCAACCCGGTCACCTTCACGATCTGGTACGAATACGCTGCCGGCATCAACCCGAAGCTGCACGCGGCCATCGAGCAGCTGTTGCACGACAAGCAGCTGATCGACGATGCGGTCGCGGCCAAGCTCTACACCGAGCACGTCGCCGCGACGGACGAAGCGGCGATGCGCCGCATCAGCGGCGAGTTCCAGCGCATGCTCGGCGGCATCGCGCAATCGGCCTCGGAGACCGGCGACCGCGCGGGCCGCTACACCGAGCAGCTGGAGACGCTGACGGCCGCCCTGATGAGCCAGGATGTGACGCAGATCACGCCGCACATCGACGAGGCGCGCGTCGGCACCGAGGAGATGAAGAGCTCCGCGCAGGCGCTGCAGCGCCAGGTGATCTCGAGCCAGAACGAGATCGCCCGGCTGCGCCACGACCTCGACCGCGCGCGCGGCGAGGCCCTGACCGATCCGCTCACCGGCATCCTCAACCGCAAGGGCTTCGATCAGCGGCTCAAGGCATTGTTCGACGAGCCCGCCGGCGCGGGGCGCGAGCACTGCCTCGTGATGCTCGACATCGATCACTTCAAGAAGGTCAACGACGCGCACGGCCACGTGATGGGCGATCGGGTGATCCAGGGGCTGGGCGAGATCCTGCGCCAGGTCGTCGCCGACACGCCGCACGCGGCCGCCCGCTACGGCGGGGAGGAGTTCGCGCTGGTGCTGCCGCACTCCACGCTCGACGATGCGCTGCGCGTGGCCGAGCAGGCGCGCAGCCGCGCCAAGGCGATGAAGATCCGCAACCGCAACACCCAGGAGGTGATGTTCACGATCACGATCTCTGGCGGTGTCGCGGCCCTGCGCCCGGGTGAGGACGCGACCAGCTTCGTCGCCCGCGCCGACTCGGCGCTGTACCGCTCGAAGCAGGACGGCCGCGACCGCGTCAGCCGCGTATGACCCGGCGCCTGCTCGTGTCGGCGACGTTGCTCGCGGCCAGCACGCTCGCCAGCGCGCAGATCGGTCGGGTGGCATGGCTTGCGGGTTGCTGGTCGCTCAGCAGCGGCGAGCGCAGCGTCGACGAGCAGTGGATGGCACCGCGCGTGGCCAGCATGCAGGGCATGAGCCGCACGGTGCGCGGCGACAAGCTCGTCGCGTACGAGTTCGTGATGCTGCGCGAGCGGGGCGAACTGCTCGATTACGAGGTCAGCCCTTCGGCCCAGGCGCGCACGGTGTTCACGTCGACGAGCATCACCGACAGCAGCGTCGTGTTCGAGAACCTGCAGCACGACTTCCCGCAGCGCGTCGCGTACCGGCGCAACGGCGATCAACTGCTGGCGTGGATCGAAGGGCCGCGCAACGGGCAGATGCGGCGCATCGAGTACCCGTACCAGCGCGTGGCCTGCCCCCAGTAGGGCGCTACGCCGACAGCCGGCCCTGCTTCAAGCGCAGCACGCGGTCGCAGCGCGCCGCGAGCGTCTCGTCGTGCGTGACGAAGACGCACGCCATGCGCTGGCGGCGCGCGAGGTCGAGCATCAGCGCGAACACCCCGTCGGCGGTGCCGCGATCCAGATTGCCGGTCGGTTCGTCGGCGAGCACGCAGGCCGGTGCCCCCGCGAGCGCGCGCGCGATCGCGACGCGTTGGCGTTCGCCGCCGGAGAGCTGCGACGGGCGATGCTGCACGCGATCGGCCAGCCCGACCTGCGCCAGCACGTCACGCGCCCGTTCGCGCGCCTGGGCTTGCGTCTGGCGCCGGATGCGCAGAGGCATCGCGACGTTGTCGAGCGCACTGAACTCCGGCAGCAGGTGATGGAATTGGTAGACGAAGCCGAGTTGCCGGTTGCGCCACTCGCCTTGCTGGGTCGCGTCCATCGTCGCGAAGTCGCGCCCGGCGAGTTCGACGCGACCGCTGCTCGGCGCATCCAGGCCGCCCATCAAGTGCAGCAGCGTGCTCTTGCCCGAGCCCGATGCGCCGACGACCGCGAGCGTTTCGCCGCGCCGCACCGCGAGATCGACGCCCTGCAGCACGTGGACGTCGATCTGGCCGTCGTGAAAGCGCTTGTGCAAGGCATTGACGCGGATCACCGCCTCGTCGGCCGGGGTCGACTCATTCATAGCGCAACGCCTCGGCGGGTTGCACGCGGCTCGCGCGCCAGCTCGGATACAGCGTCGCGATGAACGACAGCACCAGCGAGATCACGACGATCGGCACGATGTCGCCGCGCTGCGGGTCGCTCGGCATGTGGCTGATGAAGTAGACGCTCGGCGGCAGGAAGGTCACGCGCAGCAGCTGCTCGATCGCGGACACGATCGCGCCCACGTTGAACGCGATCAGCAGCCCGAGCACGACGCCGGCCAGCGTCCCGATCACGCCCGAGAGCGCGCCCTGCACCATGAAGATGCCCATCACCGAGCGCGGGCTCGCGCCCAGCGTGCGCAGGATCGCGATGTCGGCCTGCTTGTCGGTCACGGTCATCACGAGCGTCGACACCAGATTGAAGGCCGCGACCGCCACGATCAGCGTCAGGATGATGAACATCAGGCGCTTCTCGAGCTCGACGGCGGAGAACCAGTTCGCGTTGGTGCGCGTCCAGTCGCGCACCAGGTAGCCGGCGCCGAGCGCGTCCTGCAGCGCCAGGCCGACGCGGCGGGCGTCATTGACGTCCGCGAGCTTGAGCTGCACGCCGGTCGGGCCCTCGACACGGAACAGCTTCGCGGCGTCGTCGACATGCACCAGCGCGAGCGTGCTGTCGTATTCGTAGTGGCCGGCGTTGAACGTTCCGACCACGGTCATCTGCTTCATCCGCGGCACCTCGCCGGCCGGCGTGATCTGCCCGCCGGGCAGCAGCAGCGTGACCTTGTCGCCCTGGCGCACGCTCAGCGAGCGCGCCAGTTCGGCGCCGAGCACGACGCCCCAGCGCCCGGGCTCGAGGCGCGCGAGCACGGTCGACCTCAGCTCCGCCGCGATCGGCGTGACGCTCGCTTCGTCGTCGGGCGAAATGCCGCGCACGATCACGCCGCGCATCTCGTCGCCACGCGCCATCAGCGCCTGCGACGTGACGAACGGCGCCGCGCCGACGACCTGGGCACCGACGCCCGGCACCGCGCGCACCGCCGCGAGCGCAGCGCGCCAATCGGGCAGCGCGTTGCCGTCGGCGGCCATCACCTCGACGTGGGCGATGACCGACAGCATCCGGTCCTGAACTTCCTTGCGGAAGCCGTTCATCACCGACAGCACCACGATCAGCGCCGCGACGCCGAGCGCAATGCCCAGCATCGACACGCCGGAGATGAACGAGATGAAGCCGTTGCGCCGCCCGTCACGGCCGGCACGGGTGTAGCGCCAGCCGACCTGCATTTCATAGGGCCAATTCATGAGGGTCGGATGCTACATGACGACCCCTCGCCCGACGCTCGGCCCGCCCGGCGGCGGCATGGGGCGGCCGCGATAATCGAGCCATGCACCTGCTGATCCCGTTCGCCTCGGCGCTGTCCGACTCCGCCACGCAGGTGTTGCGCGATCTCGCGTTGCCGAATCTGGCGGCGCTGCTCGCCCGTCTGACGCCGACGCAGCGCGACGACGGCGACCCGCTCACGCTGTCCGCGCCGCACGAACGCGCCTGGGCCGCCGCGCAAGGCTGGCACGGCGCCGACGGCTTGCTGCCGCTGGCGGCACACGCCGCCGCGGCCGATGGCATCGATGTCGGCGACGCGGCGTGGGGCCTGGTCACGCCGACGCACTGGCACGTCGGGCGCGATCACGTGACGATGGCCGATCCGGCCGCGTTGCAGCTGACCGACGCCGAATCGCGCGCCGCCTTCGACGCGGTGCGCGAGTTGTTCGAGAGCGAGGGCCTGCGCTTCGTCTGGGGCGCTGCGACGCGGTGGTACGCCGCGCACGATCGCCTCGCCGAACTGCCCTGCGCGTCGCTCGACCGGGTGATCGGCCGCAACGTCGAACCCTGGCTGCAGCGCACGCCCGACAAGCTGGTGCGCCGCCTGCAGAGCGAACTCCAGCTGCTGCTCTATCCGCACGCACTGAACGACGAGCGCGAGCAGCGCGGCGCGCTGACGTTGAATTCGTTCTGGCTCAGCGGCTGCGGCCGTGCGCAAGCTGCGCCGGCCGAAGTCCGGATCGACGATCGTCTGCGCGCGCCGCTGTTCGCCGAGGATTGGGTCGCGTGGGCCCAGGCCTGGCGAGACCTCGACGCCGGCCCGATCGCGCAGGCCCTCGCGGCCGCGCGCGATCGCCTCGCGGTGACGCTGACGCTGTGCGGCGACCGCAGTGCGCACCGCTACGAAGCGGCGCCCCAGACGGTGTGGCAGCGCGTCAGCACCCGCTTCAGGAGCGGCGAACCGCACGCGCTGCTGGAGGTCCTCTGACGATGAGCTCGCCGACCATCACGTTGCGCGACGCACCGCCGCGGGCCGTCTGGGCGCTCGAACAGGCTGGCGTGCATCCGCTGCTCGCGCGGCTGTATGCCGGCCGCGGCGTGCGCGCCGTCGACGAGCTCGACGACGCCCTCGCGAGGCTGCTGCCGCCGAGCGGCTTGTCCGGCGCCGCCGCGGCGGCCCGGCTGCTCGCCGACGTGATCGCCCGCGGCGAGCGCAT
>Ga0209023_10003920_pt1 | contig 17354 bp, 18 predicted proteins | sample LakOneMetagenome_FD_187468 | JGI IMG/M metagenome (GOLD analysis project Ga0209023, IMG submission 187468) | Freshwater and sediment microbial communities from Lake Erie, Canada (SPAdes) (version 2) | ecosystem: Environmental > Aquatic > Freshwater > Lentic | place: Lake Erie, Canada... | reverse complement strand
GGCAAGGCACCCGCGGGCAAGGCCGCCAAGCCCGCGGGCAAGTCCACGAAACCCGGGACACGCAACGAGAAGCCCGCGGCGTCCAGGCGCCCGCCGTGGATGCCCGAACTTCCGGCGTCGCCGCCATCGCGCGGTGGCGGGCCGCAGCAGTCGCCACGCCAGCCGCCGCGCGCGCCGAGCTTCGATCCGCATGCGCGGCGCGAGGCGGAACGCTATGCCGAGCCCATCGCCAGCCGCGAGATGATCCTGCAGGTGCTGGCCGCCAGCGACGGGCCGATGGAAGCCGATGCGCTGGCGCGCAAGCTCGCGCTGGTCGCGCCGGACCGTTTCGACGCGCTGGAAAAACGCCTGGCGGCGATGCTGCGCGACGGCCAGCTGCTGCAGAACCGCCGCGGCGGCTACGTGCCCGCCGAACGCGCGGACCTGGTCGCCGGCACGGTGATCGCGAACCCGGACGGTTTCGGTTTCCTGCGCCCGGACACCGGCGGCGGCGACGACCTGTTCCTGCCGCCGTTCGAAATGCGCAAGGCGATGCACGGCGACCGCGTGCTGGCGAGCGTGAGCGGCGTCGACCGGCGCGGCCGGCGCGAAGGCACGATCGTCGAGGTGCTCGAGCGCCGCCTGAGCCGCCTGATCGGTCGCTACACCGAGGAAGCGGGCATCGGCTACGTGGTGCCCGACGACAAGCGCATCCAGCGCAACGTGATGATCCCCGCCGACGGCCGCAACGATGCGCGCAACGGGCAACTGGTGGTCGCCGAGATCACCACGCCGCAGGACGCGCACCGTCCGCCGATCGGCCGCGTGCTGGCGGTGCTGGGCGACAAGCTCACCGCGTCGCAGGCGGTGGAAGCGGCGATCCACGGCCACGACATCCCGCACGAATTCCCGCCCGAAGTACTGGCGCAGGCCACCGCGGTGCCGCTGGACGTGCAGCCCGCGGACATCGCCGGCCGCGTCGATTTGCGCAACACGCCGCTGGTCACCATCGACGGCGAGGACGCCAAGGATTTCGACGACGCGGTCTGGTGCGAACCGAACCGGGACGGCTTCCGCCTGGTCGTCGCCATCGCCGATGTCTCGCATTACGTGCGTCCCGGCACGCCGCTGGACGACGAGGCGCAGTTGCGCGCGACGTCGGTGTATTTCCCCGGCTTCGTGGTGCCGATGCTGCCGGAGACGCTGAGCAACGGCATCTGTTCGCTCAATCCGAAGGTGGATCGCCTGTGCTTCTGCTGCGACATGCAGGTCGGGCGCGATGGCGTGGTCCGCGAATCGCGCTTCTACGAGGCGGTGATGCATTCGCATGCGCGCCTGACCTATACCGACGTCTGGAACGCGGTCGGCGAGGGCATCCCGGACGACGACCGCGACGCCGCGCTGGCGAAGATCGGCGCGCTGCTGCCGCAGGTGCAACGCCTGCACCAGCTCTACAAGGTGCTGGACAGGGCGCGGGCCAGGCGCGGCGCGATCGAGTTCGAGAGCGGGGAAGTGCGTTTCGTGCTGGACGCCAAGGGCGTGGTGACGCAGGCCGGCATGCTCCAGCGCAACGACGCCCACAAGCTGATCGAGGAGTGCATGATCGCGGCCAACGTGCAGGCCGCGCTGTACCTGATGGAGGCGCGCGTCCCGGCGCCGTACCGCGACCACGACAAGCCGCCTGAATCCAAGTACGCCGACCTCGAGGAGTTCCTCAAGGAATTCGCGCTGCGGCTGCCGCCGTGGGCCAAGGTCAAGCCGAAGGATTTCCGCGCGCTGCTGGAAAAGATCCGCGAGCGCCCCGACGCCACGCTGCTGGAATCGGTGATCCTGCGCAGCCAGTCGCTGGCGGTGTACGCGCCGGACAACATCGGCCACTTCGGCCTCGCGCTGGAAGCGTATGCGCACTTCACCTCGCCGATCCGCCGCTATCCGGATTTGCTGGTGCACCGCGCGATCAAGTACGCGTTGCGCGGCGGCCGTCCCGATGCCTACGAATATTCGCCGCACGAGATGGCGAACCTGTCGCTGCAATGCTCGGAGCGCTCGCGTCGCGCCGACGAAGCCCAGCGCGAGGTGGACGAACGCTACCGCGCGGCGTGGATGGAAGGCCACGTCGGCAAGGAATTCGACGGCACCATCAGCGGCGTGACCAGCTTCGGCCTGTTCATCGAGCTGGACGAATCCAAGGTGAATGGCCTGGTCCACGTCACCCAGCTGCCGCGCGACTTCTACCACTTCGACGCGGTGCGCAAGACCCTCACCGGCGAGCGTCGTGGCCACGAATACCGCCTCGGCGACCGCGTGCGCATCGTGGTGCTCAAGGCCAGCGTGGAAGACCGCAAGATCGATTTCCGCCTGGTCGGGGACGAGGGTCGGTTCGACGGTGGTGCGAAGCCGTTGCCGGAACGCGGCAAGCCGGCGAAGCGGACGAAGAAGAAGTACTGAATTTCCTCGATTCCCCGCAGGAGCGGCTTCAGCCGCATGCGTCGATCATGCAATGTGGAGGCGACGGAAGTCGCGACGGCGCGCGGCTGGATCCTGCGACGCCGGTGCCGATTGCCGTTCCCGCGAGAACCGGTCGCGCTCGAGAGCGCTCCTACGGGGTAGCCCTATCCCGACCTTCCCCCGCGGGCGGGGGAAGGCGAGAATGCCCGCATGAGCAAATCCGCCCAATGGATCGTCGGCCTCAACGCCGTGGCTTCCGCGCTGGAGCACGATGCCGGACACGTGCGCGAAGTGCTGCTGGAAGCCGGCGGCAAGAACCCGCGCATCGGCGAACTCGAACAACAGGCGCGGCGCTTCGGCATCGACGTGCGCCGGGTCGCGCAGCAGGCACTGGACGGCGTCGCCGGCGGCCTGCGCCACCAGGGCGCGGCGGCGCGTTATGCGGCGGCGAAGACCTGGGACGAGCACGAACTGCCCGCGCTGGTCGAAGCCGCGGAAGGCAAGGCGCTGGTCCTCGTGCTCGACGGCGTGCAGGATCCGCACAACCTCGGCGCGTGCTTGCGCAGCGCGGCCGCCGCGGGCGCGACCGCGGTGGTGTTCCCCAAGGACAAGGCGGTGCAGGTCAACGCGACCGTGCGCAAGACCTCGGCCGGCGCGGCGGACACGCTGCCGGTGTTCAGCGTGACCAACCTGTCGCGAACGTTGCGCGACCTGCAGAAATCCGGCGTGTGGATCTACGGCCTGGCCGGCGAAACGGATGCATCGTTGTATGCGCTCGACCTCAAGGGCAATGTCGCGCTGGTGCTGGGCAGCGAAGGCGAGGGCCTGCGCCGGCTGACCCGCGACAATTGCGACCAGCTGGTGCGCATCCCGATGCCGGGCGGATTCGAGAGCCTCAACGTTTCGGTCGCGGCCGGGGTGGCGCTGTTCGAAGCGGTACGGCAACGACAATCGAACTGATCGAAGGGGAAAACGCGATGAACCTGCAGTGGTACGACTGGATCGGCATCCTCGGCACGTTGATGGTGCTCGTGGCGTTCTTGCTGCTGCAGTCGCGGCGCCTGCACGGCAACGGGATCGCGTACCAGTTGCTCAACCTGTTCGGTGCCGGCGGCGTGCTGGTGTCGCTGTGGGATCGATTCAATCCATCGGTCTTCGTGCTGGAACTGGCGTGGGTGGCGATCAGCGCCTACGGCATCGTGCGCTCGTTCAAGGCGCGGTCGCAGGCCCCGGGGTAAAGGCAGCCGCGCGGGAGCGACGGAAGTCGCGACCGGATCACACCCCTCTACCGGTGCCGCGCACCACCCTCTCCCGCAAGGGGGAGAGGGAAAACAGAACGGTCGCGGCCAAAGCCGCTCCTACGGGGTGTTGCCTGCTTGCGTTGGCCACGCATTCGCGATCTTGCAGAACAACTCGGCGGTGCGTTCGGTGTCGTACACCGCCGAATGCGCCTGGGTGCTGTCCCAGGACAGGCCGGCGGCGTGCACCGCGCGCGCGAGCACGGTCTGGCCATAGGCGACGCCGGCCAGCGTCACCGTGTCGAACACGCTGAAGGGGTGGAACGGATTGCGCTTGTGCTGCACGCGCGCGACCGCGGCGTTGAGGAAGTTCAGGTCGAAGTGCGCGTTGTGCCCGACCAGGATCGCGCGCTGGCAGTCGTGCCTGCGGATCGCCGCGCGCACCGCGGCGAACACGTGGTCGAGCGCGTCCTTCTCCGGTTTCGCGAGGCGGAACGGATGGTCCAGCACGATGCCGGTGACTTCCAGCGACTTCGGGTCGATCTCGGTGCCGGGAGCGGGTTCGACGTGCGCGCAGGCGACCTCGCCGGGCGCGAGCCTGCCGTCGCCGTCGATTTCGATCGGGATCGCCGCGATTTCCAGCAGCGCGTGCCGGTTCCAGTCGAAGCCGCCGGTTTCCACGTCCACCACCACCGGCAGGAAGCCGCGGAAGCGTTCGGACATCGGCCGCATTGCGTGCGGCGTCGCGGGTGTGGGGGCGGCATCGGTCATCCGCGCCAGACTAGCAGACGCGGGTGCCTCGAATCGCCGTTCCGGCTAGGGCGCCGGGTCGATGGTGCCGTCGCGCTTGTCGCGCGGCGGCAGCGGCGCGTCGCCGTTGACGCGGAACCAGATGTTCTCGGCGATGTTGGTGGCGTGGTCGCCGATGCGTTCCAGGTTCTTGGCCATGAACAGCAGGTGCGTGCACGGGGTGATGCTGTGCGCGTCTTCCATCATGTAGGTCAGCAGTTCGCGGAACAGCGCGGTGTACTGCGCGTCGAGTTCCGCGTCGCGGTCGCGGACCTGCAACGCGGCGGCGGGATCGAGCGTGCGGTAGGTCGTCATCGCATCGCGCACCTGTCGCAGCGCCAGGGCGCCGAGCGTGCGCAACCCGAGCGCATGCGGCAGCGCCGGCGCCAGGTTCAACGCATGGGTGCGCTTGGCCACGTTCGCGGCGTAATCCCCGATGCGCTCGATGTCGGAGGCGATGCGGATCGACGAGAGGATGATGCGCAGGTCGGTGGCGAGCGGGCCGCGCAAGGCCAGCTTCATCACGTCGTGGCTCACCTCCTGCTCCAGCGCGTCGATCGCTTCGTCGTTGGCGACGATGCGCGCGGCGGCCTTGTCGTCGCGGCGTTCGACCACGTCCAGCGCGGCTTCGAGCTGCGCCGCGGCCATTTCGCCCATGCGCACGATTTCGTCGGTCAGGCGCTGCTGCTCGGCGTTGTAGCTCTGGACGATGTGTTCGTTGCTGGTGCTCATGGCGGGTTCCGGATTTCGCTGCGTTGAGTTTGAAGCTGCCGTCCGTGGCGTTGCATCTTGTTCTTCGGATTGTCCTGCCCGTCCATCCGTGGCCGGGCGTTCGGCAGGCCGCGCGGCAATGCCGCGCTGGCAGCCTGCCTCACCCTCAGCCGAAGCGACCGGTGATGTAGTCCTCGGTCTGCTGCTTCGTCGGGTTGGAGAAGATGGTTTCGGTGGCGCCGTGCTCGACCAGGTCGCCGAGGTACATGAACGCGGTGAAATCGGAGACGCGCGCCGCCTGCTGCATGTTGTGGGTGACGATCATGATCGTGTATTCGCGCTTGAGTTCCTCGACCAGTTGCTCGATCCGGCTGGTCGAGATCGGATCCAGCGCCGAGGTCGGTTCGTCCAGCAGCAGCACGTCGGGCCTGAGCGCGACCGCGCGGGCGATGCACAGGCGCTGCTGCTGGCCGCCGGACAGGCCGAGCGCGCTCTTGCCGAGCTTGTCCTTCACTTCGTCCCAGAGCGCGGCCTGGCGCAAGGCCTGCTCCACCCGCGATTCCATCTCGGCCTTGCCGATGCGCTCGTGGTGGCGGATGCCGTAGGCCACGTTCTCGAAGATCGTCATCGGGAACGGCACCGGCTTCTGGAACACCATGCCGACCTTGCTGCGCAGCCGGTTCATCGGGTACTTCGGGTCGAGCACGTTTTCGCCGTCGAGCAGCACCGATCCGCTCGCGCGCTGGCCCGGGTACAGCGCGTAGATGCGGTTGAACACGCGCAGCAGCGTGGACTTGCCGCAACCGGACGGACCGATCAGCGCGGTCACGCGTTTTTCGGGCACGTCGATGTCGATGTTGCGCACCGCGTGGAAGTCGCCATAGAAGAAATCGAGGCCGCGCGCGGCGAGCTTCGGCATCGCGGGCGTGGCGGTGGCGTTCGGCATCGTGTGCAGGGAAAGATCGTTCATGTCCGGCATCCGCGGATCGTGGCGGTGGAAGGGGGCGTCAGTCATGGCTCACCCGGTGGCGCGCGACGATGGCGCGCGCGGCGAGGCTGACCAGCAGCACGAACAGGGTGAGCACGAAGGCGCCGGCCCAGGCCAGGCTGTGCCAGCTGTCGTAGGGACTCATCGCGTACTGGAAGATCACCACCGGCACGTTCGCCATCGGCGCCAGCACGTCGGTGGTCCAGTACTGGTTGTTGAGCGCGGTGAACAGCAGCGGCGCGGTTTCGCCGCTGATGCGCGCCAGCGCGAGCAGGATGCCGGTGGCGATGCCCGGCAGCGAGGCGCGGTAGAGCACCTGCACGGTCACCTTCCACTGCGGAACGCCCAGCGACAGCGCGGCCTCGCGCATCTGCGTCGGCACCAGGCGCAGCATCTCGTCGGTGGTGCGCACCACGACCGGAAGCACGATGAAGGCGAGCGAGATCGCGCCGGCCAGCGCCGAGAAGTGGCCCATGCGCGCGACCACCAGCGTGTACACGAACAGGCCGAGCACGATCGACGGCGCCGACAGCAGGATGTCGTTGACGAAGCGCACCGTGTCGCACAACCGCCGCGACCAGCCCTGGCCGGAATATTCGGCGAGGAAGGTGCCGGCGAGCACGCCGATGGGCGCGCCCAGGGCGACGCCGAGCAGGCTCATCACCGCGCTGCCGAAGAAGGCGTTGAGCATGCCGCCGGTTTCCCCGGGCGGCGGCGTCATCCGGGTGAACAGCGCGACGTTGATCGAGGAAATGCCGTAGCGCAGCGTGGTCCACACGATCCACACCAGCCAGAACAGGCCGAACACCGCGGCAGCGGTCGCCAACGACTGCGCGAGCAGGTTCTTCGCGCGCCGCGTCGCGAGCAGGGAAGCGCTCACGTGCCCTCCCGCTTCTGCAGGCGGCTCAGCATCAACCGCGCCGCGGCGAGCACCACGAAGGTGACGATGAACAGCACGAAGCCGAGCAGGATCAGGGCCGAACGGTACATGTCGCCATCGGCTTCGGCGAATTCGTTGGCGATGGTCGCGGCGATGGAATTGCCCGGCATCAGCAGCGAGGCGGTCAGGTCGTGCGCGTTGCCGAGCACGAAGGTGACGGCCATGGTTTCGCCCAGCGCGCGGCCGAGGCCGAGGAACACGCCGCCGACCACCGCCGAGCGCGTGTACGGCAGCACCACGTCCCACACCACTTCCCACTTGGTCGAACCGAGTGCGTAGGCCGATTCCTTCAATCGCGTCGGCACGGTGAGGAACACTTCGCGCATCACCGAGGCGATGAACGGGATCACCATCACCGCCAGCACCAGGCCTGCGGTGAGCATGCCGAGTCCGAGCGGCGGGCCCGAGAACAGCATTCCCACCAGCGGCAACCGCCCGAGGTGCGCATCGATCCACGGATACACGTGTTCGGCCAGCACCGGCACCAGCACGAACAGGCCCCACATGCCGTAGATGATCGAGGGAATGCCGGCGAGCAGTTCGATCGCCGCGCCGACCGGGCCGCGCAGCCACTTCGGCGCGATTTCGGTCAGGAACATCGCGATGCCGAAACTCACCGGCACCGCGATCAACATGGCGATCAGCGCGGTGACCAGGGTGCCGTAGATCGGCACCAGCGCGCCGAACTGCTGGCCGACCGGATCCCAGGCCTTCGACACGAAGAAGCCGGGGCCGAACTTGTGCAGCGCCTCGCGCCCGCCCCAGAGCATCGACAGCGCGGCCGCGGCCAGCGCCGCGAGCACGAACAGGCCGGCGCCGGTGACCAGCCAGCGGAAGCCGCGGTCGGCGGCGTGGTCGCGCGCGTCGCGGGACGCGCGTTGGGGCAGGGCGATCGCGTTCATGCGTGCGTGGCCGCTTCCGTCGCTGCGCTGCGGGTCAGTGCTTGAACTCGGTGGCCCAGTACTGCTCGACCTGCTGCACCAGTTCCTGCGGCAGCGGCACGTAGTCGAGCGCACCCGCCTGCGCCTGGCCGTTCTCGAACGACCACTTGAAGAAATCGAGCGCGGCTTGCGACTGCGCGGCGTTCTTCGGCTGCTTGTACATGATCGCCCAGGTCGTGGCGGTGATCGGCCACGCGTTCTGGCCCGGCGCGTTGGTCATCACCAGGTTGAAGTCGGTCGCGTGCGCCCAATCGGCGCTGGCCGCCGCTTCGGAGAAGGTCGCGCTCTTCGGGGAAACGTAGTTCCCGGCCGCGTTCTGCATCATGGCGAAGGTGAGGTTGTTCTGCAGCGCATACGCGTATTCGACGTAGCCGATCGCGCCCTTGAGCTGCTTCACGTAGGCGGCGACGCCCTCGTTGCCCTTGCCGCCGATGCCGGCAGGCCAGTCGACCGCGGTGCCTTCGCCGACCTTCGACTTCCATTCGCCGGACACCTTGCCCAGGTAGTCGGTGAAGTTGAAGGTGGTGCCGGAACCGTCGGAACGGTGGACGACGTTGATCGCCGTCGCCGGCAGCGACAAGCCCGGGTTGAGCGCGGCGATCGCCGGGTCGTTCCACTTCGCGATCTTGCCGAGGTAGATGTCGGCCAGCACCGCGCCGGTCAGGCGCAACTGGCCGGGGGCGACGCCATCGAGGTTCGCCACCGGCACGATGCCGCCGATGACCACCGGGAACTGGCCGAGGCCGAACTTCTGCAGTTCGTCTCCCGGGAGCGGCTTGTCCGAGGCGCCGAAATCGACGGTGCCCGCTTCGATCTGGGCGATGCCGCCGCCGGAGCCGATCGACTGGTAGTTGATCTTGTGGCCGGTGGACTTGTTGTAGGCGTCCGACCACTTCGACAGGACCGGGGCGACGAAGCTGGAACCGGCGCCGGTGATCTGCGCGGAGACCTCGTCGCCCGACTGCTGCCCGGCGGGCGCCTGCGCCGAGGGCACGGAAGCGGGCTGGTCGCCGCCCTTGCACGCGGCGAGCGCGAAGGCGGTGGCGAGGGCGAGGGCGGTGGTGCGGACGATGCGGTTCATGCGGCGACTCCGTGGTTCGTTCCGGCCAAGCGCCGGGATGGCGCCATGAAATGATGTTTTCGTGACACTGCGATGACACCGAGAAAGGCGGCGCATGACAGGCGCCCGCCCGTTCATGCCGCACGCAAAAAAAACGGGCCCCGAGGGGCCCGTGCAAGTGGAACCGGAGAGGAGGAGATGCGGATCAGAGCTTGATGTTCTGCGCCCAGTAGGCCTCGATCTGCTGGACCAGCGAATCGGGCAGGGGCACGTAGTCGAGCGAGGCGGCCTGCGACTGGCCGTTCTCGAACGACCACTTGAAGAAGTCCAGGGCGGCCTTGGTCTGCGCGGCGTTCTTCGGCTTCTTGTACATGATCGCCCAGGTGGTGGCGGTGATCGGCCACGCGGAGTCGCCCGGGGCATTGGTCATGATCACGTTGAAGTCCGGCGCCGACTTCCAGTCCGCGGTCGCCGCGGCGGCGGCGAAGCTGTCGTCGCGCGGCTGCACGAAGTTGCCGGCGGCGTTCTTCATGCGCGCGAACGCGAGCTTGTTCTGCAAGGCGTAGGCGTATTCGACGTAACCGATGCCGCCCCTGATCTGCTTGACGTAGGCGGCGACGCCCTCGTTGCCCTTGCCGCCGATGCCGGTGGGCCAGCCGATCGACGTGCCTTCGCCGACCTTCGCCTTCCAGTCCGCGCTGACCTTCGACAGGTAGTTGCTGAAGTTGAAGGTGGTACCCGATCCGTCCGAACGGTGCACGACGGTGATCTTCATGTCGGGCAACATCAGGCCGCCGTTGATCGCGGCGATCGCGGGGTCGTTCCACTTGCCGATCTTGCCCAGGTAGATGTCGGCGAGCAGGCTGCCGTCGAGCTTCATCGCGCCGGGGGCGACGCCGGGCACGTTGACCACCGGCACGATGCCGCCGACCACGACCGGGAACTGGCCGAGGCCGTACTTGCGCAGGTCCGCGGCCGAGAGCGGCTTGTCGGAGGCGCCGAAATCGACGGTGGCGGCCTGGATCTGGGCGATGCCGCCGCCCGAGCCGATGGACTGGTAGTTGATCTGGTTGCCGGTGGCCTGGCTGTAGGCGGCGGACCACTTCGACAGTACCGGATAGACGAAGCTGGAACCGGCGCCGGTGATGTTGGCGGCTTGCGCGGCGAACGCCAGCGAGGCGGCGGCGATGGCCGCGACGACGCGGGTCTTGGTCAGGGAAGTCACGGGAATCTCCTCAAGCGGAATGACGATGCGGCCGGAAGTGCCGTGGCGGCATTGCAATGCAGGGATGTGACCGGCATGCGGCACCCATGTTGCGAATGCATGACGGCGGGCAGGGGAGGCGCGCGCGCCGCATGCATGACGAAACATGCATTTCGTGCGCGAAGTGACGCAAAACTGTCATGGAATTAGCGGAATCTTCACGCCGTCCCGGGGTGCGGATTGGCCGCGTCGCGGACGCACATTCCCAGACATCGCGGAGAAACACCATGCGTTCCAATCTGCTCGCCACGGCGATCGTCATCGGCCTCGGCCTCGCGGCCGTCGCCCCGGCCCGTGCCGCCGACGACACCGCCGCCCAACTCGCCGCCATGAAGGCGCAGATCGCCGCGCTGCAGGCGCAGCTCGAGGAGTTGCAGTCGCGCACCGACGCGCAGTCCGAAGTCAACGTCACCCAGGCCAAGGCGATCGAAGCCGCGCAGGCCACCAACACCAAGGCCGACGCGCTGGAGAAACTGGTCAACAACACCAAGTTCAGCGGCCGCATGTACTACGACTTCAGCCACATCGATGCCGAGAGCAACGGCGTCAATACCAGCGCCACCGGCACCGGTTTCGACATCAAGCGTTTCTACCTGGGCGTCGACCACAAGTTCAACGACATCTGGTCGATGAACCTGACCACCGACTTCCAGTACAGCTCGGCGATCGGATCGACCGAGGTCTATCTCAAGAAGGCCTACCTGGAAGGCAATTTCAGCAAGGCCTTCGACCTGCGCCTCGGTTCGACCGACCTGCCGTGGGTGCCGTTCGCCGAAAACGCCTACGGCTACCGTTACGTCGAGAACACCCTGGTCGATCGCCTGAAGTACGGCACTTCGGCCGACTGGGGCGTGCACGTGTCCGGCGCCAGCGACTCGGGCATGTTCAATTACGCCGCGGCGATGATCAACGGCGCTGGCTACAAGAACCCGAGCCGCAGCAAGAGCGTGGATTTCGAAGGCCGCATCGGCTTCATGCCGGTCGAGGGCCTGACCCTCGCCGTGGGCGGCTACACGGGCAAGCTGGGCAAGGAAACCGAAACCGTCGACGTGCCGCATACCGCCAAGCGCTTCGATGCGCTGGCCGCCTACGCCACGCCCAACTTCCGCATCGGCGCCGAATATTTCAGCGCCACCGACTGGAACGTGGCCCAGGTCGACGAAGACAAGGCCGACGGCTATTCGGTGTTCGGCAACGTGGCGCTGGGCGGAAACGGCATCAACCTGTTCGCCCGCTACGACAGCGCGAAGACCAGCAAGGACATCGATCCGAGCCTGAAGAACACCTACTACAACATCGGCGTCGAATTCCCGGTCATCAAGGGGCTCAAGATCGCGCCGGTGTACAAGTACACCAGGCTCGAGAACGACACGGGCGTCGACCAGGTCACCAAGGAGCTCGGCATGTGGGGCGAGTTCCGTTTCTGACCGGACGACTCGTTGTCGACTTGCCGAAAAACCCCGGAGCGATCCGGGGTTTTTGCTTGCGCTTCAGCCGGCGGCCTTGTCGGGCCAGTGGCAGAGGTCGCGCACCGGGCAGGCCGGGCATTCCGGCTTGCGCGCCTTGCAGGTGTAGCGCCCGTGCAGGATCAGCCAGTGGTGCGCATGGCGGCGGTATTCCGCCGGCACCACGCGCAGCAATTCGTCCTCGACCGCGCGCACGTCCTTGCCCGGGGCCATGCCGGTGCGGTTCGCGACGCGGAAGATATGCGTGTCCACCGCGATGGTGTCCTCGCCGAACGCGGTGTTGAGCACCACGTTCGCGGTCTTGCGGCCGACGCCCGGCAGCGCCTCGAGACCGGCGCGCGTCGCCGGCACTTCGCCGCCGTGGCGTTCCAGCAGCAGTCGCGACAGCGCGATCAGGTTCGCGGCCTTGGCGTTGTACAGGCCTATCGTCGAGATGGAACGCTTGAGCTTCGCCTCGCCCAGCCCGAGGATCGCGCGCGGCGTGTTCGCAACCGGGAATAGTCGCCGCGTGGCCTTGTTCACGCCGACATCGGTGGCCTGCGCCGACAGCACCACCGCCACCAGCAGTTCGAACGGCGTCGAATATTCGAGTTCGGTCTTCGGTTCCGGGTCCAGTTCGGCGAGGCGGGCGAAGAATTCCCCGATTTCCGCCGGCGTCATGCGCTTGGCCCGGCGTTTCGCCGGCGCGCGCTTTCCCGCGATCATCGCGATGGACGCCCCGCGGCTTTCGCCTTGGCCCGCGCCAATGCCGCGGCGGCGGCCGGCGGCAATGCGGCCGGCTGTTTCGCCGCGGTGGCGCGCGCCGCTTCGCGTTCGGCGACGCGCCGCGCAAGGCGCTTTTCGCGCGCACGGAAGCGTTCGCGCGCCGCCAGCGCACGCTGTCGCGCATCGCGCGCGGCGATCAGTGTCGAAGCGCAACCGCTGGCGCAACGCGGGCAGGGCAGTGCGTCGGGCAGCCCGTGCTCGATCGCCGCGTCGAGGTCGTCTTCGCGCAGCGCGGCGAGGATGGCGTGCGCGGGATGCGCCTCGACGCAGGCGCAGAGCGGGCAGGTCGGGGCCATCAACGTCCGGTGAACGTCGGCTTGCGCTTCTCGAGGAAGGCCGACGTGCCTTCGCGCTTGTCCTCGCTGGAGAACACCAGGCCGAACTGCGCGGATTCGTATTCGAGGCCTTCCTCGATGCCGCATTCGCCGCCCACGTTGACGCAATCGAGCAGGCCGCGCAGCGCGAGCGGCGCGGAGGACGCGAGTTGCGCGGCGAGCTTCATCGTCTCCGCCTGCAGTTCGGCCGCGGGCACGACGCGGTTGACGATGCCGAGTTGCAATGCGCGCTCGGCCGGGATCGGCGCGCCGGTGAGGCAGAGTTCGAGCGTCGCCGCGCGACCCGCGAGGCGCAGCAGGCGCTGGCTGCCGCCGAAGCCGGGAACCAGGCCGAGGTTGATTTCCGGCTGCCCGACTTTCGCCGTGTCCGCGGCGATGCGCAGGTGGCAGCTCATCGCCAGTTCCAGGCCGCCGCCAAGGGCGAAGCCGTTCACCATCGCGATCACCGGCTTCGGCATTTTCTCGACGAAACGCATCATGCGCTGGCCGCGCAGCGAGAAATCGCGGGCTTCGACGGCGGTCAGGGCCGACATCTCGGCGATGTCCGCGCCGGCGACGAAGGCCTTGGGCCCGCTGCCGGTGAGCACCACCACGCGAACCGCGGCATCGGCCACGGCGGCTTCGAACGCCGCATGCAGTGCATGGATCGTGCCGCTGTCGAGGGCATTCAGGCGTTCCGGGCGATGGATCGTGAGGGTGCGGACGGCGCCTTCATCGGCGACCAGCAGCGGGGAATCGGACATGGGGTCGAAAACTCTGGAAATGGCGTGGAAGTGAGGAACTCGCGACCGCGGAGACGGTCTGAGCCCCGGTGTCAGTGGCGGTTAAGCACGGCCGCCGGTATCCTAGCGCGTCCTCACGGGGCGGACTTTTCCGCCCCTTTCTGTCGAGGCCCCACCCTTACGGAGGTTGTTCCGAATGAAGTTGCGTCTGCTCACCACCGCCCTGGCGGCTACCGCCCTGCTGGCCGGCGTCGCCTCGGCCCAGGACATTTCGTCCGACAAGGGCAAGCTGAGCTATTACTTCGGCTACCAGACCGGCAACAACCTCGCCGAACTCGCGGGCCGCGGCGAACAGCTGGATATCGCCAGCGTGATCAAGGGCATGCAGGACGCCTATGGCAAGAAGGATCCGGCGATCAGCGCGGAACAGTTGAAGCCGGCGGTCGAGGCCTTCCAGAAGCGCGAGCAGGCCCGGGCGCAGGAAGCCAAGGCCAAGTACGACAAGGCCGCGGCCGACAACAAGACCAAGAGCGATGCCTACATCAGCCAGTACCGTTCGCAGGCCGGCGTGAAGACGCTGCCGAGCGGCGCGCTGTACAAGGTGTTGACCAATGGCGCCGGCGCCAAGCCGACCATGGCCAGCACCGTGCAGTTGCAGGTGTCCGGTCCGTTCCCGTGGGGCCAGCGTCCGGCGCAGGCACAGGCGCCGCAGACCATGCCGGACATGAAGTTGAGCGCGGTGGAAATGCCGGCCATGCGCGACGCACTGGCGCAGATGACGGCCGGTTCCAAGTGGGAAATCGCGCTGCCCCCGGACAAGGCCTACGGCGCCGACCCGCGCACCGGCTTCCCGCCGAACGTGGCGGTGGTGTTCGAAGTCACGCTGGTCAGCGTCAAGTAATCGCTCGGCGAATCGCATCGGACGCGCAACGCCGGCCTCGCGCCGGCGTTGTCGTTTGCGGCGGTCGATTCGCGCCGGACGCCCGCATCGATCATCATCCGGGAATGGAAACCGCGCGCGCCAGCACCCCCTGCAACCGCGTCTGCAGCCTGGACCGCGACGGCGTCTGCCTCGGTTGCCATCGCACCGTCGACGAAATCATCCGCTGGCGCGGGATGGACGAAGCCGAACGCCTGCGACTGATGCGCGACGTGCTGCCCTTGCGCGCGAAGCGCAAGGAACCGCGCGCATGAATGCCTTCCCTTCGCTCGGTCCCGGTGAATTGCGTCGCGCATTGCATCCGCTCGGATCGCCACCGCCAGGCGAGCCCTACAACCGCGACGAGTTGCACGGGATCCTGCCCGACGACCTGGTGCCGACGCAGGCGGCGGTGCTGGTCGGCATCGTCGCCCGCGACGCCGTCCCGCGCGTGCTGCTGACCTTGCGCACCGACGGGCTGCGCCACCATGCCGGGCAGGTGAGTTTCCCGGGCGGGCGGATGGAAGCGGGAGACGATGGGCCGCTCGGCGCCGCGACGCGCGAGGCATGGGAGGAAATCGGGCTCGCGTCCGCATTGGTCGAGCCGCTGGGGTATCTCGATCCGATGCTGACCATCACCGGTTTCAGGGTCATGCCCGTGGTCGCCTGGATCGATCCCGCATTCATGCCGCATCCCGACCCGGGCGAGGTGGCCGACGTGTTCGAAGTGCCGCTGGTCGAATTGCTGGCGTCGGGCAACCTGCGGAGCGTCGACCTCCACTTCGGCGGACGGCCGCGTCGCGTGTTCGAATACGTTGGCCCGGGTGCGAACGGTCGTCGCATCTGGGGCGCGACCGCGCTGATCCTCCATAATCTCGCGCAACGACTGGACCACACCCGATGGGAGCAGGCCTGATGCCTGGCTGGACCACACTCGTGCAGGCGGAAACGCTCTCGGTCGGGCTCTCGCGCCCGGACGTGGTCGTGCTCGACTGCCGCTTCGACCTCGCCGAGAACAACGCCGGCGAGAACGCCTGGATGCAGGCGCACATTCCCGGCGCGCGCTATGCGCACCTCGACCGCGACCTGTCGGGTCCGTTGCAGCCGGCGAAGGGCCGCCATCCCTGGCCGGAGGCGGCGGATTTCGGCGAGCGACTGCAGCGCTGGGGCATCTCGCCGCAGACCCAGGTCGTGGCCTACGACGACGAGAGCGGCGCGTTCGCCGCGCGTGCGTGGTTCCTGTTGCGCGCATTGGGCCACGAGAAGGTCGCGGTGCTCGATGGTGGGTGGAAGCGATGGGCCGCGCTCGGCCTGCCGGTGGACAGCCGCGTGCCGGTGCCGATCACGGCGAAGTACCACGCCGCGTTCGACCCGCGTCGCATCCTCGATGCCGACCAGGTCGCGGAAGCGCTGCAGGCCGGCGAGCTGTTGATCGATGCGCGCGCGCCGGCGCGATTCCGCGGCGAGGAGGAACGGCTCGACCGGGTCGCGGGCCACGTGCCCGGCGCGGTCAACCGCCCGCTCACCGACAACCTCGTCGATGGCCGCTTCAAGTCGCCCGGGCAACTGGCGGAGGAATTCCGCGCGCTGCTCGACGGACTGCCCGCGAACCGCGCCATCGCCATGTGCGGCAGCGGCGTGACCGCCTGCCACCACCTGCTGGCGATGGAACGCGCGGGCCTGCCCGGCGCGCGCCTGTTCGCGCCGTCGTGGAGCGGCTGGATCAGCGATCCGGATCGTCCGATCGCGACTGGCGAATAGTGGTGTGATTGAATTCGGGATGTATTAGGTAGTTAGACCACTCGGTCATGTTCAAGCTCACACCGGATCAACTGGGACGCATCCGCAGAGCAAGGCTTGTTTTCGCCTTGGCACTTCTCGCCGAGTTATCCGTGTCCAAATTTGATCACTTCGTGGGCAAATACAGCAGCAATCCACATTGGGTTTCTGGACTTTCCTGGTCTGAAATGCTCGCTATCGCTCCAAGATTTCTGTTCGTCGCGCTTTGTATCAGTGTCTTGGCGTATCTCTGGCCGACATCGCCGAGTAAGTAGCGACGCTGCGCGGCCTAACAATTCGTTCAATCTGGTATCGATCGAAGCGGACGCACGCTGTTTCTGAAATCCTTCGGCTGCCGTGACAACACTGCATCCATCCAACCCTGAAAAGCTAACACCCATGCAAGTCGAAATCTGGCACAACCCCGCTTGCGGTACCTCGCGTAACACGCTGGCGTTGATCCGCCATGTGGGCATCGAGCCGACCATCGTCGAATACCTGCGCGATCCGCCGGACAAGCAGCGATTGCGGGAAGCCATTGCCGAAGCGGGCCTGCGCGTGCGCGACGCGATCCGCGACAAGCAGCCGGAATACCTTGAACTCGGCCTCGACGATCCATCGTTGTCGGACGACGAATTGCTCGACGCGATGGTCTCCATGCCGGTGCTGATCAACCGGCCATTCGTGTTTTCGCCGACAGGCGCACGCCTGTGCCGCCCGGATTCGTCGCTGGTGCTCGACATCCTGCCGCCCTGCGACCGGCCGTTCACGAAAGAAGACGGCGAAGTGGTGATCGACGCGAATGGACAGCGCGTTCGTTGATCCGGCAAGCAGTAGGGCGCATTAGCCGAAGGCGTAATGCGCCGGATTCATCGAAATCGGCACTCGATGCGGCGCATTGCGCTGCGCTTAATGCGCCCTACGACTACAAGAGCCTATTTCCCGATGCGCGCCAGCATCGCGCGCAATCCGGCCTGCGTATCCGGTTCCAGCCAGGCATCGAGGAAATA
>Ga0209023_10003918_pt1 | contig 17361 bp, 15 predicted proteins | sample LakOneMetagenome_FD_187468 | JGI IMG/M metagenome (GOLD analysis project Ga0209023, IMG submission 187468) | Freshwater and sediment microbial communities from Lake Erie, Canada (SPAdes) (version 2) | ecosystem: Environmental > Aquatic > Freshwater > Lentic | place: Lake Erie, Canada... | reverse complement strand
GATCTGGGAATTGCCGGCTGGCAAGCTCGAGCCAACTGAGCCACCGCTGGCCACGGCGCGCCGGGAGTTGAGCGAAGAGGCGGGCCGCGAGGCAAGCGACTGGCAAGAACTCGGCGATTACGTCAGTTCTCCCGGCGTCTTCACCGAGGTCGTCAAGCTCTACCTGGCCCGGAACCTGCGCGCCGTCGCGATGGCGCACGAAGCCGCCGAGCTGATCGAGGTCCACTGGGTGCCGTTCGACGAAGCCTGCCACCGCGCGCTGGCGGGGGACATCAATGACGGGAAGACCGCGCTCGGCCTGCTGCGGGCGCGGGCGCTGCTGGACTCAGGCCGCTAGCGCTTCGATGCGCCGCAGCTTCATCGCGTTGGTCAGCCGGTAGAAGCGCCGCAATTCCGCCGCGGCGACCGCCTGCGCCCGCTCGCCCACCGGAGACAGCAAGCGGGACAGGTGGCGGCAGAAACGCGCCGCATGCTGGTTGGCGCGCCGGTACAGCCCGGCGCGCGCACCGGCCAGCGGTTCGCTGACGCGGGCCTGGTCGAACAGCACGCGGTGCAATTCCACCGGGAATCGCTCCCGGTGTTGCGCGCGCATCAGCAGCGCGGTGGCGGCATATTTGTCGACTTCAGCCTGCAACTCCAGTTCGTGCAGGCTCACCGGACGGTCATGTCCGGCGTTCCACGCCAGGTAGACGAAGTGGCTGACGCCTTCCAGCGCCGTCCAGTAGTCGGCGAGATTGGCGCCGTCGAGTCGCTCGAGCGGGTTCGCGGCGTCGAGGCGCTCGAGCACGTCGGGCGCGAGGAACAGGCCCAGCGACAGGTCGGAGTCGCCCTCGGCGACCAGCAACTGCTCATCGGTGGACGAGGCGCGAAGCGCTTCCGGCAGCGCGCTGCGGTCGGTCAGCAGGAATTGCTCGACGTCGTAGGCCAGCGGCACATCGTAGATGCCGGCAAGCAGCTGCTGGAGCTGGCGCACGATCATGCGGATCTCAATGCGAGAGCAGGCCCACCGGCGCCGCGTCGATTCCCAGTTGCCTGAGCAGTCCGCGCGCGCGGGCACTGCCGGTGCGCAACCAGACCTCGTACAGGCGCAGCGCATCGGCCGGCGAATACGTTCGTGCGCAATCGCTGATCTCGCCGAGTGCGTCGACCAGCGGCTGGAATTTCGCCGCCAGTTCGGCGTAGACCTGGGCGAGCACCTGGCGTCGTCCGCGCGAGAGCGCTTCGGCCAACGTACCGTAGGCCCGGCCGCCCATCGCGATGTGATAGTCGATGTCGACCAGGCGGCGCGCAAAGCCGTGCGCGAAGAATCCCGCGATGAACAACGACACGTCGCCGAGTCGCTGCAGCGCGCGTTCGCGCTCCGCGGGCGTGTCGGCTTCGGCGGCAGCGCCGAACAGGCTCACGAGCGGCGGCATGCGCGGTCCGCTCGGCACGCCGTCGTAGAGGTGCTCGGCGCGCGCGAACAACGTCAGCATGTTGACGACATACTGCTCGGTTTGGTCTTCAACGGCGACGTGCTGGTGCGCGAGCGCGCCGTGCAGGGCGTCGCGGAAGTACTCCGCCAGGCTCGCCACCGCCACCACGCCGCCACTGTCGTTGCCGCGTTCCATGGTCCGAGTGGACCACGCGCGCCGCGCCCTCGTTGGTTATGTGGTTCACAAAACCAGCGCAAATTGTTCGCAATTTGTGATGCAGCAATGCCTACGGCGCTGGCACTCGAGCGGGACGAGCGCCAATGACGGAGCCCCCTCCGACAGGAGAGGGCTCCGATTCTTCATGCCCGGTGGATCAGCAACTAATTTGCGTAGGTCGTCGTATGAGTGATGCCGCACGTGGCGAATGCTTCAACGGCGCCCGCACCGAACACCGCCGCAGTGACACCGACGTATTTCAGGTAGCTTCGATAGCTTTGCGGCTGCGGAATGGCAGCGACAGTGAGCGTTGCATCAGTCAGCGTGATGACGGAAGGCGCCGTGAGCAGTTCCGAGGAGGCACCTGTCGTGGGATCAACCGCCGTCAGGCCAACTCCCATGAAGGCAGTGCCGTTCACCGCGAAATTGGGAGGAAGGTTGCCCCACGCCAATTGGAGCGTCGACACACCTGACAGGCTCGCACCCGACGCAGGCGCACTCGCGACTTCCACGCGCACCGGACACATGGCGTCGACTTGGCGGCTGATCTTGGTCGAAGCCGACGAAGCGCTGATGTGCAAGGTGCGATCAGGGCCCAAAGTCGGCGGAGGCGTGGCAGGATCGAGCCTGAAAAAGCAGGGGTTGAATCCACTGCCAGCTGGGTGGGTCAGCGGGACGCCATTGACCGTGACAACCGTGTCGGGTGGCGGTGAGCGGTGCCCTGACAATCCAACACAGAAAAACAAAGCCTGGGCAGACTGTGCATCCATCGGCAGCACACTGGCGGGCGATTCAGACTCGACGAAATAGACGGGTGCAACGCCGAACAGGAACGACCCGCCGCCTCCGCCGCCACCGCCGCCTCCTACTAGCGCGCGCGGCGCAGCCCGATTCGCAGCGTCGCCGTCGCGATGAAGACCTCGCGCAGGAAACACAGGATCGCGCCGATGAAACTCAGCATCGCCGTGATGAACAGCGCGTCGATGATGTAGTTGATGCGGAAGTTGAACGATTCGCCGAGGAACAGCACGACCACGACGACCGCGACCAGCAGTGCGCAGATCGTGCACAGCGCGATCGCGAAGCTCAGCAGCCGCCCGCGCCGCGCCAGCGTGGCCAGCGGCTGTTCGAGCACCTGTGCGTGGTCGGCCTCCGGCACATGCGCCGCGCTGCGCTCGAGTTCGCGGGCGCGATCGACGGTGCGCGCCAGTCGGTTCGTGAACACCGTGAGCATGATGCCGACGCCCGACAGCAGGAACACCGGCGCCACGGCAAGCCGGATCACATCGCCGACGCCCTGCACCGCTGCCGGCTCGGTGTTCTCGATCACGGCTGCGGGTTCGCGCTGCGCCGGAAATGAAAGTACCGGTCGGGACCACCCGTCGGCGAGGCGCCGGCGGTCGCGGCGCCGGCGGCGGCCTTGTCACTGAACGCGAGTTCGTCGCCTTCGAGGCGCCAGCTCTGCGGACACAGCGCCGTCGTGCTGTCGCCGCTGAATCCGGTCGCCGTCTTCTGCCACACCATCTCGCAGCCGGGAAGCGCGCGCAGGTCGCGCATCAGCAGCGGCCTGAACAGATCGGGATTGTCGACGCCGCCACGCCAGTGGTCGGGCTCGTCGAGCGCGTAGGCGATTGCGCGCAGGCGCGCGCCGGGCGCGACATCCATGCTCCAGATGCGCTCGCTGACGACGCGCCGCGAGTCATCGGCCATGGTCTCGCGCACGTAGAACACCTGGTCGCCCACCAGCGGCGCGGCCAGCCGCAGGATCGTCAGCGCCTGCCGCTGGTTGCGGTATTCGCCGGGCAGCGTCGCCGAGAGCGTGGCGAGCTCGGCCTTGCGCAGGTCGGACTGGCTGGTGCAGGCGCTCAAGGCCAGCATGCCGGCGATCATCAACAGCGTCAGCATCGATTTCATTGGAATTCAACCGTAGTCGGTACGCCACGCGGCGCGGTAGTGCTGCCCGAGGCGCATGATGCGATCGAGAAGCTTCGCGTAGCCTACACCGGCGGCCTTGGCGGCGGCGGCAAAATCCTCCTCGCGCTCGATGTTCGGATTCGGGTTTGCTTCCAGCACGTACAGCGCGCCATCCGGACGCAGGCGGAAATCGATGCGCGCGTAGCCCGACAGGTGCAGCGCGCGATAGATGCGCCGCGCCAACCGATCGAGCCGCGCCAGCACCTGCGGCGGCAAGTCGGTGGCCTCCGCGGTGGTGATGCCGTACTTCTGCTGGTATGCGCGGTCCCATTTCACCTTGCGCGTTGCGATCGCCGGCATCGAATCGGGGAGCGAGCCGAATTTCATCTCCCACACCGGCAACCGCGTCAGCCGCTCGTTGCCCAGCACGCCGACGTACAGTTCGCGTCCCTCGATGAATTCCTCGACCAGCGCGTCCGAGCCGATCTGCTCGTGCATGAACTGCACGCGCTCGCGCAGCCGCGCGGCGTCTTCGACAACCGAGGCCTGCGCGATGCCGAGCGAGGCATCCTCGGTGGCCGACTTCACGAACAGCGGGAAACGCAGCCGGCGCGGCACATGGAAGCGTTCGCCGCGGCGGAACACCGCGAACTGCGGCGTCGGGATGCGATGGAAGGCCAGCAGCTGCTTGCACAGCACCTTGTCGCGCGCCAGCAGCAGCCCGCGTGGGTTGCAGCCGGTGTACGGCTGGCGCATCAGTTCGAGGAAGGCGACGACATGCTGGTCATACGTGACGATGCCGTTGAATTCCTCGAGCAGGTTGAACACGACGTCGGGTTTCCACTCCATCAGCGAAGTGCGCAGCTCCGTCAGCGAGTCGAGCACGCCCAGCGCCTGCACCGTATGGCCCGCCTTGCGGAGCGCAGCGATGACGTCGTACTCGGTGCGCCATTCGGCAATCTCCTTGTCGCTGTAGCCTTCGAGCGAGTCGGGCGGCACCAGGCTGGAGTGCACGACCACCAGCGTACGGAGCTTGCGCTTCACAGCCGCAACCTCAGCTCGTCGCTGGCGATGTAGCCGCGCGCAATGCGCACCAGCGCGCCGCGGAGCCTGGGCAACAGCAGGCGCCGCGAACCGCGCTCGTACAGCTGCAGTTGTTCGCATCGCTCGATCGCGAGCCGGACCAGCTGTTGCGCCGCGTAACGGTCCGCGCCGCCGCGACGCTCGAGCATGTCCCGCAACGTCGATTTCATGCCGCGCAACAGCGTTGCCGCCGGCATCGCGCCTCGCTGCGCTTCTTCCGCGGTGGCAAAGACCCTGCGCAGCAGCCGGTCCGCGAGGCCGCGATGCCGCCGGTGCTCGGCGCGGCGCCTGCGCCGGTAGTGCTCGCGCAGCGTGAGCGGGTTGTCCTCGAGCGGCTCGACCAGCGCGCGATCCTTGACCACCGCGGGCTGGCCGCCGATCTCGGCGGCGACCTGGTCCACGAATTCGAGCTTGCGCAGTGCCGGCCACTGCGCATAGCGGCGTCGCCAGTCGGATCGCGGCTGCAGCCACACGGCGAAGGTCTCGGCGAAATCCTCGGTCGGATGCGCCTGCGCGTACCACTCGCCCAGGTGTTGCACGTGGCGCCGGCTCGCCGGCCGCGCCCGATACTGCGCGCCATAGCGGCTCGAGGCCCGGCCGAACAGCGCACGCCAGCGCGCGCGGCGCCGCAACCGGTAGGCTGAGTCGATTGCGTGCCCCGCTTCGTGCCGCAGGATGCGCATCTGCCAATTGGCATTGCTCCCCTCCGCCACGCCGGCCATCTTGCGCTCGAGGCGCGCCAGGCGCGGGTGCGTCAGGTAGAACGGCACCGCGAAACCCGGTACGCCGTCGGGGGAAAACCAGTCCTCGGCCAGCCACACGTGCGGGCGAAACGAAATGCCGCGCGCCTCGAGCTCGCGATACAGCCTCTGGATGCGCGGCTGCACGGCCGACGTCGACAGCCGCAACCCCAGGTCGCACAGGCGCACGTCGAGCAGCTGTTCGTCGGTCATCCGCTTCCAGTTGCGCCTGGCGCGCTTCATGGGCCGGATCCCTGTTCGCCTACGCGCACCAGCGCATTGCGCAGCAACCGGTCGCCGAGTTCACTGATGACGTCGGCGCGCGCCAGCGCCTGTCGCCACGGCGCCGGTATCAAGGACACGCCGAAGTGCGCCCCGGCCAGTTGCCCGTACACCGCGGCGATCACGTCGCTGTCGCCGCCGAGATTGACGGCGCGCAACACGCCGTCGCGAAAATTCGCCGTGCTGGCGAGGCACCAGCGCGCCAGGTCGAGCACCGCGAGCACGCCGCCGTCGGCGGGCGGAGGAGTCCAGTCCGGGCCATACGCGTGGGCCGCGATCTGCGCGACGTCGGCCTGCAGTGGTCGCTCGCCAAACAACGTAGCGGGCGGATGCAGCATGCGCGCACGCGTCTCGCCGGCCAGTGCCGCGTGCAGCATCGCCGCGAGCAACCGGCAGGCATCGAGCACGACCGGCCCGTGGCAGGTGGAGCGCGCCGATTCCGCCGCCAGCTCGATGGCCTGTTCCACGGAAGGATAGGCATGCAGCACCACCGGGGCGACGCGCGAGAGCGGCTCGGGATCGCGCTGTGCCAGCAGTTGCGTGCGCGCGAGCGGTGGCGGCCGCCACGGCGCCGCCGCCAGCGCACGCGCCATCGCCGCCGTGACGCCGAGGCACTGCCCGGTCGCCGACAGATGGCCGTCACGTTGCCAGCGACCGTAACGCACGAGCTGGTCGGCCGCGTCGAATTCCTCCCGCTCGGCCAGGCTTTCGGCCAGGCACAAGGCCATCGCCGTATCGTCGCTCCAGGCGCCCCGCGGAAGATCGAAGGGTCCACCGCCCAGCAGGTCGCCGACCGGCGCAAAGCTGCCTGCCCGACGGTATTGCGTCGCGGCGGCCAGCGCGTCGCCCGAGGCGAGGCCCAGCAGCGCGCCCTGGAAGCGCTCGCGCAGGCCGCGCACCGGCGCGAGTTCGGCATCCGAGATGTCGGCGGACGCAACGGCCTCGGGCTCGGGCTCCGGGACCGCAGGCGCCACACCCTTCGCCGCCTTTCGGAGGGGAAGCGCGGCGGCCGGCTTCCACTCGCGCACATACTCCATCTGCTCGAGCGTCTGCGGAATCACCGGCCAAGTTGGCGCGCGGGCGCATTGCTGCGTCCACAGCAGGTTCAGTTCGCGCAGCGCCGTTTCGCCATCGTGGCCCTGCTCGACGAGGAAGCAACCCGCGACCGTGCCGGTGCGGCCGATGCCGGCGCGGCAGTGCACGTACACGTTGCCGCCCGCGGCCAGCACGCCGCCGATTTCATCGAGGATGCGGCGCATCTGCGTCACGCGGCGCGGCACGCGCTGGTCGCGGATCGCACGGCGCAGGTACGTGACGGTGACCGGCAGCAGTGACTGGTACGGCACGCATTCCCCTTCTTCCGTCAGGTCGACGAAACAGGAAATGCCGGCGGTGAGCAGGTCGCGCACGCGCGCGCGTCCCGCATCGGTGAGCTGCTTCTCGCGCCCAGCCGGATACTCGCCCGCCAGCAGCCTGCCCGGCTTGACCCAGTAGCTGTTCGGGAGCGGCCGATCCATCAGGGCGCGAGCGCCGCGAAGTCGTAGAGTGCCGTGTCGGCGAGATGGGCCGGCTCGACGTTGCGCAGCGCGGAGAAGATCGCTTCCGTGCGGCCGGGATGTTCGCGTTCCCACTGGCCCAGCATTCGCTTGATCGCCGCGCGCTGCAGGTGCTGCTGCGAGCCGCACAGGTCGCAGGGAATCAACGGAAAGCCGCGGCCGCGCGCGTAACGAGCGATGTCGCGTTCGGCAATGTACGCGAGCGGACGAATCACGATGTGCCGCCCGTCATCGGAACGGAACTTCGGCGCCATCGCCTTGAGGCGCCCGCCGTGGAACAAATTGAGGAACAGGGTCTCGACGATGTCGTCCCGATGGTGGCCGAGCGCGATCTTGCTGATGCCGTGCTCGTGCGCATAACGATACAGCGCGCCGCGGCGCATGCGCGAACACAACGAGCACATCGTGCGTCCTTCCGGGATCAGGCGCTTCACGACACTGTACGTGTCCTGCTCGATGACGTGGAACGGCACGCCGAGCGCGCGCAGGTAATCCGGCAGCACGTGCTGCGGAAAACCCGGCTGCTTCTGGTCGAGGTTGACCGCGACGAGCTCGAACGGCACCGGCGCGCTGCGCTGGAGCGAGAGCAGCAGGTCGAGCAGCGTGTAGGAATCCTTGCCGCCCGACAGGCAGACCATGACCTTGTCGCCCGACTCGATCATCGAATAGTCGGCGATCGCCTTGCCGGCCAGGCCCCGCAGGCTCGCGCCCAGCTTGCGCAACGTCGCGGAATCCCGCGGCCGCGCGATCGCGTCCTCGGCCACGGCGGCGTTCACGCGTTCTCCGCCAGGTACTTGCCCTGCAGGTGGCGCAGCAGCGCATTCGCGCCCAGGGCCTGGCCGCTCGCCTGCTTGATCAGGTCCTTGATCGGAAGCTTTGCGCCGTAACCATGCATGTTGTCGCGCAGCCAGCCGAACACCGGCGCGAATTCGCCGCGCTCGATCAGCCTGTCGACCTCCGGCAGCTCGTTGCGCAGCGCTTCCCACAACTGCGCTGCGATGACGAGCCCGAGCGCATACGAGGGGAAATAGCCGAAGTGGCCGAGCGCCCAATGCATGTCCTGCAGGCAACCGTCGGCCGCGCCCGTGGGCCGTGCGCCGAAACGCTGCTCCATGCCGGCGTTCCAGGCCTCCGGCAGGTCGTTCACCGCGAGCTTGCCCGCCAGCAGCTGCTTCTCGATGTCGTAGCGCTGCATGATGTGCAGCGGATAGCTCATCTCGTCGGCATCGACGCGGATGAGGCTCCGGCGCACGCGCGTCAGCATCCGATGCAGGTTCTCGAACTCCCACTCCGGCCCGGTCGCACCGTAGTGCTTCTGCAGCAGCGGCTGCAGGTATCGCAGGAACGGAGCGCTGCGCCCGATGATCATCTCCAGCAACAGCGACTGGCTTTCCTCGAGCGCCATGCCGCGATCGCGCCCCACCGGCTGGTCGCGCCATTCCTTCGGCATGCCGAGGTCGTACATCGCGTGGCCGGTCTCATGCAGCGCGCCGAGCAATCCCGAAAAGGGATCGGCCGCGTCATAGCGCGTCGTGATGCGAATATCGCCGATCACACCCTCGGTGAACGGATGTTCGCTCTCGTCGAGCCGGCCCTGGTCGAACGGAAAACCGATGGCCTTCATGACCTCGACGACCAGGCTGCGTTGCTTCGCGGTGCCGAAGCGCCCGTTGATCGGCAGCACCGGCTGGCTCAGCTGCCTTTCGAGCGCTTCGCCGATCATCGCCGGCAGGCGGCGCGACAGCGCCTTGAAGATGGCATCGATGTCGGCGGTGCCGACGCCCGGGCTGAACTCATCGACCAGCGCGTCGTAGGGCGGCAGGTTCAGCGCCTGTCCGAGCAACGCGGCCTTGTCGCGCACCAGCAGCAGCACCTCCTGCAGGTGCGGCGCGAACAACGAGAAATTATTGTCGCGGCGCGCGGCCAGCCATTGGCTCTCGGCGATCGCCGTGGCGCGGGCCAGCCGCGAGATCAGCGTCACCGGCGTCGCGATCGCGTGGTCGCGCTGGCGGCGCATCTCGCGCAGGTTCGAGACCTGCCAGTCCTCGAGGCCGCGGACGTCCGCCTGCGCACGATCGAGCAGCCGCGTGACTTTCGGCGTCGTCAGCAAGGCGTGGTATTCCGTCTCGAGCGCGGCGACCTGTTCGCCGCGCAGCTCGGCGCTGCCGCGCGGCATCATGACGGCGGCATCCCAGCGCAGCAGTGACAGCGCGCCCCGGAATGCGTGCAAACGGCGCCATTCCTGTTCGAGTTGTTGGTATGGGGTGGCGGACATGGGCTGCTTTTGAATTCTTGGGGCGAGCGCGATTCTACCAGCCCTAGCCAAGCCGTCGGGCCCGGCAGCAGCTATCTTATTCTTTAGAAATCAATATCTTACGATAATCCGGCGCTGTTGCACCAGCCCAGCATGCGGCACCAGTGCGGCCAGTCAGTGGCAACCCATGCCGCGGCCAGCGAGACGGCCAGCAGCGCGATCAGCGAAAGGAATACGGCGAGGCGTCGCATGGGCGAATGATACGTCAAGTAAACTGGCCCTCATGCCGCTGCGTGTCTGTTTCCTCACGGCCGAGATGACGCCGTTCGCCAAGGCGGGCGGCCTGTCCGACGTCTCCGGTGCGCTGGTCAAGTACCTGCATGCGGCCGGGCACGACGTCCGCTTGTTTCTCCCGGGCCACGGGTCGATCAATCGGTCCGCACTCGAGATCTACCCGGTCGATTTCCTGCAGGACGTCCCGTTGGCGATCGGGGCGCGTTCCTATCGCTTTTCGGTGCAGACGGCGCGCATCCCGGGCACGCAGATCTTCGTGTACCTGATCGATTGCCCGGCCTTGTTTGGCGGCCCGGCGATCTACACCGCCGATCCGGATGAATACCGCCGCTACCTGGTGTTCACGCACGCGGCGCTGCAGAGCTGCCAGCGCATGGGCTTTGCGCCGCAGATCCTCCACTGCAACGACTGGCACACGGCCACCGCGCCGCTGTGGCTGAAGACCATCTACAAGTGGGACCAGCTGTTCGCGCACACGCGCAGCGTGTTCACGATCCACAACCTCGGCTACCAGGGCATCGTGCCTCCCTCGGCGGCGAATGAAGTGCTCGGCGGCGCGGGGACCGAGTTGCTGCACCAGGACGACCTGCGCGCCGGCCGCATCAACCTGATGCGCCTCGGGCTGTTGTACGCGGACCTGTTGACGACGGTGAGCCCGACCTACGCGCGCGAGATCCAGACCGCAGAGTACGGCGCGGGCCTCGACGACACCTTGCGTTCGCGCAGCGCCGCGCTCGTCGGCATCCTGAACGGCGTCGACTACGCGGTCTGGGATCCTCGCAATGACGCGCACCTGCCGCGGCACTACGGCGCCAACCAGCTCGGCGTCAAGGCGGCGCTCAAGGCGGAATTCCTTGCGCGACGCAAGCTCCGTGACGGCGAACGCCGGCCGCTCATCGGGTTGATCACGCGGCTCGCGACGCAGAAAGGCGTCGACCTGCTGCAGGGTGCATTGCCCGAACTGTTGGCCACTCGTGATTTCAATCTCGCCGTGCTCGGAACGGGCGAACGCGCATACGAAGAGTTCTTCATCGATCTCGCCGGTCGCCATGCTGATCGCGTGCTGTTCTACCGCGGCTTCAGCGACGAGGTCGCGCACTGGATCGAGGCCGCCAGCGACATGTTCCTGATGCCCTCGCGCTACGAACCCTGCGGATTGAACCAGATGTACAGCCTGCGCTACGGCACCGTGCCGATCGTGCGCCGCACCGGCGGCCTCGCCGATTCAGTGCAGCACTACGATGCCGAAACGGGCGCTGGCACCGGCATCGTGTTCAACGACTACAACGTGCCGGCGGTCAGCTGGGCCGTCAACACGGCGCTCGACCTGTACCAGAAGAAAGGGGCGTGGCGCCGGCTGGTGCAAAACGGCATGGCGCAGGACTTTTCGTGGAACCGGCAGGTGCAGCACTACGTGGACGCATACGATCGATTGGTGCATTGAAAATGGCAGAGAACATCTTTACCGAGATGCCACGGGTACGCGAGTGGAAGCGCGTCGACAGGAAGCGATTCGAAGAGGAGATCGTGCCGCTCAATCGCCCGGCGATCATGCGTGGACTCGTCAGTCATTGGCCTGCCGTGAACGCGGCGCGCGAATCGCCGCAGGCGGTGGCAGAGTTCGTGCGGAGCTTCAGCAAGGAACAGCCGATCAGCGTGTTCAGGGGCGACCCCGCGATCCGCGGTCGTTTTTTCTACGACGACGCGCAGCCTGGATTCAACTTCAAGCATGAGTCGACAACGGTGGGTGCACTGCTTTCCGATCTCCTGAAGGGGATGGTGGAACTCCAGGCGCCCGCCCTGTACGCCGGCTCCGTTGCGGTGACCGAACTCCAGCCGGAGTTCGCGGCCGGCCACTCGATCGAGCTGCTGGATCCGGCGGTACCGCGCCGCGTCCAGTTGTGGATCGGCAACCGCACGCGTGCCGCCGCGCACTTCGATGAAGCGGCCAATGTCATCTGCGTCATCGGCGGCCGGCGCCGCTACACGCTGTTCTCCCCAGAGCAGATACGCAATCTCTATTTCGGCCCGCTCGATCGCACGCCCGCAGGCGTGCCGATCAGCATGGTGGATTTCGCGCGGCCCGATTACCAGCGCTTCCCGCGCTTTCGAACGGCGCTGGAAAATGCCGAGGTCGCCGAGCTCGGCCCCGGCGATGCCCTGTACATGCCGACGCATTGGGTGCACCAGGGCGAATCGCTCGAAAAATTCGGGCTGATGATGAATTTCTGGTGGCAAGTGTCGCCGCAGCAGGCGTTGTCGCCCTACTTCACGCTGATGCACAGCCTCATCACGATCCGTGGGCTGTCACCGAGCGAACGCGCCGCCTGGCGCACGGTTTTCGATGTCTATGCATTCAACCCCGACATCGACCCCGCGAAGTACCTTTCGGAGGCGGAGCTCGGCGTGCTCAATCGGCTCACCACCGCGCAGGTGCAGGGGCTCATTGCTTCGCTGCAAGTGTCGCTGGAGCGCGCAAAGCGCGGCCTCGCGCCGCCCGCGCCCTGAGCAATCAGCGAGCGATTGCCGGCGCGGCGCCCAGCAATACGACGCCGTGCGAAGCCACGCGCACCGGGAAGCCCGCGTGCAAATTGCCGACCGGCATTTGCCGCCACAGGTCGCGCAGCGCCACGCCATCGTGCAAGCCCAGCATGGCTGCATCCACCCGCAGCGTGCGAAAGTCCTCGCCGAAATTGAACACGCCAATCGCATGGCGGCCGCCGGCGAGTTCGCGCACCCACACCTGCCAGCCGTCGCGATCGAGCACGCGCCTTGCGGCGTGGCCGAGTGGATCCTGGTCGACGGCGATGACTTCATCGTTCGTCAGCAGGTTCAGCGTGAAGGCATCGAGGTGGGAAAGATCGTTGCCGAGCAATAGCGGCGCCGCGAGCAGGCTCCACAGGCTGATGTGGCTGTACTGCTCATCGGGTGTCAGGCGCGAGGGATGCAACGCCCCGCCCCAGCCCACGCGGCCGATGACGAGCATGTCGGGATCGTTCCAGTGCCCGCTGCGCGCGTACGGTGCGGACACATCCTGCCGGTTGATGATACCGAGCGTGCTCGCCCAGGTGTCTTCGATGTCGCCGCCGGTGCGCCAGGAATTGCCGCCGACATCGGCGCCCCACTTCCACACTTCGAGTCGTCCGTACTGGCACAGGCTGTAGACGATATCGCGACGCTGCGCGCGCAACGCTTCGTTCATGACGATGTACGGATGCTGGTTTTCCGCCAGTGTCTTCGCCGGCGAGATCAGGTTCTCGTAGCTGCACAGGTCGTATTTCAGGTAGTCGATTCCCCAGGCGGCATAGCTGTCGGCATCCTGCCGCTCATGATCGAGCGAACCGAGGAAGCGGCCGCAGGTGCGCGGCCCCGGCGACGAATAGATGCCGAATTTCAATCCGAGCCCGTGCAGGTAGGAGCCGAGCGCGCCGAGGTCGGGAAATTTATCGTTGCTGCGGATCGTTCCGTCGTCAGCACGCTGTGGCGCTTCCCATCCGTCATCGATGTTGATGTAGGTCCAGCCGTGCGCGGCCAGGCCGCTGGAGACCATGACGTCGCCCGCTTCGCGCACCCGCTCGGCATTGACCGAGAGGCCGAACACATTCCAGCTGTTCCAGCCCATCGGTGGCGTCAGCGCCAGCGTATCGCCGACGCGCAACGCCAGGCTCGCAGTCGCGCTGCCCACTGCGTTGTGGGCGGTCAACTGCAACGCGTACTCGCCCTCGGCCGGCGTGTTGCCCGCGATGATGCCGCTCGCGCCATCGAGCACGAGGCCGGCCGGCAGTCCCGTGGCGGAAAAATGCAGCGGCGATTGCCCGGTCGCCGCGATGCGATACAGGAATGGCGAACCGGGGTGGGCGCCGACGAGCCGCGCGCCGTTGATGCGGGGTGCCGCGCCCGGCGCAGGCGTCAACAAATATGGAATGTCCAGCTTGGCCTCGCGCGCCGCGCCTGAATCGCGATCGGTGAATTGAAAGCGCAGCTGGATGCCCTGGCGTTGCGGCGCGTCGATGTCGAGCTGTCGGCCACCGTTGGCCGGCAGCGAGAACGCCTGTTCGCGGCGCGCGAGCACGCGATCGGCCGCCGCGTCGTAGATCTCGTAGCGCAGCGTGCCCGCGAGCGCCACGGGCAGGCTGTTGCCGATGCGCACGTGCGCGGCGACCCGGGCGCCACGGTAGTCATAGCGGGATTCCCCGGCATCGATGGCAACGCCGTCGGCCTTCTCGACCATGTTGATGTAGGGCATGTCACGATAGAAGCCACCGCCACCCGAACCGTCGTAGACGCGGACCGCGATGACGTTGTCCGCATCCCAGTGCACGAGCCCCGGGCCTGCATCGACGTAGTACTCCCGCAGGTCCTGGTATTTCGTGTCGTAGCCTTCCGCATCGGTGGGAAACGTGCCGGTCTGGCCGATCTTCACGCCGTTGAAGAAAGTCTCGTCGACATCATCGATGCTCGACAGGTACACGCGCAGGCGTTGCTGCCAGTGCACCGACTGCCTGAGCGAGGCGGGAATCACCACGTGGATGCGATACCACGACCAGCCGTCGTAGCCCTCGAAACCCTGCGTTTCGTAGGCCGAGAGCGTCGACAGCGTCTTCCACGCATGGTCATCGAAATCCGGGCGCGAGCGGGCGGGATCATCGCCGGTCGCAAACAGCGCCTGGGGAAGTTCGATGCGGCCTGGATCCGCCGCAAGCGCGGCGGCTGCATGGAGCAGCAACAGGGCACAGAACGCGAGACGGGCGACCATGGTGGTATCGTTATAGTGGTGAAACCGGCGCTATTCTTCAATCCGAATCCTTCGGTCAGCGTTGTGCCGCTCAGTGGCCAACGCCAATGCGTCGTCATCGACAACGTGCTGTCGGATCCGCAGGCGATGGTCGATTGGGCAGCAGGACAGGCCTTCAGGGCCCCGGACAACCCCTACCCCGGCCTGGTGCTCGATGCGCCGGCTGCCGTCACGCGGCACATGAGCGACTATTTTGCGGCGTACGCGCGCAGCCGTCTGGGTGGCCGCCGCACGCAGGCCGCCAACCTGCGTTTCTCAATGGTGACGCTGCCCGCGGCGCAGTTGCGGCCCGTCCAGTGGCAATGCCACCGCGACCGGTTCGTCGTGAATCCCGAGCGCGTGCTGTATTCGGCCTCGGTGCTGTACCTGTTCCGGGATTCGCGACTCGGCGGCACGAGCTTCTATGAACCGAAATGCCCGGAGGACGAGTTGAATCGCATGCGCGATGATTCCGAAACGATGGGTCCGGCACAATTCAGCGAGCGCTACGGTTTGCAGCCCGGCTACATGGCCGGGAGCAATCGCTACTTCGAGCGCGTCGGGCAGGTCAGCGCCGCCTGGAACCGCATGATCTTCTACGATGGCAGCCAGTTTCATTCGGGCGAAATCAACGAGGCCGCCGGCATGAGCGCGGACCCCCGCGTGGGGCGCCTCACGCTGAACGGATTCTTCATCTGTAGCCGTACAATCGGCTGACCTATGCAGGGCCCGGTCACATCGGTTGTCATTCTCGGCGGCGGCACGGCCGGCTGGATGACGGCCGCCTCGTTGCTGCACCGGCTCGGCAAGCTTGGGATTGCCGTCACGCTGGTCGAGTCCTCGCAGATCGGCACGATCGGCGTGGGCGAAGCCACGGTGCCGGCCATCAAGCGCTACTTCGAATCGCTGTCGCTCGATCCGTTCGAATTGATGCGCGCCACGAACGGCACGATCAAGCTCGGCATCGAATTCGAAGGTTGGCGGCACGAAGGGCACCGCTTCATCCATCCATTCGGCCGCTATGGAATCCAGGCCGGGCCGATTCCCTTTCGCGACATCTGGAACCGGCTGCATGCCGCGGACGATGCGTCGCCACTCGATGATTTTTCGCTCGGCGCGCAACTGGCGCGCGCGGGCCGCGTATTCCAGCCGCCGCGCGAACCGCGCGGCGATTTCGAGGCCTTCGACTGGGCCGTGCATTTCGATGCCGGCCGCTTCGCGCAGTACCTGCGGCAATTCAGCGAGGCGCGCGGCGTCCGGCGCATCGATGCGCGGCTCAAGGACGTGGCGCTGCACCCGGACACCGGCCACATCGAATCACTGCTGCTGGACAACGGCGAGCGCGTCAGCGGTCAGTTGTATGTCGATTCCTCCGGATTCCACCGGTTGCTGATCGATGGCGCGCTGCATGCGGGCTTCGAGGACTGGCGCCACTGGTTGATGTGCGATCGCGCGATCGCGATGCCCTGCGCGGCGACCGACCCGCTCGCGCTCTCGCCGTACACGCGCTCGCGCGCGATGGATGCGGGCTGGACCTGGCGCATTCCACTGCAGAACCGCGTCGGCAACGGCTACGTCTACAGTTCCGATCACATCTCCGACGACGCCGCGTTGCGTTCGCTGCAGCTCGAGCTCGAAGGCGCGCCGCTGGCGCCGCCGAATCCGCTGCGCTTCCGCGCCGGCCACTCCAGGCATTTCTGGCTGAAGAATTGCGTGGCGATCGGGCTCTCCGGCGGATTCCTCGAGCCGCTCGAGTCGACCAGCATTTCGCTGATCCAGATGGGCATCGACAAGCTGTTGCACCTGTGGCCCGACGCCTCGATGCCGGACGCGCTCGCGACGGAATACAACCGCCTGTCGATCCAGGAATTCGAGCGCATCCGTGACTTCATCATCCTGCACTATTCGGCCAACAACCGCGCCGGCGGCGAACTGTGGCGTTACTGCCGCGACATGAAGCTGCCCGACTCGCTGGCCCACAAGATCGAGTTGTACCGCGCGCACGGAACGATCGTGGAATACGCTTCCGAGAGCTTCTTCGAGCCGAGCTGGGTCTGCATGTACGCCAACTTCGGCATCGAGGCGCGGTCCTGGGATCCGCTGACGAACCTGCTGCAGATCGAAGACCTCAAGGACGTGACGCGTCGGCTGCGCGAGGACATTGCCGCCATCGCCGCCGAAGGCACGATGCACCGCGACTTCCTGCGCCTTTGCGGTGCGCTGGCTACGCCGGAGTGACCGCGGCCGGCGAACGGCAATGGCGGTTGATGAAGTCCTCGTGCGACGGGAGCTTGCGTGCCGCGTCGGCGATCAGGTCGCGGATGTCCCTGAGATAGTCGGCGCGATCCTGCGGCGAAACCGACTCGACGAACGGATGCGCGGCGCGCGGCTTGATGCCCTGGCCCCACAGCACCTGCAGCCAGCTCGGCAACTGGAACAGATCCTGCGAGGGAATGAACAGGCCCCCGGTCTCGCGGAACAGCTCGATCTTGTGGGTCAGCGAATCGGGCACCGACATGTGGCGGCAGTCATCCCAGAACGGCTCGCCCACGCGGTTGTTGGCGTAGTAATGCAGGATGATGAAATCGCGCACGTACTCGTATTCGGCCGCCGACGAACGATTGAATTCATCGCGCCGATGCGAGTTGTCACCGCGATCGGGGAACAGCAGCACCAGCCGATGGATCGTCATCTGGATCAGGTGGATCGCGGTCGACTCGAGCGGCTCGAGGAATCCGCTGGCCAGCCCCATCGATACGACGTTGCGATTCCACAGCAACCGGCGACGTCCGGTCGTGAATCGGATGGGCCGTGGCTCGGCAAGTGGCTTCGA
>Ga0209023_10003917_pt1 | contig 17362 bp, 16 predicted proteins | sample LakOneMetagenome_FD_187468 | JGI IMG/M metagenome (GOLD analysis project Ga0209023, IMG submission 187468) | Freshwater and sediment microbial communities from Lake Erie, Canada (SPAdes) (version 2) | ecosystem: Environmental > Aquatic > Freshwater > Lentic | place: Lake Erie, Canada... | reverse complement strand
CGCCGACAGATGCTGCGGTCGAGCCAAAGAACCCGATGGTCTCGCGCGACTCGTCCACGGTAATGACGGTGCGCATCGTGCCCTTGTCATTGACCGTGCGCTCCAGCGTGAGCAATCCACCATGACTGCCGTTTGTGATTTGCCGCGCGACGGGATGGTCGGCATCGACGTTCAGTGTATCGGCACCCTGAACTACTTTCGCAGACGGATCGGGATGGGTCAGCACGAAACGCGCCATGCGGTAGGCCAGCGTCGCTTTACCGATGCCTTGCGCACCTCCGATGAGCCACGCGTGAGGAATGCGTCCGCTGCGATAGGCATTAAGCAATGTCTGCTCGGCCTCGCGATGACCGAACAGCGCGGTGGTTTCACGCGGCGCACGAACGGTCAGTTCCGGTTCGGCTGTCCGTGCGCTCATGCCTTGGTGGTCTCGCGCGGTGCGGCCACGGAAAACAAATGATCGCGCAAGGCCGTCCAGATTCGCTCAGCGACAACTTTCGGATCGGCATCGGCGTCGATCAGCGCACAGCGTGCAGGATCAGCTTTCGCGATGCGCAGATAGGCCTCGCGAAGCTTTTCGTGAAAGTCCGTGCCCTCGCCTTCAAATCGATCCGCAACTGCCGTCCCGCGCCGCTTAATCGCGCGCTCCATGCCGACCGCGACAGGTACGTCCAGAATAACCGTGAGGTCGGGTTTGAGATCGCCAATTGTGACGCGCTCCATGGCGCGGATCAGCTTGGGATCAACTTGTCCGAGCTCGCCCTGATAGACCCGCGTGGAGTCTGTGAAACGGTCGCACAGCACCCACGTTCCCTGATCGAGTGCGGGTACAATGACCTGACTAACGTGATCGTCCCGAGCCGCCGCGAACAACAGCGACTCCGCTTCGGCGCCGAACATCTTGCCTACGCCTGACAACACCAGATGCCGGATGATTTCCGCGCCCGCGGAGCCGCCCGGCTCGCGCGTGGTGATGGTGCGCAGTTTGGCGGCATTCAGGCGATCCGCGAGGAACTGGATTTGCGTCGATTTGCCGGAGCCCTCGCCGCCTTCGAATGTAATGAAACGGCCTCGGATCGGCTTCTTGGTCTTCACTGGCTCGGCCATATCAGAGCTTCTCCGCTCCGGCGCGAAACAGACCGATCATGAGTTCGCTGGCGCCGTCGATCGCGCGGCGCGTCGTTGATCCGGTCGCAATTTGTTCGGCAGCAAAAAGCGGCGATTCCAGTGCGATGTTGGTACCTCGCCAGACCTTCAATGTGCCGACGCGCTGTCCGGACTCAATTGGTGCGCGCACGGGACCATTATAGACAATGCGCGCCACCAGCTTGTCGGTGCCGTTTCGCTGCACCATGACTTTCACAGGCTCGGGACTGGTCAGTTTCACCGAACGGCTTTCGCCACCGAAGACGCGCGCGTAGCCGACCGTCTGGTCCACCGCGAACAACGTCCGCGCCTCGAAGTTGCGGAAACCCCATTCCAGCAGCTTCTTTGCTTCGGAAGCACGATCGTCAGCATCCTCAAGACCGTTGACGACCACAATCAATCGCATGCCGTTCTGCACCGCAGAGCCGACCATGCCGTAGCCGCCCTCCTTGGTGAACCCTGTCTTCAAGCCGTCCGCGCCCTCGAGCATGGTGAGCAGCGGATTGCGGTTCTGCTGACGTATCTTGTTCCAAGTGAACTCGCGCTCATTGAACAGCTTGTAGTAGTCCGGATAGGTCAGGATGATGTGACGCGCCAAGATGCCGAGTTCGCGGACAGTCATCTTGTTGCCAGGGTCCGGCAGGCCGTTAGAATTCGCAAAGGTCGATTTGGTCAACCCAAGCTCGCGCGCGCGTTTGGTCATCCGCTCCGCGAACGCAGCCTCAGTGTTCGCGAGACCCTCCGCCAGCGCCATGCAGGAATCGTTGCCGCTCTGGATCAGCGCACCGTGCAGCAGATCGTCCACATTCACGCGGCTGTTGATGGCGGCGAACATTGTCGAGCCACCGGACGGCGCGCCACCCTTGCGCCACGCATTCTCGCTGATCCGGAACTCGTCGGTGAGCTTGATCTCGCCTTTGGTGAGCGCGTTGAACACGACTTCAGCCGTCATCAGCTTCATCATGCTCGACGGCGCGCGAAGCTCGTCAGCGTTTTTCTCGAACAGGATGCTACCGGATTTCGCCTCGATCAGAATCGCAGTCGGGGCATCGGTGTCGTAGCCATCATCCTTCTTCGCGCCCTGCACGCTGTTATTAGCGGCATAGGAAACGCCGTTCAGCATCAATCCTGATATCAGTGCGCAGGTCAGCACAAAGCGCGCAAGCCGCCCAAGCGGACGCCTGCGAATCCGGGATGCTGGTTGATTGGCTGCCATGCTGAGATTCCTGAAAGTGCTTTGTAACAGGCCGGTCAAAACCAAACAATGTTCGGCTGGCCACACCGCACAGATCGCTGGTAAATGCGCACAATGCCCAACCTTTAAGGCCCTTGCGGCCCGTAAAATCTCTCAAAAAAGAGGCGGAAAATCGATGGCGTCATCGCGGATGATCTCAGCCAACGGCATTGAGATGTTTGTGACCGAACAGGGCTCCGGCCCTCTGGTCCTGCTCTGTCATGGCTGGCCAGAATTATCGCATTCATGGCGGCATCAGCTTCCTGCCATCGCTGCTGCGGGCTTTCATGCGGTTGCGCCCGACATGCGCGGTTTCGGGCGCACCTCGGCACCACAAGACATTTTCGCTTATTCGATCTTCGATCTTGTCGGCGACATGGTGGCGCTGGTCGCAGCGTTAGGCGAAACCAAAGCGGTTATCATCGGCCACGATTGGGGCGCACCGGTTGCCTGGCACGCTGCGCTGTTCAGGCCTGATATTTTCACGGCTGTCGGCGGCTTGAGCGTTCCGCCGCCATTCCGGGGACGCGAGCGGCCACTCGATACGCTCGTGAAGAACGGCGTCACGAATTTCTACTGGCAATATTTTCAGAAGCCGGGGGTGGCTGAGGCGGAATTTGAGCGCGACGTCGGTTACACCATGCGCACCCTCACCTTCGGCAAGGATGCGTCTCTGTTCGTCAAGGAAGGCCGTGGCTTTCTGGGCGATCCGAATAACAAAAGTGAACGCCCCGGCTGGGCCAGCGAAGACGATCTTGCGCATGTGACAGAAACCTATCGGAAAAGCGGCTTCCGCGGCGGGCTGAACTGGTATCGCAATATCGACCGCAATTGGGAGCTGACCGCTCCTTGGCATGGCGCGAAGATCTATCAGCCCTCGATCTTCATCGCGGGTGCGGACGATGCCGTTGTTACGGGTCTTATCGGCGGCAAGCGCGTCACCGAGATGGACAAAGTGCTGCCAAACCTGAAGCGCAAGTTGCTGATCGAGGGCGCAGGCCACTGGATTCAACAGGAACGGCCTGCCGAGGTGAACGCGGCGTTGGTGGAATTTCTGAACGAGGTGAGCGGTTAGCTCGCGGTTCAGTAAAGCCCACGGCCGGACATCACGCCGCTGCCGCTGTTACGAGACGGTTGTGTGTAAGCCGTCACAGGCCGCGTCATCGCAGGTGCCTCGTCGGCAACTTCCTCAGTCTCGACAGGCGCGCTGCGCTCAAAGCGGCGGCCACTGGGCCGGGTGGTGCGGGATGCGGAAACCTCTGAGGTTCCGGCGGCGAAATCCTCTTGGGTGTGCCCGAGCGTATAAGGCCGTCCGGACGGCATTGGCACGTCACCACGGTAGATACCTTGGGATGGGGCACTATCGGGAATGAACGGCCGCGCGGACGCGATCCTGACACTTGATGGCGCTGGTGCAGGTTCGCCAGTCCGCAGGGTAGCCATCAGCTGCCTGTCATCGGACCCTTCGAGCGGGGCACGGCCAACGTATTCTACACGCACGCGGCCAATGCCATTCTCGCGGAATTCCAGTAGCTTGGCTGCAGTATTTGAGACATCGATCAAACGGTTCCCGTGATACGGACCGCGGTCGTTGACGCGCACCACAACGGACTTGCCGTTAGCCAGATTGGTGACCCGGACGTAGCTCGGCAGCGGCAACGTCGGATGCGCAGCCGTCAGCGAGGTCATGTCGAAAACCTCGCCATTGGCCGTCAGGCGGCCGTGGAACGCGTCGCCGTACCAAGACGCGAGACCCTCGGCGCGATAGTTCGGGTTTTCCTCGGGCACATAGGTCCGCCCTCCGACCACATAAGGCTTGCCGATCCGGTAAGCGCCGCCGCCCCGAGGCACGGGTTCGCCGAACTCGACTACGCGCGGGCTGCTCGACACGCCGTATTTCGGATCGACTTTGCTGGAGAATTTGTTCGAGGAGGCACAGTTGGCGACAAGCAGACACACGGCTCCAGCCGCCGCAACGCGCGCGAGCCCCCTGCCGGTTTCCGCGATCATGATCCCCATCGAACCCCAATAAACAACGAAAACGTCCCTTTGCCTACCCGATACCGGCGGGCCGACCGTCACATCCCTACACCCGATTCTGTTAACCTATTGCTTCCGCCCCGAAAATACCGGACGCCTTTGGTGGTAAACCGGAGATTGACGTTTCCCGGTTGGGCTTTGCGAGGGTTTCGGGTGACAATCCTTGCAATCCCCCGCGCCTTCCCTCATGAGGTGCGAACCGGAGAGGTGGCCGAGTGGTTTAAGGCACCGGTCTTGAAAACCGGCGTACCTGCAAGGGTACCGTGGGTTCGAATCCCACCCTCTCCGCCAACTCGCGCACGACGCACAAACTCTAGCTGACTTCCCGCGATTGGCAGGCCAAGCGTCGTTCAGCAGATGATCGCATTCGCCCGCACATTGCGGCGAGTTCAATCGAAGCACATCCCCATTGCAAAAGTGCCGATCTCACGCTTAGCTTTTTGAACGAAGCGCGAATGACTTTCAGCGGAACGCGCCCTCATCGCCGAGACAAAGGCGGACTTAAAAAGTGCGACGCTTGAACTTCATTCGATAAGCAACGTGGAAGCGGAATTGTCACCTTTGCGACAATCTCCGGCTGCCGCGATAACAAAAAACAAGCGACTTGGGAGGGAAGCTCGATGGATCACCTAAGCAGCACTGACGCATCGTTCCTGCATTTTGAGACACCAGAGACGCCGATGCATGTCGGCAGCCTCATGTTGTTCGAACTGCCCGAGGGCTACGACGGGGACTACTACGAGGACGTCAAGGCGTTGCTCGCCAAGCGCATGCATCTGTGCACGATCTTTCACCGGAAGCTTGCGCCGATGCCGTTCGAGTTGGCCGATCCGGTCTGGATCGATGACGATGATGTCGATCTCGATTATCACGTGCGCTCGGTCACTGTGCGCAAACCAGGCACCATGGCGGAGCTCGAAGTTCTGATCTCTCGCCTGCATTCAAGCCTGCTCGACCGCAGCCGTCCGCTCTGGGAAGTCTATGTCATCAACGGTCTCGAAAACGGGCAGATTGGTTATTATACCAAAGCCCATCACAGCGGCATCGATGGCAAAGCCGGCGTCGAACTCGCCAAGGTGCTTTACGATCCAACCCCTGAGGTGCGCGACGTGCGCCCGCCCCGCCCGCCCCGCGGAGGAAGCCAGTATCAGCTTGGGGTCGCCGAACTGCTGCAGGCAGCGATCTCCAATTCTGCCGCGCAATACACAAAGCTCGGCAAAATGCTTCCGCAAGCCATCAAAGCACTGAGCGCCGCAGGCTCGATTCTGGCGGCTCCGTCCGGCGCACCAGGGAAGCGCGCGCTCAATCTCGGATTGGCTCCGAAAAGTATTTTCAACACCTCGATCACAAATCAACGCTCATACAGCACGCTGTCATTGCCGCTTGCCGATCTCAAGTCGCTCGGCAAACAGGCCGGTGGTACGGTCAACACTGTCATCATGTCGATGTGCGGAAGCGCGTTGCGCAAATTCCTGCTCGAGCGCAACCAGCTTCCGGAGAAGTCCCTGCTCGCCGCAGTGCCCGTCAGCCTGCGCAGCGCTGACGATAGCTCGATGAACAATCAGGTGTCGATTATCCGGGTGGATCTGGCGACTGATCTTGCGGATCCGCGCGAACGTTTCAAGGCGATCCACGAGTCATCGGAGGCAGCCAAGGCGGTGGTTCGCGAACTCAAGCCTGTGCTCGGCGCTGATGTTCCGATCGCGGGTTCGCCATGGCTTATGACCGGGATGGCGTCGCTGTACGGACGATCCAATCTCGCGGGACAATTGCCACCCATGGCGAATGTCCTCATCTCCAATGTGCCCGGACTTCCAACATCTCTCTACATGGCCGGCGCGAAGATGACTCACTTTTATCCTGTGTCGATTCCGTATCATGGCACGGCGGTCAACATCACCGTCCAGAGTTACGCCGGGCTGATGGAATTAGGGATCACTGCCTGCCGTCGCGTGCTGACCCAGGATGAATCCTATGAGATGATCGGGTATCTGAAAGACGCGATGATCGAAATCCAGAACATGGAGCCGCTCGTGGACACCGCGACCATTCATCAAACGGCAGCAAAAGACATTCGCCCGTCGGTGTCATAATGCGAATGCAGGCTTACGGTTAAAGCGAGGCTCGTTTTTTCGAGCCTCGCTCTCGCGTCGAACAAAAGTGACGGTGCAACACGCTCTTTTCAAGTATAATCAGGCGGAATCATTGCCGGATAAACCTTGAGCAAGGAGCGACATTCGATGTTGTACGTTGCGGGTCTACTAACCATCCTCTCCGGCCTGTTCTATGCGGCAAGCGAGCACGCCATTGGCTCATTAGGAAAAACGCTCTGCCGATACGGCGACACGTTTTGCGATCATCCTTTTTATCTTTTGATTGCAGCCGGTATTGCTGCGTTGTGGGGCGCTTTCGTCAGCATCCGTTGATACTTAGGTGTGCCCATCTGGGCTGGTTAACGAATCGTTAAACGACCCTGCTTGTATTCTTTGTTTGATTCAAATTTTCCGAAACATCTGCGCGGTATGAATACGCTTCAACAAGGGAGCGTTACCGATGGCCGTTTTCAAAAAAGAAAGTCGCAAACCAAGGCACGCCACCGTGAATGATGCGTGGGTGACGCTCGATGGCGGATTTGCGAAGCGCAACTGCACGATCCTCGATCTCTCGGTCGGAGGCGCACGTATCAAGCTCGATGATACAGGTCCGATCAGCAATCACCTGAGTTTGGCGATCACCAAGGACGTCAGGACGGCAACGCGTTGCCGTGTTGTCTGGCGCAAGGCGTCTGTCGTCGGGGTGGAATTTATCTAGGTAGCCGGTGTTCTTCCCGTCAAAGGGTACGTACACGGTTTCAAGAGTTGGAGAGGTGGCTGAGTGGCTTAAGGCACCGCTGCCGCGGTACACGGGTGACCGTGTCGGAGGTTCGAATCCTTCCCCTCTCCGCCATCCCCGCGATTCGCAACGCGAACCACAAATCAGGCGCAGCCAGCCTCATGCGAACCTTCGCTTTCGCTGAAAGTATCTCTGGAACAACGCCTGACAAGCGAGATTAGTTTTGCTGTCAACTACTTGTCCGCTCGCTTATTGCCGAAATCCAGGCCGTACAAACGGCACGAATCCTGCTTTAATAAATACCGCTGGCCGGGCGCGAACCGAGGGATGTTCTCATGGACCTGCCAATGAGCGCTGCAAATCTTGCGTTTGTTCTTTGCGGATTGATTATGGTGCTGGGTACACTACTCGTATGGGTGATCCGGTCGGCGGACCGGTGGATTGCCGTGCAGCGCCCAGTCCGAATCAGGAGACGCCGTGAGTGATCTGCAGCCTGACAACCGAAGACGCAATCTGGAAATAGCCGAGAACGAAGCGAGCCGCGAACGCGCAAGCGACACGCGACTCAGCGTCTGGGCGATTGCGGTGGCCGTCGTCGTCGTGCTCGTGGTGCTGGCCTTTTTTCTGAAAAAATAAGCGCGCACGGGATCGCGGTTACTTGTTGAAGGTCATATCCACGCACTTCAGGACGTCAGGTCCGACACCCACATTCAGCAGAATACATCCCTTGGCATTCAGCTTCGTGCTGTCGCTAACCCAGATCGCGGTCCCTCCGGCTCCGAAGAAGGAGTTCGTGTTCGGAGGCTCAGTCTCGGTCGCATCGAAGGCATAGTTTGAGTCGCTCGGGAAAATCCTGGCTTTCAGCGTGCAAGCGCCATCGGTATCGACTTTGAGAATTTCCTTGTTGTCTCGGGTAACGCCAACGCTGACCTGGCAGCGATAAAACTCGGATGTCTTTGAGTTGAAGATATACGCGAAGGATTTGCAGTTGACGTTTTGCAGCTTGCCGGCATTGAGCCCTCGTCCACACGCGATACGCTGATTGTTACTGAGCTTGATGTCATCGGCAGCACTTGCACCGGTCAGCCCGGCAAAACTTGAAAGCGCCACAACGGACAAAACCGCGAAAACCGTCTTCATTGGTCGACCCCTCTTCCACATAAACTAAAACTTATTGCACATCGGCCTTCAGGCGATCAGGCCCTTGCGAGTGCTTGATGCCTTAATTGCTCAATCGCGGCCAGCAAGCCAGCCTGCCATTGTTCCCCTACCGCCGCTTGCCGAGCCTCCTGGATCGCGCCGCCAAGGCCTTTAAGCGGTAGCGCTCCGTCGCATGTCGGCTTGACCAGCCCGTCCATGATGACCGTCCATTGCGAAAGCCCGTTTTGATAGACATCGCCATGCCCGTGAATGAGGTTGGCGGTTCTGACAATTTCGGCGGCCGCTTCCGGGTGTTTGACGAGGCTTCGATCGACCATATGGAGCCACCGTTCTACCCAGATCCGTTCGAGCTTGAACCGCTCGGAGAACGGCCGCGTGATCCGCGCTGCAGCCAGCCATTTCAGCCGCTTCAGCTTAAAGCCCGTCCGCGAACTAAACCGTAGCCTCATACTCCTGCGCGCCAGACGCGCCAGCCGCAATTGCTGGAACGCATCGAGCGCGGGTGCTGCGGCCTTCGGCGGCAACATCGGGATGACCTCATCCCAGCGAAATTTTTCGATACGGTCGATGGACGTTGCGCGAGGCTCCGCTTTCGGACCGCCCGCTTTGCTCAACTCAGATTGCGCGATGCTGATCGGATCTTCGAAATGCATGCGGTCCGAAAGCAATGTGGCCAGTTCGGCGAGGTTTGGCAGCGGCGCATTAACGGACGGGCCGATGAAACGCTCGATCCGGTCTAGGTACAGCAGCGCGTAATCCGGGTCCTGATAATCGATCAGCGAATGGACGGCATCAGTGACGATCGGGACGACGTCCGCAGGCAATCGCGGAGACAACCGCGCAAGTGACGCACGCGCGACCCGCGGGTTTCGGGTTTCTTCGCCGAAGTAACGCTCCTTGAGCAGCCGAAACGGCGATGGCGGAACTCTGACCTTCATTTTCATGAGGCAGCCTGCGCGCTACTTTCAGCCAATTGTGCTTCCAGCCGTCCGACATTCTGAAATAGCCGTGCGCTGACCAGCCGCAGGAAGTAGAATCCGAACTCTGGATTCTGAACGTAAAGCTCCTGCACCTTTGCGTAAGTCACGCCGAGAACGAGTCCGCTCTCGAGACACTCGAGGGTTTGAGTCCGTTTGTTAGAGGGCGACAACATTCCGAGTTCGCCGACGATGGCACCAACTGGGAGCTCGATCCCAGACTCGACAAGCCGATATCGCCCGCTGACGATATAAAACATCTCCTCGGCCTTCTCGTGCTTATAGAACAGCACCTCTCCAATCCGGCATTTCCGCTCTGTCATGAACGGCTTCAGCCACGCCATCGACAGATCGCTGTTGACTGACCGCTTGACCTCTTGAACCAGCAACAGCATTTCGCGCAAGCGGTACACGTTCAGCGGCAGCAGGATCATGTGCAGCACCATGACGGGATAGTGATGATGCATGACCGAGAAAATAATCAGAACGACGTTGGTGAGAATTCCGAAGATACGCAGCGGGATCATCGTCCGCATGGTGTATCCCGCGACCACGAAGGCGGACGCGATAAACCCGCCTGCTCCGGAAACGAGTCCTGACATATCCATGGGATTCAACCTGATGCTTAAGAGCCGGATTTGCTCGGCATATTATGGCGGTCCGCGTCTTTTCGAACAACGGTTCGGCAGCGCGGATGCCGAAAATTGGGGTTTTTGACGCTTATCCTGTAACGAAGCCGTGCTCACAATTCGATGAACAGACCTTCTCTGGCAACGATCGTGCCCGGCAAGGCCTTGGCTGCGGCCTCGGCAATGCGGTCCATCTCGTCGTCGTCGTGTTCGGGGTCATGGTGAAAGAGACAAAGTTTGCGGACATTCGCCTCTCTGGCGAGCCGGACGGCCTGTTGCCAGCTTGAATGTCCCCAGCCGACGTGTTCCGGAAGTTCCTCATCGGTGTAGGTCGTGTCGATGATGACAAGCGATGCATCCTTAGCGAGCGCCAGCAATGCCGGATCGATGTCGTCGCTGCTTAGTTCGGTGTCGGTAATGTACGCCACGGCGTGGCCGCCAAATTCGACCCGATAACCGGTCGCGCCGCCGGGGTGATTCAGCGGCGCGGTGCGAACGACAATTCCGTCGCGCGGCTTCAAGGCATCGCCTGGGTCGAAGTCGGTGAATTCCACCTTCCCTCGGATCGCTTCCACTTCAATCGGGAACAACGGATAGCTGAGCAATTTGCGTACGGCTTCCCTAATGCCGCCAGCAGGCTTGACGTTGCCAGCCCACACATGAAGGTGACTTCCTTTAGCGAACGCCGGTGTGAAGAACGGCAGACCGATCAGATGATCGATATGGCAATGGCTGAGAAACAAATCGACATCTGCAATTCCGCTGTCTTCGGCGATTGCGTTGCCAAGCATCCGAAATCCTGAGCCGGCATCGAACACGAGGCGGCGGTCGCCACACAGCACTTCAACGCAAGACGTATTGCCGCCGTAACGTACGGTGCCTGGACCCGGACAAGGAATGCTCCCGCGAACACCCCAGAACCGCACGGACATTTTTAACGACATGAAAAAACTCAATGAACCCAGTGGCAGAATTGCACGCGTTCGTCATAGCCACCAACACGATACCGCCCATCCGGCATCAAAAAAATGGCTTGCCATCTCGATGGACCGGCGATAGCGGCGGCACTTCGTCTCACGTTACTTGGTCGTAAGCGCATACACGCCATTCCAGTCATCGGGCGGAGGCGTTTCACGGAATGCCTCTATTCGTTCCTCATAGAGATTGTAAAGCGCCTTCAGACTTTTCGATTCGTCGGAGATGCGGCCTTTAGCAATCGCGGCGAGAGCACCGTCCCAATCCCGGCTGCGATAGCAGGCGAGCATTTCGATGCTCAAATTGCGCAGCCGCTGAAATTTACCCGACTGAGCCATGTCTTCCCGGCCCGCAACGGCGTAGATCACCTCCGGCTCGGACTTGCCTTTGACAGTAATAAAGTCGAGTTCGAGGATGGCAAACTTATCCTTTGCCGCAAGTGCTGTTGCGGACCCTGCAATGATCGGCACGCCATAGGACTTCGACTGGCTCTCTAGTCGCGATGCGAGATTCACGCTGTCGCCGAGAACCGAATAATCGAACCGCAGGTCCGATCCCATATTCCCCACGACGCAGGTGCCGGTATTGAGGCCAATGCCGACATGCATTGGAAAGTAAGGCTTGCCGCTCTCCTTTGCCTCGCGCTCACGCTCGACATTCAGCGCCTCGATGCGGTCGATCATGTCGAGTGCCGCCTCGCAGGCGTTGATCTGATGCTGCACGTCGTCGATAGGTGCATTCCAGAACGCCATAATCGCGTCGCCCATATACTTGTCGATCGTGCCCTTGCGATTGAGGATGGCGTTGGTCAGCGGCGTCAGAAAACGGTTCATCAACGAGGTCAAGCCTTTGGGATCGTGCTTGAACGACTCGGAGATGGTTGTGAAGCCGCGAACGTCGCTGAACATGATGGTCATGTTCCGCTCCTCGCCACCCAGCACCAGCTTTTCCGGTGACTGCGCGAGTTGCTCGACCAGCGCGGGCGACAGGTATTGACCAAACGCGGAGCGGATACGCCGCCGCTGGGTTTGTTCACGGAAATAGCTGTTGAACACCAACACGAGGTAGATCGAGGTGCTCGCGATCAGCGGGAACGTAAAGTCGAGCAACAGACGATGTTCGATATAGAAGAACCACGATGTCGCAACCATGATGCTGACGATCACCGCGCCGAACAGCAGCAACATGATCGGACTGAGAACAGGCGCTAGCCAGATGATCGCAAGTCCGAACAGAATGGCGGCGAGCAACTCCGCGCCGATAGCATAATTCGGTTGCGACAGCACCGCGCCGGTCAGCGCGCTTTCCAGCACCTGCGCATGAACTTCGACGCCCGGCATCACCGGATCGAGCGGCGTCGTTTTCACGTCCAGCAACCCGACCGCCGAAGTACCTATGAGGATCAGCTTTTGCGCGATCTTATCCGGCCCGACATTTCCCTCAAGCACGTCGGCGGCCGAGACGTATCGCGCCGCATCGTGCTTCGCGAAATGAACCCAGAGCTGCCCGTTGCGGTCGGTCGGCAATTCAAATCCCGGCACCGCCACGCTTTTTACGCCGGCCTCATCCGACTTCACCAGAATAGTGTTCGACTTGGTCACGATACGCAGCATCTCGAACGTCAGCGAGGGCATCAGCTCGTTTTGCGCTTCCATGATCATCGGCACGCGCCGGACGATCCCGTCGCGCTCGGTGCGGATCGTGAACAGGCCCCGTCCCGGCGCGGCTTCCTCGAGAACGGGAATGTTGCGCAACAGTCCGGGGAATTTCAGCAGATAAGGTCGCGGATCGCCCCCGAGCGTCGCGAGACCCGTCAGCGGCAATTTCAAGTCTGGCTGAGGAACAAATCTCGGCAGGCCTGACTCGCCAAGGACAACGGGCGACTGCCGCATGACGTCGGCCAGCACTTGATCGTTGCTTACGAGAGAACGAAGTTTCGACCGGCTTTCTTCGTCGAGATCGCGAAATGAGTCCGCGACCATGGCCGGTGAAAGCCGGTCCGGCTCTGCGAACACAATATCGAATGCGATCGCGGCTGCGCCGAGCTCCGTCAGCTTTTTGACAAGATCGGCAACGCGCGTCCGAGGCCAGGGCCACTGGCCGAACTTGGCAAGGCTCTTCTCGTCGATGTCGATAATGACGACAGGCCGCTGCGTGACCTTCCGCGGATGGAGGATCTGATATCCGTCAAACGTGCGGACCCGTAATTCTTCCAGCGGCAGCGGATCGGCGATACGTACGCCGAGCATCGCCATCAGCAGCACCACGCAAAGCATTCTGGCGTAGCCGAACCGGCGCGCATAAAGCCGGAGCCTCGCGGCGCCGCGTAACGTCGATTTGAAAACCTGTCGCAGCATCCGGCTTGCCGATATCCGTCACTTCTCGCGGAAGGCACGCATAAGCTGGTCGCTCAGCGGCTTCGCGAGATAGGATATCATGGTGCGCTCGCCGGTCTGCACAAAAGCCTCGACCGGCATGCCGGGGATCAGCTTCACATCGCCCAGCCGGGTGACTTCCTCGGCCGGTAGCGAGACGCGGATGGTGTAGTAACTCTGGCCGGTGCGCTGATCGACAGTCGTATCAGGCGAAATGCGGCTGACGGTGCCGTTCAATTCGGGCGTGGTCCGTTGATTGAACGCGGACAGCCGCAGCAGCGTTTTCTGACCGATCCGGAGTTGGTCGATGTCCTGCGGATTGACCTTCGCCTCAACGGAAAGATTGTCGGAGTCGGGCACGACAAGCATGATCGCATCACCAGCGGTGATAACGCCGCCCACGGTGTGTACCGTGGATTGAAGCACCATGCCATCTTGCGGCGCTCGGATCTCAATGCGGCGCAACTGATCTTCAGCGGTCACTTTGCGTTCGACGAATTCACCGATCTTGTCGTTGATCTCGCGCATCTCCTTTGAGACTTCGCTCGACAGATCCTTGTCGATCTGGATGATCTGCAGTTCGATCTCGGTGATCTTGCCCTTCGCCTGCGCCTTTTGGGCAATGAACTGCGCGCGGTCGCCGTCGAGTCGTGCCGCATCGCGCTCGAGGACTGTCAGGCGCGAAATCTGAACGAGATTCTTGGCATAGAGATCGCGAACACCGACCAGTTCCTTCTGGATCAGTTCGATCTCGCGTGATTTTGCATTCTCCTGCGCTTCAAGGCCGCCGATCTCTTCGCGAAGCTGCGATATGCGTTCCTTGAGCTGCGCTTTCTGGTTGATGCGGCCCGATGAGCGCACCTGAAACAGCTTGACCTCGTTGCCGATCAGCGACCGGACGTCCGGATTGGAAAAAGAGTCCATCAGTTCCGGCGGGAAGGTAATGCGATCCGCGCCGTCCTGCTCTGCGAGCAATCGCGCGCGGCGCGCCCACAGTCCGTCCAACCCTTTGGTGACAATGGCGAGACTTGCCTTGGTGATTGTGTCGTCCAGCCGGACCACAACATCGCCGGCCTTGACGCGATCTCCATCCCGCGCCCTCACCTCGCCGACCACGCCGCCGGTCGGATGCTGTACTTTCTTGACGTTGGAATCGACCACAATCGATCCCGGCGCAATCAGCGCTCCAGAAATCTGCGCAGTCGAGGCCCAGCCACCAAGACCACAGGTGAGCAGCGTGACAACTACGAGGCCGACGATGAGATGCAACCGGATCGACTTCCGCGATCCCGGCTTGTTCAGCCCATTGAAAATCGAAATCTTTTCAAGCGGAGAAAACACCGCGTTCAGAACGCGGCGGATCGTGCTTTCGGTGCCCTCAAGGCTTGGACCGCTCATGATTGTGCGCCTCCCTTGTCGGAAACAATCTTGATCGCAGGTGCCGGCGCGCGCTGCAGAACCTGACCGAGCACGGCGTCCTTCGGTCCGAAGGCCTGAGAACGGCCATCCTTAAGCACCAGAACCTGATCGACACTCTCGATGCCGATGGGCCGGTGCGCGATAACCACGACGATTCCACCACGCGCGCGGACCGCCAGAATGGCCTTGTTCAGCGCAGCATCGCCTTCGCTGTCGAGATTTGAGTTGGGCTCGTCCAGCACCACGAGAAACGGATTGCCATAAAGCGCGCGGGCCAGCGCGATGCGTTGCGCTTGCCCTGCCGATAACACACTGCCCTGATCGCCGATCTGCGTGTCGTAGCCCTCGCGCATTCCGATGATGAGATCATGCACATGCGCTTCTCGCGCGGCAGCGATGATGTCGTCGGAGCTGGCATCGTCCGCGAACCGGGAGATATTCTGCGCAATCGTACCAGCAAACAACTCGACATCCTGCGGCAGGTAGCCGAGATGGCCGCCCAGAATTTCTGGCGACCATTGATCGAGTGCCGCGCCATCCAGCCGGACCTTGCCGCGCATGGGTTGCCAGACACCTACCAGCGCGCGTGCCAGCGAAGATTTTCCGGACCCACTTGGACCGATCACGCCGACGCCCTGGCCCGCTTCAAGGGCGAAGGTCAATTCGGCGACGACGACTTTCTGCTCGCCCGGTGGATTGACCGTGAGCGCTTCGACCGACAGCTTTTTCGATGGCGCTTCCAGCAATGTTGGCGCAGCTTGCTCGGGCAACATGCCGAGCAGCTTGTTGAGGCGATGCCAGCTCTGGCGCGCGGCGACAAAACCCTTCCAGTGCGCAATCGCAAGATCAACCGGCGCAAGCGCGCGCGCGCTCAGGATCGAACCGGCAATGATGATGCCCGCCGTCGCCTGTTGGTTGATAACGAGATACGCGCCCACAGCCAGCACGGCTGACTGAAGCATCATCCGCATCACCTTGGCGATAGCGCCCAGGCCGCCCGCTACGTCGCTCGCGCGCTGCGTGCTCGACAGATAATCTTTGTTGGACTCGTCCCAGCGTTTGCCGACGCGGCCCGCCATGCCCATCGCGGCGAGCACTTCGGCATTGCGCCGGCTAGCCAGCGCCAAATCCTGCCGCCGCATGGCAAGATTTGTCGAACGCTTCATCGGCTCGCTGGTCAGGTATTCCGTCATCACAGTGAGAGCGATCAGCAAGATCGCGCCGACCAGCGCAGTGATCCCAATCAACGGATGAAATGCAAAGCAAATCGCGAGATAGAGCGGCAGCCACGGCAGATCGAACAGCGCGCCCGGCCCCATGCTCGACAGAAACGAACGAACGTTGTCGAGATCACGCAAGGGTTGCAGACCCTCCGCGCGATTGCCGATGCGCAGTGGCAGGCGCACAACCGTTTCATAGACCCGGCGGCTGAGAAGTTCATCTAGCGTCGATCCGATACGGATGAGGATACGTCCGCGGATGAGATCGAGGACGCCCTGCACGATGTAAAGCCCGCCTGCCAGCACGACCAGACCGACAAGCGTCGGAATGCTGCGGCTCGGCAGCACGCGGTCGTAGATTTCCAGCATGAAGAAGGAGCCGGTCAGGTACAGGAAGTTGATGACTGCACTCATGACGCCAACGCCGATGAAGGCGCTGCGGCAAGCATGGAGAGCCGCCCCTAGCTCGGAGCGTTGAGAGGGATTTGCGGTCGGCTGAACGGCTTGCTGCATAAGGCTTTGGTTCCGAAGAGTCCGGCAGCACGCGACTTCATCAACTCAAGGCGTGTCACTGCCTGGGCGAGTTTGCCACGATTTACAGGCAGTTTCAGCCACTCCTTGGCCGAGCGGTTAACGTCGTTAACCCATGATGTGATTTTGAAGTTGCTGAACCGTAATCCCCTTCAAGAGGATCGTATCCGACGGATGCATCGCATCCGGTGTAATCAGCGTGTCTGTGCCGCCATTCGTCGCAGTGGCATGCGTGAGCAGATCCATAATACCCTGATCAACGTCGTTGATTTTGATCACGTCGAGATCAAGATTGAAGTTCGCGATTACATCGTGGGCGAAGCCGGTATTGAAAACGAATGTGTCCGCCCCCGGTCCGCCGAGGAATATGTCATTATCGGATGTCGACACCAAAGTGTGATGGGCCGGATCGGCTGCGTCGGGCCCGACGACGGTCAAATTGACCATTCCGTAACTCGACGAGTCGTGCGGGTCGGCCGCCTTGTATTTGAACGCGTCTGTGAATTGCAGATCGGGTCCGGGCAATGCGTCCCTCACATAGACGACATCCGTGCCCAGATGCGTGACGGTGCCACTGCCGTAATCAGGATCCTCGACGGTCGATACAGTAAGAGGATTGCCTTCGACATCGGTGTCGTTCAGGAGCAAAAGTGCTTCCGCGATCGTGAGCGTCGGCGACGGTCCGCTTGTGTCGAACGCATCGGACGACACGATGAAGTTATCCGCATTCGCCACGGGCGCATCGTTTGTGCCGTTAATCGTGACGGTGACAAGATGGTCGCCGGTCCCGTCCAGCGAGTGCACCATGAAGCTGTCGGTCAGC
>Ga0209023_10003916_pt1 | contig 17365 bp, 19 predicted proteins | sample LakOneMetagenome_FD_187468 | JGI IMG/M metagenome (GOLD analysis project Ga0209023, IMG submission 187468) | Freshwater and sediment microbial communities from Lake Erie, Canada (SPAdes) (version 2) | ecosystem: Environmental > Aquatic > Freshwater > Lentic | place: Lake Erie, Canada... | reverse complement strand
GGCGAGCCCGCCGATGTCGCCGGTGATGTGCACGCCGTCGCCCATCGGCATCAGCATCAGCTTGCCGCTGACCTGGCTGCCGGAGGCCGGTGCGAGCGCGGCGCTGGCCATGTCGACGCCGTTGTCGGGCATGGCCGTGGACGACGCGTCGGCGGCGGGTTGGCTGGCGCAGCCGGCGAGCAGGACGATCGAGGCCGCGAGCGGGACGATTCGAACGTTCATGGCGATCTCCGGGTGGGGAATGGCGATATTGGCGCGGGCGATGTTGCGCGAAAGTGAATCGTCAGCGCCGCTTGCGCCCCGGCCCGAGCTTGCGCGTCAGCGTGTTGCGGCCGACGCCGAGCTTTTCCGCCGCCGCGCCGCGATGGCCGTCGCTGTGCGCGAGCGCGGCTTCGAGCAATACGCGATCGAGGCGCGAACGCGCCTGTGCGTGCAGGTCCGGCGCGCCCTCGTGCAGTTGCGTGCGCGCCCACGCCGCGAGCGCCGATTCCCAGGCATCGCCTTCGATCGCGGTTGCAGCGAGCGGGCCCGCCGCTTCGTCCAGGTCGCGGACGCCCAGGGTCGCGCCAGGCGCGAGCGCGGCCAGGCGCCAGCACAGGTTCTCGAGTTCGCGCACGTTGCCGGGCCAGTCGTGGGCCTGCAGCCGTTCCAGCGCCGCCGGCGACAGGCGCTTCGCCGGCGCGTGCAGTTTTTGCGCGGCCGCGGCGAGGAAGCGCGACGCGAGCAAGGGCACGTCTTCCCGGCGTTCGCGCAACGGCGGCAGCCGCAGGCGCACCACGTCGAGCCGATGCAGCAGATCGGCGCGGAAACGCCCGTCGGCGACCAGGGATTCCAGCGGCTGGTGCGTGGCCGCGATCACGCGTACGTCGACGCGGATCAGTTCGCGCCCGCCGACGCGGAAGAATTCGCCTTCGGCGAGCACGCGCAACAACCGCGTCTGCAACGCGGGCGGCATGTCGCCGATTTCGTCGAGGAACAACGTCCCGCCATCGGCCTGTTCGAAACGGCCGACATGGCGCCTGGTCGCGCCGGTGAAGGCGCCGGCCTCGTGCCCGAACAATTCGCTTTCCAGCAATTCGGACGGAATGGCCGCGGTGTTGAGCGCGATGAAGGGCCGGTTCGAACGCGGTGATTCGCGATGCAGCGCGCGCGCGACCAGTTCCTTGCCGGTGCCGGTTTCGCCGGTGACGAGCACGTTCAACGGCGCGGCCGCGACCCGGCCCATCGCGCGCAACAGCGCCTGCATCCGTGGCGAGTCGCCGACCAATTGCGGCGCGTCTTCCCGCGTGGATGGCGAAACTTGCGATTGCGGTTCCACCACCGCCGTCGACGGTCGCATTTCCGGCAGCGCGCGCGCGGCCAGCGCGACCGCGTGGTCGAGGTCGAAGGGCTTGGACAGGAATTCGTGTGCGCCGCCACGGAAGGCTCCGGCGGTGCTGGCGAGGTCGGTGTAAGCGCTCATCACGATCACCGGCAAATCCGGATGCCGCGATTTCAGCCGTTCCAGCAAGGCGATTCCGTCGTCGCCAGGCATGCGCACGTCGGTGAAGAGAAGATCGGGGACGTCCTTCGATTCGAGCGCGGCGAGCGCGGCCTGCGCCGAATCGAAGCCTTCGACCGCGTAACCGGCTTCGCGCAATGCGGTGGCGAGCACGAAGCGCACGCCATGGTCGTCGTCCACCACCCAGATGCGCGCGGGCTCAGCCATCGTTCGCCTCCGTCGCGATGTTCATCGGCAGCAACAGCGTGAACACCGTATGCCCCGGGCGCGAGCGGTAGGCGAGCGAACCGCGATGCTCGCGCACGACCTGCTGCGCCAGCGCGAGGCCGAGCCCGCTGCCTTCGGCGCGGCCCGAGACCAGCGGCAGGAACAGGCGTTCGGCGAGGTCTTCGGGAACGCCGCGCCCGTCGTCGACGATTTCCACGCGCAACACCATCGCGGGCGCGGCATCGCCGATTCGCACGCCGTGTTCGGCGCGGGTGCGCAGGGCGACGCTGGCCGCCCCGGCCTCGATCGCATTGCGCACCAGGTTCCAGGTGGCTTGCGTGAGCCGGTCCGCGTCGCCGTCGAGTTCGGGCAGGCTCGGGTCGTAATCGCGGATCAATTTCACCGCCCAGCCGGCGTCGTTCTCCGCAAGCCGCAACACGCGTTCGAGCACCGCATGGATATTGAGCGCTTCGAACGGTTTCGCCGGCGCCGGCGACAGCATGCGGTCGAGCAAGGCGGCGAGGCGTTCGACTTCCGATTCGATCAGGCCGGTGAGTTCGCGCGAAGTCGCATCCTCGCTACGCCGCGCCAGCAATTGCGCCGCGCCCTTCAGCCCGGCCAGGGGATTGCGCAATTCGTGGGCGAGGCCCTTCAGCGCCGCGAACAACGCGGAAGGCAATGCGACGGCAGGATCCTCGCCTGGGAATTCGTCCACCGGCTGCGCTTCCAGCCACCAGCCGCCGCCTTCGCGGCGCGACAGCCACAGGTCGGCGAAGCGCGGGGCCTCGGTCCCGGGGAAGGCCATCGGCACCCGGCGCAGGCGCGCGAATTCGTGGTCGGATCCCGCGTCGCCCAAGGCCCGGGCCAAGGCGTCGCCCTCGGCTTCCAGCGCCGCCAGCGGCAGGCCGGGCAGGCGCCGCAGGCTGACCCCCAGCCAGCGCGCGCAGGCCGGATTGGCTCCCGCGATGCGGCCGTCGCCATCCAGCCACAACACCGGCGTGGCCAGTTGGTCGAGGGCGGGAGCGGCGTCCATCGGCATTGCACCATTATCGTGCAAAAGCGGAAGCCCCGTGGGTCGGACCTCCGGTCATGCCCCACGGCGGATTTTCCCCGGGATGTGCCCGGCCAACCCGCCACCCGAGCCCGGCTTCGTTGAATTCGACGCCTCCGACCCGCATCAAGATGGCCACTGGCCCGCTGCGTGGAGTACCCATGACCTACCGGAAAACCGACGAAGCCGTCGCCCGCCTGAGCCCCGAGCAGTTCCGCGTGACCCAGCAGAACGGCACGGAACGGCCGGGCACGGGCGCGCTGCTGCACGAGGATCGACCGGGCATCTACGTGGACATCGTCTCGGGCGAGCCGTTGTTCGCCTCTTCGGCCAAGTTCGAATCGCACTGCGGGTGGCCGAGTTTCACCAAGCCGATCGAGCCGGCGAACGTGCAGGAACTGCACGACCTCAGCCACGGCATGGACCGTACCGAAGTGCGTTCGGCGCATGGCGACAGCCATCTCGGCCATGTGTTCACCGACGGACCGCGCGACCAAGGCGGGCTTCGCTATTGCATCAACTCTGCCTCGTTGCGCTTCGTCCCGCGCGAACGGATGGAAGCCGAGGGCTATGGCGCGTACCTCGACCAGGTGGAGGAACGGGCATGACGACCGAAACCGCGATCCTGGCCGGCGGCTGCTTCTGGGGCATGCAGGAACTGATCCGCGCGATGCCCGGCGTGGTCTCGACCCGCGTGGGGTACTCCGGCGGCGACGTGCCCAACGCGACCTACCGCAACCACGGCAGCCACGCCGAGGCGATCGAGATCGTCTTCGATCCCGCCGTCCTCGCTTATCGCGACCTGCTCGAATTCTTCTTCCAGATCCACGACCCCACGACGCCGGACCGGCAGGGCAACGATCGCGGCACGTCCTATCGTTCCGCGATCTACACCACCTCGGCGGCGCAGAAGGCGGTCGCCGAGGACACCATCGCCGACGTCGATGCGTCGGGGCTGTGGCCCGGCAAGGTGGTGACGAAGGTGGAGGCCGCCGGCGACTTCTGGGAAGCCGAGCCCGAACACCAGGACTACCTGCAGCGCTATCCCACCGGCTACACCTGCCATTTCGTGCGGCCGGGCTGGAAACTGCCGAAGCGCCAGGCCTAGCGCCGGCACTCCGGGGCGGGTTGCCACCAGCCCCGGAAGCGTCGCGCGAAAATCAGATCGTGTAGTACAGCTGGTACTCCAGGGGATGGGTCGCCGCGCGGAACGCGGTGACCTCCTTCATCTTCAGCGCGATGTAGCCGTCGATGAAGTCGTCGGTGAACACGCCACCGGCCTTGAGGAACTCGCGGTCCTTGTCCAGCGCTTCCAGCGCCTGGTCGAGCGAATGGCAGACGGTGGGGATGTTCTTCTCTTCTTCCGGCGGCAGGTCGTACAGGTCCTTGTCGCTGGGCGCGCCCGGATCGATCTGGTTCTTGATGCCGTCGAGGCCGGCCATCATCAGCGCGGAGAAAATGAGGTAACCGGTGTTCATCGGATCGGGGAAGCGGATCTCGATGCGGCGCGCCTTCGGGTTCGCCACGTAGGGAATGCGGCACGAGGCGGAACGGTTCGATGCCGAATACGCCAGCATCACCGGCGCCTCGTAGCCCGGCACCAGGCGCTTGTAGGAATTGGTGGTGGAGTTCGCGAACGCGTTGATCGCGCGCGCATGCTTGAAGATGCCGCCGATGTACCACAGCGCCATCTGCGACAAGCCGCCGTAACCGTCGCCGGAGAACAGGTTGCTGCCGCCCCTGGCCAGGCTCTGGTGCACGTGCATGCCGCTGCCGTTGTCGCCGACGATGGGCTTGGGCATGAAGGTCGCGGTCTTGCCGTTGCGGTGCGCGACGTTCTTGATCACGTACTTCATCGTCAGCAGCTCGTCGGCCTTGCGCACCAGCGTGTTGAAGCGCGTGCCGATCTCGCACTGGCCGGCGTTGGCGACTTCGTGGTGGTGCACCTCGACCTCGATGCCGACCTGTTCCAGCGTCTTGCACATCTCGGCGCGCAGGTCGTGCAGCGTATCCAGCGGCGCGACCGGGAAGTAGCCGCCCTTCACCATCGGCCGGTAGCCGGTGTTGCCGCCGTCGTATTCGCGGCCGGAGTTCCAGTGCGCTTCCTCGGAATCGACGTGGAAGAAGGTGTGGCCCATTTCATTCGCGAAACGCACGCTGTCGAAGATGAAGAATTCCGGTTCCGGGCCGAAGAAGGCCTGGTCGGCGATGCCGCTGGACTTGAGGAAGGCTTCGGCGCGCTTGGCCACGCCGCGCGGATCGCGCGAGTAGGCCTGCATCGTCGCCGGATCGAGGATGTCGCAGGTGAGCACCAGCGTGGGATCGGCGGTGAACGGATCGAGGAAGGCGGTGTCCGCATCCGGCAACAGCACCATGTCGGACTGGTGGATGCCCTTCCAGCCGCTGATCGAGGAACCGTCGAACATCTTGCCGTCCTCGAACAGCGAGGCATCGACGATGGACTTGGGGAAGGTGACGTGGTGCTGCACGCCGCGCATGTCGGCGAAGCGCAGGTCGACGAATTCGACCTTGTGGTCCTTGATCAGTTTCTCGACATTCGCGAGCGACATGGCACGGCCTCGGTGGGTGATGGGTGCCTCAGGCAATGCAAGCGCCGTGCCAGCCGTGGGCGCCCACAAGTGATTGATTTCCCGGGATTCGATCCTGCTTCTGCCGACGATATGCACCAAACCAGGGAAACAAGACCGACCTTTGCACCAAATCCAGCGAACAGCCGGCCTTGGGCTATGCTTCCGGGCTGACGCCGATCCGGGTTCCATCGCATGTCCGACCTCGTTTCCGCGCTGCTGCTCGGCATCATCGAAGGCATCACCGAATTCCTGCCGATCTCGAGCACCGGCCACCTGCTCATCGCCGAACACTGGCTGGGCGCGCGCAGCGACCTGTTCAACATCGCCATCCAGGCCGGGGCGATCCTCGCCGTGGTCGCGATCTACTGGCGCCGCCTGTGGGACCTGCTGTACGGCTTCCTCGGCCGGCGCTCGCCCGCCAGCCACGATCCGGCACGGATCGCGCTCGGCCCGGCGCAGGCGCGGGCCTATGCCTTGAAGTTGCTGCTGTCGTTCGCGGTCACCGCGGTCGGCGGCCTGCTGGTGAAGAAGCTGGGCTGGGAATTGCCGGAAACCGTGCGCCCGGTGGCGTGGGCGCTGGTCATCGGCGCGGTGTGGATGCTCATCGCCGAACAACTCGCCGCACGCCGCGGTGGCGAACGGACCGCGATCTCGTGGACGACCGCGATCCTCGTCGGCATCGCGCAGGTCGTGGCCGGCGTGTTTCCGGGCACTTCGCGCAGCGCGGCCACGATCTTCGTCGCCCTGCTCGCGGGGACGACGAGCCGCGCCGCCGCCACCGAGTTCGCGTTCCTGGTCGGCATCCCGACCATGTTCGCCGCCACCGGCTACGAACTGCTGAAGCTGGCGAAGGACGGCGGCATCGGGCGGGAAAACTGGAGCGCGCTCGCGGTCGCGTTCGTGGTGTCGACGATCACCGCCTTCATCGCGGTGAAGTGGTTGCTGCACTACATCCGGAGCCATCGCTTCACCGCGTTCGCGGTGTATCGCCTTGCGCTCGGCGCGGCCTTGCTGCTGTGGTTGCCGGCGACGGCGTAGGATCCATCGCGCGAATCTGTCGCCGCATCCCGTGCGCGGGGGTTTCCGATGCAACGATTCCTGTTCCCCCTCGCACTCTCGCTGCTCGTCGTCGCCCCGACGCGCGGTGCCGAACCTTCCATGGCGGCAACCGCCGCCCCGGACGAAGCGAAAGCGCAACTCGTCCGTTACCACTGGCGACTGCAGGCTGCGACCGATGCGAATGGCAACCGCATCGATGCATTGTTCGTCCAAGCGGACGAGCCTCTGCAACTCGACTTTTCCGCAGACGGTGGCGTCTTCGTCGGGAACGCCTGCAACGACATCGGCGGCGACTACTCGCTCGATGGCGAATCGCTGACGGTCGTGAACATGTCATCGACCTTGATGGCTTGCGTCGATCCGAAGCTGATGGCGCTCGACAGGGAAATCGGCAAGCGCCTCGACGGCGAACTCTCGCTCTTGGCCGGCGACCAGCCTACGCTCACGCTCGTCAGCGCCTCGGGCGACAAGCTCGTTTTCACCGGAAAACTGATCGGCGAGCGCCTTTTTCCATTGAAGTCGCGGCACATACCCAACCATGCAAACCCGCGTTGGCCGTGGTGACGCAATGCCTGCAGATACGCCCCGTGAAGTACGACGACAGCGACGGCTCGTTCGACGCGATCGGACCATACGAGAATTTCTACGGCGGGATCGAAGGGCTCATTCGTAAAGAAGGTGTGCGCTACGTGCTGGGTGTCGAACGTTTCGCAATCGAGAACCCATCCAGCGGTCGCCCGCGTTACAGGTACGTCCTCGAATGGATCTTTCGAAAGGATGCAACGGGAAAGTGAACCGGCTCAGTCGTTGAGGCTGTAGGTCCCGTACATCGACGCTTCGCCCAGCACATGCCCATGCATCGCGCGCAACACGTCGGCCGCGGCGAACTTCCGCGGAAGATCGAGCGTCGGAACATCCAGCGCGAACAGGCGGAAGAAATAGCGGTGCGTGCGCAGGTCGTGCGGCGGCGGGTAGGGGCCGTCGTATCCGAAATACTCGCCGCCCATGTCGACATCGTCGGCGAACCAGCCGGTGTAATCGTTGAGCCCGCGCGCGCCGCCGGCATCGCTGCCGGCCGGCTTGCCGCGTTTCGAAATCCCATCGCTGCAACTGCCGGCGGCGATGTCGCGCACGCCGGACGCGATGTTCGCCACGACCCAATGCACGAAATCCCCGCGCGGATGCTCGACCGGGATCGGCGTCGCCGCATCCGCCACCAATGCGCCATCGGTCGGCGCGTCGGTATCGATGCACAGCAACGCGAACGACTGCGTTCCGGCGGGCACGTCGCTCCACGCGAGATGCGGATTGCGGTTGTCGCCGAAACCGCCTGGCGCGCCCAGTGCGAATTCCGCCGCGATCGGCCCGCGGTGTTCGAAGCTGTCGCTGCGCAACTGCATGGCGCTCTCCGTCGCGGATCAGTCCTCAGGGTAGCCGAGGCGCACCGCGACCGGGGTAAGCAGCGCGAACGCATCGCCGAGCGCATCGCGATAGGTGCGCCAGTAGCCGGCGGGCAAGCGACTCGGCCCATGCACCTCGGCCACCGCCAGTTCGGTGCCGAGCGCAGTTGCGACCGCGCGGGTGGTGGCTTCGATATCCTCGTCGATGCCGTCCATGCGCACCTCGCGATGCGGGTAGAGATCGCCCTCGATCAGGTCGGCGACCTGCGCCAGCCGCGGGGCCATCCACTGCGCCATCGCCAGCGGCGCTTCGACCGCGTATTCGACATAACCGCCGTTCGCCAGCCAGTCCATCAGCATGTCGCGCGGATCGCGCAGCGCCAGGATCAGCAGGCCCTCCGGCAGCTCGGCGCGCAAGGCGTACAGCCACGCATTTTCCCAGTGCGTGAGCCAATCGATGACGTGGTCGCCCTCGACCTGCCGCATCGGCAGCAGGCGACGCCATGCCTCGACCGTGGCCTTCGGGTCCAGCGTTCCGGCGGCGAGGCCCGCGGCCGTGCCCGCCTGCGAGAACGGGTCGGCCGGCAAGCCGTTGGCCACGCGGTCGTTGCGCACGGTCGGTACATTGCCCACGAGCACGCCCATGACCATTTCGATGCCCGACCCCGGCAACCCGTAGGCGAACATCGGGCGCGGCGCGCGCGGATCGGCCCCGGTTTCCGCCAGCGGCGGGTAGTCGCGTGTCGCGACCACCGGATCGGGCGGCAACGGCGGCCATTCGCCGATGCGGCGGTTTTCCAGCCAGGTCTGCAGCGCGCCCTGCAGGTCGCCGGCCTTGTCCTGCGAACGCGCCAGCCAACCGCGCACCATGCGCAGGCTGCCCGGGTCCTGGATGTCGTGCAGCATCCCGCGGATGTATCGCACCGCCGCGGCCGGATCGGTGCGATACAGGTTGCGGATGGTGTAGACCTGCGCGCCGCGATGCTTGGGGTCCTCTTCGAGGATGCGCCGGGCGAGCGTGTCGGCCTCCATCGTGTCGCCGGCTTCCGCGGCGAGGTCCATGCCCGCGTGCATGGCGTGGATGGAGTACGGCAGCGCCGACTGCCAGCGCGCCTGCACCGCGCGCCTGTCGCCGCCATCGGGTTCGTGCGACAACCGGGCGGCCCAGAGCAGGTCTTGCTTGGGCGAGATCGTGAGCAGGGCATCGAGGGTATTGCGGGCTTCGGCGGAATCGCCATTGCGTCGAAGCGCTTCGAGCAGTGCATTCTGGGTCGGTCGATCGTCCGGTTGCCCGGCGGCGGCGCGCCGCAGCAAGGGCAACGCGCGCGCATGGTCGCCCGCGGCCAGCCACAATTCGCCCGCGTAACGCAGCGCATCGGCGGGTGCGTTGTCGGCCTCGAGGCCAGGAGCCAGCGTTTCCGCCGCTTCTGCGTAGCGCTGTTGCAGGCGAATGGTGTCGGCCAGCAGGAAGCGCAGTTCGAACGCGCCGGGCTGCTTTTCCACCAACTCGCGGAAGGCCTGCTCGGCGAAGGCGTAATGCCCCTGCGCGCGATAGGCGAGGCCGCGGGCATAACGCAGTTGCGTATCGCCCGGGGCCCGCGGTTCGGCGCGTTGCAGCAAGGCGTGCGCGCGCGGTGCGTCGTTGCGATGCAGCGCGACCAGCGCCTGTTGCACCAGCAGGCGCGGCTGGTCCGGGTCCAGGCGCGCGACCAGTCTGCCGAGGCGATCGGCTTCGTCGAGGTCGCCACGGCCGATCGCCAATTGCATCTGCAACAGGTAGGCACGGATCTCGTTCGGATCGAGCGCGACCGCTTCGCCGAGCGGCGCCGAGGCCTCCGCTTCCCGACCCTCGGTGACCAGCAACGCGGCGCGCAGGTAGTGCAGCGACGCATCCTGGGGCGTCAGCGCCAGCGCGCGCTCAAGGCTCTGGTGCGCCGCCTGGGGATTGCCGCTGAAGGCTTCGGCCAGCGCGAGCAAGCGCTGTGCCTGCTGGTCGTCCGGGGTGGCCGCGACGGCGGCCTGTGCTTCCTTCAGGGCGGTGGCGGCATCGCCCCGGCGGAGGATTTCGATGATGTGGTCGTACATGGGGTCCGGCATGCGGCGGGGAGCCCGCTAGTGTAGCGCCGGCCCCATCCCTCCCTGCCCCGCCAGCCGCTGCGCCACCCAGCGTTCGGCATATCCGTCGAACCGCCGGTTCTCGAGGAAGCCGCAATGCCCGCCGCGCCCGGCAAGCTCGAGCCGCACTTCGCCGCCCGGCCGGAAATCGCGGAAATCGCGCAGCGGGATCACCGGATCGTCGGCGGCCATCAGGATCTCGGCCGGCACCTGCAGCGCGGCGAGGCGGTCGCCGGCGATGGAATAGCCGTCGAAATAGGCGTCGAGGCCGTCGAAATCGGTGTGCCGCTCCACCATCCATGCGGTCAGGTCGCGCATGCGCAAGCGCAAGGTGGCGTCGTCGAAATCGTGTTCCTCGGGGAACAGCTCGCGCTTGCGCCGCAGCGAACGCCGCCACTTGTGCTCGAAGTAGCGCAGGTACTGCGGCATGCCGCGTTCCATCGCGTCCATGGTGGCCGCCGGATCCACCAAGGGACAAACCGCGGCGACGCGCGCCAGCGGCAGGCCGGCGCCGGGCGCGCGCAGCGCCAGGCGCAGGGCGAAATTCCCGCCCAGCGAATAGCCCGCGGCGACCAGCGGGCGCAGCGGGTAACGACGCGAGACTTCCACCGCCGCGCGCACCACCTCCTCGATGCGATTGGAGTGGAACAGGCCCGGGTTGAGGTGGTGGCTGCCGCCGTGGTCGCGGAAATTGAGCCGGAAGGTGGCGAACCCCGCTTCCAGCAACTTCGCCGCGGTCAGGCGCATGTAGCTCGATTCGGTGCTGCCTTCCCAGCCATGCAACAGCAGCGCGAGCCCGCGCGGCTCGCCTGCGCGCGGGGCGTTGTACACGCCCTGCAGGCGCACGCCCTCGCCGGCGTCGAGCACCACCGCTTCGGCGCGCGAGCCCAGCGCCGCGAGCATGCGGGCGCCGTGGCGGATCCGCATCGGGCTGCTGCCAAGCATCGATTGCACGTGCGGGCTGCGCAGCCACCACGGCGGCCGGTAGGGCGAAGCGGTTTCGATCATCACGCCTGCGAGCCTACGCCCGCTCGCTGGAGCAAATCATCAAGGATCGCGCATCGCGGCGACGATGCGTTCGCGCGCCTCTTCGGCGATGCGGCGGCGGCCATCGACCGCGCCGGGCGCGATCGGTTCGAGGAAACGCACCTCGGCCTCGCGCGCGGGATCGCCGAGGATGCGCAGGAAATTGGCCAGGAAGGTTTCGCCCGGCCCGAACGCGACTTCCGCCTGCGCGTTCCCCTGGACGCCGTAGCGCAACGCCACCGGTTGGACCGGCACCCCGGCTTCGACCGCGGCGAGGAAGATGCGCGCATGGAACGGCCCGACTTCGCGCCCGTCGCGGGTGCGGCCTTCGGGGAACACGCCGACCGAGCGACCCGCGCGCAACCGCGCCAGCATTTCATGCAGCACGCCGCCGAGCGAGGCCTGGTCGCCGCGCTGGTGGTAGATGGTTTCGCCGCGGCTGGCCAGCCAGCCGACCACCGGCCAGCCCCGGATCTCGCGCTTGGCGACGAATCCCATCATGCGCTGGCTGTGCAGGGCGACGATGTCGATCCAGCTGACGTGGTTGGCGACGAATACGGTCGCGCCCGGCAGTGGCGTGCCCTGGCCGCGCATGCGGAAGCCGAACACGCGCATCAGGCAACCCTGCCACCAGCGGATCAGGCGATGGTCGAGGGGTTCGCCGGAGCGCAGGCGCAGGCGCCGCAGTGGCAGCGAGATCAGCAGCATGACCAGCGGCAGGACGACCAGGACATGCACCAGCAGCCAAGGCAGGCGCAGTGCGTAACGCAGGGGACGCCAGGGATCGCGCCCGGCGGCGCGTGCGTTCACGCCGCCTCGCCGGACGCCGGCCACACCGGGAAACGTGCTTCAGCGGAAGCTGAACATGCCCGGGCGCCAGGCGCGGACATAGGACTTGCCGGAGCCGTAGCCGCTGCTGCTGCCATAGCCGATGCCGAAATCGCGCTCGCGGCGCTGGTGCATGCGCTCGACCAGCTCCTCGCGGCGGCCGCCGAGCCAGTCGGCGCGGCCGACCTTGGCCGGATCGAGGCCGAGGCGTTCGGCCTGGTGCTGGCGGAAATCGCAGAAGTCGTCGTAGGCGTCGAGCTCGTGCTGCAGGTCGCGCACGCACATCTCGATCATCACCGCGTCGTCGAGGTAGCCGAGGACCGGCACCGAATCGGCGATCACGTCGTTGGGGTTGTTGAAGTAGACCAGCGCCGACAGGACGCGTTCGCGGTCGGCCGGGTCCAGCGCCCAGGCCTCGTCGCGCAGCATCGCGATCATGTCGTCCAGGCGCAGCAGCCGGCTCAGGATGAAATCGGGGATGCGCACCTTCTGCGCGTCGGCCAGCAGGCGCCCGGCGTTTTCGATGATCTCGACGTCGGACTTGCCTTCGGCGGCCTTCTTCGAGGCCTCCATGGCGGCGTGGAAATGCTCGAGGTCGCGATCGTTGAGTTCGAAATTGAGCGTGAGCGACATGGGCGTTCCAGCGGCTGAGGCGAGACGCGCAGACTAGGCCTGCGCCCGCGGATGGTCAATCCGGGAGGATTACACCGGAACACGCGCTGCGGCCGCCACGGCGGCCATGGCGACTCAACCGGGAAGCGCGATCACCGCCAGCGTCAGCCGCGAAATGCAGGCAAGGCGGCCGCGTTCGTCCTCTATCCGGATTTCCCAGACCTGGGTGCTGCGGCCCACGTGCAGCGGCCGCGTGGTGCCGGTGACGAGGCCTTCGCGCACCCCGGCGAGGTGGTTGGCGTTGATCTCGATGCCGACCACGCCCTGGCCTTCGTCGACGCACAGGCCGCCGGCGGTACTGCCGAGGGTTTCGGCCAGCAGCACCGACGCGCCGCCATGCAACAGCCCGTAGGGCTGGCGGGTGCGCGCATCCACCGGCATGGTGCCGCGCAGATAGTCGGGGCCGATCTCGGTGAACACGATCCCCAGCGGCTCCATCGCGGTGCCGCGCGAGAGCGCGTTCAGGGCTTCGGGCGTGATCGCGCGGCGGAACGGGCTGGCATTGCGCATCGCCCGACCTTAGCCGATGCCGGTACGGGCGGCCAGCACGGGATCGGGGGATTGCCCGTGCCGGCCGCCCGCCGGTTCAAACGCAGCGGAAACGATCCGGGCCCCAGGGCGGCTGCGCGAAATGTTCTTCGCACCCATAGCCGCTGCTGTTGCCGTATCCGATGCCGAAATCGCGTTCGCGATGCTGGTGGCGGGCGGGCTGCACCGTAGGCGGCGACGGATCACGCTTCGCCGCATCCACGTCGCGGCTCGGCGGAGTGGGGGGTCTGGGCGATGGCATCTTCGAACTCCTGCAGCGCACCGCGGGGGGACGGTGCGCGCATGCAGTCTCGCGCGCGCACCGCGCGAATGCGCGTGCGCAAAGTCATCGCACTAAAGACACGGGACGAACGGACCAGGCCGATCCCTGCCCGTGCGCATCCGTTTGTGCCGATGGTCGATCGCAAGGCCGGCGCACGCGCTCCGGACACGGACTGCATTGGCCGGATCGCACCGGGCGGGCCGTTGGCCTCGACAGGTCGTTCGCGCAAAGCCGGCGTACCGCGCCGATCGCGTCGTTCGCCATGGCCCGCCGCACGCCCGCGCCCGGCTTCCCCAACCGAACCCCGAGGTGACCGCGATGAAAACGATGATGCTGGTGCTCGCGCTGGTCCTTTCCCTGGCCAGCGGCTGCAGTCGCGGTGGTGGCGACACTGCCGAGAAGGTCTTCGCCGACATGACCACCAACATGCAGGAGATGGCGGCGATCCTGGACAGCGTCGCCGACGAAGCCACTGCGAAGGCCGCCGTGCCGAGGATCGACGCGGTGCGCGCGAAGATGCGCGACTGCGCGCGTCGCGCCAGGGCCGTGCCCAGGCCCGATGCCGCGACCGAACAGAGGATCAACGCCGCCGCGGAAACGGTCCAGCGCGACGTCATGCCGGCACTCATGGCCACGCGACAGCGGCTTGAGAGCCGGCCGGAGCTGATGGCGATCCTGGCGCCGGCCTTGCAGGGGATGGAAAACGATCTTTGAGCGCGATCTTTTCGAAGGCGATCTTCGAAAGCGTTACAGGATCGGTGCCAGGCCAGCCCCGAACGCGGTGAAGATCCGCGTCAGCATGCTCTTCAACCCGACCTTGACCTCCGGGAAATCGCCGACTGCGCGATAGCACCGGTGGAAGCGCGGATCCTTCGGCGGCAGCGGCTGCGGACAGTCCGGCCCGGGCACGAAATCGTAGCTGGTGGCGTAGCGCACCGGCCACAGGTCGAAGATCGGCATGCTCTCTGACAGCTTCGCCAGCGTGTACTCGATGCCCGGCAGGATCGGCGACGGATCGCGCCGGGCGATGGTCCAGGCGTTGCCCGGCAACATGTCGCCATCGATGCTCGCCTCCAGCGCGCGGGCGAACGCCGGGTCGTCGATCACCAGCGCGCTTTCGGTGTTGTAGGCATCGCCGCGCGGATCGAAGTTGTGGGTGCCGACCACGCCGATGCGCCCGTCGATCACCATGGATTTCGCGTGCAGGCCGCGGCGCGCGCCTTCGCGGGTCAGCGGCATGCGCGTGTTCACCCCGATGCCCGCGTAGCGCAAGGCGGAATCCTCGCGTTCCAGCGGGGTCGGGCGCGAGCCGATGCCTTGGCCGTCCGGCTTCGACTCCGTTTGCGACCGCGATTCGCCCCCGGCCATGCGTGCCTCCGCCTCCACGGCCGCGTCGCCGTCGAGCAGCGAGGCGGGCACGGTCGCCGGGAACGGCTTGGTTTCGTGGATCTCGAAACCGAAATCGCGCAGGTAGCGGCGCTTGTACTTGTACGACAGCGCGTAGGTGATGAAGGAATCGGTGGAGGCCAGGCTGTTGGTCGAGACCACCACCCGCGGCGGCTGCGGGCGTGCCTGCAGTTCGCGGAACATCTGTTGCGCGGGCTTGGAGAGCACCAGGTACGGCGTCTGCAACAGTACCTGCTGCCGCGCCGATTCGATCAGTTCGCGCAGGCCGCCGGTGGAGATCGATTCCGCGCCGCCCCGGCTCTTGCCCGGAACGTCGGCGATGAAGCGCACCCCGCCGACATCCATTGCGTGGCCGGCGAGGCGCGCGGCGAGTCGTTCGTCGCCGGCGTCGTTCGACAACTGCACGACCCGCTCCGGCATCTCGTACGGCGCATCGGGCAACGCGGGAATGCCGTGCTTGAGGAGCATGCCGCCGACGTCGGCGAGCTGTTCCACCGGCACGCTGCGCTTCGATGCCCAGAACGCGTCGAAATTCGCCGCCATGTCGCGCGCCACCGGACCCGCGACCAGCAGGTCGCGGTCGCGGAAGTTGTAGCCCGCGTCCCAGTCGTAATAGTCGTCCTGGTAGTTGCGTCCGCCGGTGATGCCGATCGCGCCATCGACAAGCAGCAGTTTGCTGTGCATGCGGTGGTTGAGCTTGTGCCAGCAACAAGCCGATGCGAGCAGGTACATCGGGTAGCTGATGCGCGCGCGCTGCAGCACCGGGTTGTAGATGCGGATCTGTAAGTTGCGGTGCGCGCCGGCCAGCGCCGCCAGCGTCTGCACCCGTTCCAGCGCCGAGAGCTGGTCGATCAGCACGCGCACGCGCACGCCGCGCTTGGCCGCCGCGAGCAGTTCGTCCAGGGTCAGGCGGCCGGCGTCGTCTTCCTCGAAGATGTAGGTCTGCAGGTCGATGCTGGTGGTCGCGCTGCGGATCAGGTTGACCCGCGCCAGCAACGCGTCGCGGCCGTCGTCGAGGATCAGGGCGCGGTGCCTCGGGATGCCGCCTGCGCTTTCGGCGAACGCGGCGGCGGCGAGCTGGTGCAACGGCGAGGCTTGCGCGCAGGCATCGGCCGCGCCACAGGTGCTGGCGTCGGAACGGCCGGCCGCGACCACCGCCTCCGCCTTGGCGCGCTGGTTGGCGCTGAGGCCGACGCAGCCGCACAGGGCCAGGGCCAGCATTCCCGCCGCCAACGCGCGCCATGACGCCATCAACCCGCCTCCGCGGCCAGGCGCACGCGCAGCACGAAGCGCACGCGATCGCGCACCGCGATCTGCCAGGCATCGATGCCGTAGTCGCCGCGGCGCACGCTGCCGGCCGCCTGCAGGTCGCAGTCGTGGGCGGGACGCGCGCAATCCGCAGGCGCCGGTGCGATCGCGAACACCTGCCGCCGGCGCACGCCGTGCATTTCCAGCACGCCGTGGAGATCGCCGCCTGCGCGCAAAAGCGATGCCGGATACGGATCCGAGACGAAGCGGATGTCCGGATAACGCCCCGCGGCGAAGAAACCGTCGCCGCGGCTGAAACTGGTGTAGTTCGGGTGCCCGACGATCTCCACGCTCGCCGCGCGCAAGTTGATGCGCACGCGATGGCGTCCGTCCGGCAGCGTTTCGACATTGCCGTCGAAATCGGGGAACACGCCCTCGAGCCGCTGGCCCCAGCGCGTCTGCAGTTCGAAGCCGATGCGGCTGCGCGCCTGGTCGAAATCCTGGGCGCATGCGGCCAGCGCCGCGAACGCGAAACACGCGCCGGTGGCGAACGCACGCCACATCACAATCAAGTCCTCACGGCCACCAGAACGCATCGAGCCGCGCGATGCCGGGTTCGATCGCCGCGTCCACCGGCAGCCCGAGCACCGCGACCGCGCCCGGCGGCATGCCGCGGTAATCGCCGGATTGCCCGCTGTGCATCAGGGCCAGCAGCTGCTCGATCCCCGGGTTGTGCCCGACCAGCACCAGCCGCGCCGCGTCGCGATTCGCATCGGCCAGCGCGATCAACGCGCCGGGCGTGGCGTCGTAGATCGCCGGTTCGTACTGCGCGGCAAGGCCGCTACCCAGTTCGACATCGACGTGGTTCCACGTCTCGCGCGTGCGCGTCGAGGGCGAGCACAGCACGCGGTCGGGATGGATGCCGTGTTCACGCAGCCACGCGCCGGCGGCCTTCGCCTCCTCGCGGCCGGTTTCCGAGAGCGGCCGCCCGGCGTCGTCTTCCCCGGCTCCGGCGGATTCGGCGTGGGCGTGGCGGAGCAGGATCAGTTGGCGCATGGGGGTTCCATCGAAGGCGTGTCGGCGAATGTAGGCTGGGTTGAAGCCAAGCGTAAACCCGGCATCGGTGTCTGTAGTGCGAATGTGCTGGGATTTCGCTTCGCTAGCATCCCCGCCTACGCAACGACGGAAGTGTAGGAGCGGCTTCAGCCGCGACCCGAACAATCCGCAAACCCGCAGTCACGCCCTCCGGTGCACTCATGCGATGACTGGATATGCAATCGCAAGATTCGTCGCGGCTGAAGCCGCTCCTGCAGGGGAACCACTCAAGCCCGCTTCAACCATTTCAGTAACGGCTGCCAGTCGCCCTGGTGGTCGCGCACCTGCTGCGAGTGGTAATCGAACAGGCTGCGGCCGAGGCCCGTGAGTACCACGTAGGCCTGGCTATCGCGC
>Ga0209023_10003914_pt1 | contig 17367 bp, 12 predicted proteins | sample LakOneMetagenome_FD_187468 | JGI IMG/M metagenome (GOLD analysis project Ga0209023, IMG submission 187468) | Freshwater and sediment microbial communities from Lake Erie, Canada (SPAdes) (version 2) | ecosystem: Environmental > Aquatic > Freshwater > Lentic | place: Lake Erie, Canada... | reverse complement strand
ATTTCACCGTTTGATGACGCCGCCCGACGACCCTGAGCAGCCATTCACCTTGGGCTCGCTTCGCACGACAGCCAGCCACACGATCGGAATCCCGCACCTCATTGAGCTATTGCGAATCGTGCCAGCGGAGGCGGACCACGAGCGCTACAGAGAGGCCGTCGTCGAAGAGAACGTTCTCGGCCGCCCGACACTGACTGGGCGCCAGCGTTCGTTCCGGCACTTACGCGAGCTGTACTTCTTGGACCCGGCGCGGCGTGAGTTCTCGGCGATGCGCCAGCTCTGGGATGTCGATCCCGACGCACAGCCGCTATTGGCAGGGATTCTCGCCTTCACCCGTGACGGCATCCTCAGAGCCTCCTTCGAGGCAGTCAAGCAAGCGCCGGTTGGGACGATTGTCACCTCCAACGATCTGACGAAGGCGGTCTCCATCGAGTACGGCACGCACCTCTCAGACGAGACACTGGGTAAGACAGGTCGAAATACAGGCGCGTGTTGGACACAGACTGGCCACCTCGCAGGAAGAGCAAAGAAGATTCGGCAGAAGGTCCAGACGTTTCCAGCCGCGGTTGCCTACGCCGCCTACCTCGGCCACTTGGCCGGCAACCGAGGAGTGAGCGTCCTCGAAACCCCTTGGTCAGCGTTGCTCGATATCCCATCGGGCGCGGAGTTGGACGCGCTACGCGCCGCGCACACGCAGGGTTTAATTGATCTCCTCGTGGCCGGCAACGTCGTCGATGTCAACTTCCCGCGCTTAGACGGAGCGCACGGATGAGCCGAGTCTCCGACTTAGTGGACGCCTACTCGGCGGAACTGGCCCTCCCTTGGCGGACCGGTTTGTCCGGAGGAGAGCGGGTGTGGATGCTCGTCTACCCACCCGAACTGGAACGCACGATGCGCGCAGCCCTGCCCCGATTCGAACTGGCGACCGGCGAAGCTGGACATGGCTGGCGGACGGTCGACATCACCGACAAACTCGGTACCTGGCTCGCGAACCACCGCTATGCCGAGGCATTCTTCGAGAACCCAAGCGACCTGACGCCATCGATCATCGACCACTTCGAAGCCGATCTCGTTGCAGAAATACGTAAGGAGATCACAGCGGCTGGTGATGACGACGTCGTTGTCCTCGTCGGTATCGGATCGATCTTCCCGTTCGTCCGCGCATCGAGCGTCATCAAGACAATCGACAATGACCTGAATGGACGCCTCCTCGTCTTGTTCCCGGGGTTGCACGATCCATACACACATTCCTTCCGTTTGCTCGACGCTCGCGACGGTTTCAACTACCGCGCTCGCGTCATCGATCCCCAGAAGGACATCGCGTGACTATCAACAACGAACTTTTCACCCGCCGTCCGCTCGACTTCGAAATCCCAAACGACGGCGTCACAAGTGTGGACCGCCCCGACGACTCGAACCAGTGGAAAGTTCTGGAATACGAGCTCTCCAGCTTCGTGTGCGAGGGTGAGTACGAGCAGGGTCTTCAGCGGATCCTCGACTCCTACCTCCGGCACCGCGGCAGTGCGACCCAGCCCGCCGTTTGGGTCTCCGGCTTCTACGGCAGCGGAAAGTCGCACCTTGTTCGGGTGCTGCAGCACCTGTGGGCCGACACTGCCTTCCCGAATCGAGCGTCAGCCCGAGGACTAACGAACCTCCCTCAAAGTATTCGTGACCAACTCACCGAACTTGACACCCTCGGCAAGCGAGACGGCTCCGCACCGTGGTCTGCCGCAGGTGCACTCGACCGCAGCGGTGACAGCCTCAACGCTGTCTTCCTCGCTATAGTGCTAGGCGCCGCTGGCCTGCCAACCCGTGTAGAGCCGGCTCAAGTCGCTCTATGGCTTGCAGGTAACGGACATTTGGACACTGTGCGAGCGCACGTTGAGGACAACGGCGGGGACTTCGCCGAAGAACTCGGCGAATACAACCTCAGCACTTTGCTTGCCAACGCGATCCTTGCCGCAGACTCCAGCTTCGCGGCCAATGGGGCCGAAGTCCGCAACGCCCTGCGAAGCCAGTTCCCGCCCGAGGCGCGGGCGCTATCGACGGATGAGACGATCACGCTACTTCGGAAAGTGCTCCAGCACGTCGGCGACGGAGCTATACCTCCGACATTGATCGTGCTCGATGAGGTCCAGGAGTACATCAACAGCGGCCTCGGACATGATGCGGAGGTCCGGCATCTCGTCGAGGCCGTCACCCGCGACTTCGCTGAACGAGTTCTCCTTGTCGGCACTGGCCAACAGGAACTCACCGCCGATGCAGCCCTGCAAAAAATTCAGGACCGTTTCACGGTGAAGGTTATCTTGAAGAACCAAGACGTCGACGCTGTAGTCCGGCGGGTGCTTCTGAACAAGGAACCTGCAACGCGTCCATTGTTGGAAGACACGCTTTCCGCTGTCGCTGGGCAGATCTCTCGCCAACTTGTCGGCAGTAAAATCCAGCACACGGCGCAAGACGACACTGACTTGGTGGAGGACTACCCGCTGCTTCCGAGCCGACGCAGGTTCTGGGAGAGCGTCTTGAGGCAGGCGGATGCCGGCCGGGCCGGACAGCTACGCTCACAACTTCGCATCGTGCATGACGCGAATCGCATGGTTGCAAAGAAATCAATCGGAACGGTCGTTGGTGCCGACTACCTCTACTCGGCAAAGCACGAGGACCTCAACGGAGCGGGCCTACTCCTGAAGGAGACCCAGCGCCTTATCCATGAGCAAGGGCAGAAAGAGCCGCTACGAGGCCGCGTCCTCGGCCTAATTCACCTCATCAGTTTGCTTCCGACATCCGGACATGCCGACGTCGGTGTCCGGGCCACCGCCGATCACCTAGTTGACCTACTTGTTGAGAACCTCGCACACGACGGAGCCGCACTGCGCCAAGAGGTTCCGACCGTTCTCGCGGCGTTGACCGAGGAAGGAATCCTTCAGCAGGACGGTGATGAGTACCGCCTACAGACGGCGGCCGGCCGCACCTGGGATGAAGCGTTCCGTCGGCAATCCGCTCAGCTCACCGACAGCGAGGTCGGCGCCGAACGAGACACAAGGTTGCGCACAGAGGTCGATAAGGCCATGCCCGCTCTGGTCTTGCAGGGCAAAGCGAAGGTCAAGCGGAACCTGACCCTTCATACTGACGGCAGTCAACCACCTGCGACTGACGCGATCCCGGTGTGGCTGCGCTCAGAGTGGGACGACGGCACAACTGCCAAACAGTTCGAGGATCTGGCGCGAAGCCTCGGCGCAGATTCGCCGGTGGTCCTCGTTCACCTCCCCCGGTTTCAAGCACAGGCATTCGCGAAGGATCTGCGCAGCCAATTGGCGGCACAGCGCACCCTAGATCAGCAGGGTTTCCCGCAGGACGATGACGGTAAGCAAGCACGCCGAGCGATGGAGTCCCGGCTTTCGCGTGCGCAGACTCTGGTGAACGAGTACGTCCGAGACATCCTGTCCAAGGCGAGCGTGGAGCTCGGCGGCGGCTCTGCTGCGAGTGGGACAGCGTTGCGGGATCGCATCGAAAACGGCGCCCAGTCGGCAGCCACGCGCCTCTTCAGCAAGTTCGACGTAGCCGATGATGCGCGCTGGCCCCAGGTGGTCGAAAGGGTCAAGAAAGGTTCCGGCGCGGATGCGCTGAAGGCAATTGGCTATGATGCTGATCCCGAACAACATCCCGTCGTGAAGGAGATCCTCAGCCGTATCGGCGGAGCGAGCACGCCCGCCAGTGACGTGGAGAAGGCCGTTTTATCAGCTCCATTCGGTTGGCCACAGGACGCCTTTAAAGGAGCGATCGGCGTTCTGCTCGACAGTGGATTGATACGTGCGACGATCAATGGGTCGGATGCTTCAACGAGCCAGGTCGTTTCTCAAACCCGTTTCGGCACTGTACATTTGAGGCGCGAGTCGACCGTCCTGAAGACTGCTGAGAAGATCGCGGCACGCAGCCTCCTGGGCAAACTCGGAGTGCCAGCCGACAACGAAACATTGGTATCTGCGGTCGAACAGGCAGTCAACGAGCTCACGGAGCGCGCGGGCACTATTAGCGGCCCCGCCCCCTTACCTGACATCGCCTTCCCGCCTGGCATTGCACAGGTCAAGAGCGCGTCGGGGAATGACCGCGTGCATGCACTGCTGGCCGCGAAAGACGAGTTCACCGCTCTTGTTCAGCGGCTGAACACCCTTGAGGCACGTCGCCCATCGAGACTTGCCGCGCTGGAAACGGCCCGCGCTCTGTCTGCTGCCGCGGTAGACCTAGAGAGCTCTGCTGACGCACGCACGCGTCTCGATGCGTTCGAGAAGACGCGCGAGTTGCTCGCCGACAACGACCAGATCAGTCCCCTCCAGGCGAACCTTGCGAGCGCGGTTCGTCAAGCAATCAATGAGAAGGCAGACGCGGTCGAACGAGCTCGCCAGCTCGCCATGGAGAACCTTCGACACCAACCTGCATGGTCTCTCCTCGAGAGCGATAAGCAGGAGGAACTCCTCGCTGAGTGCAGCCTGGCCCCGGAGGCGAAGCCTGAACTGGGCGACGCCGACAAAGTCCTGAAAGCGGTGCAGGAGAGGCCGCTACCCGCATGGGTCGCCATGCTCGACGCAGTGCCCGCGCGCGCGGCGAAAGCCCTGGAGGCCGCAGTGCGCCTGGGCACGCCCACAGCAGGAACGGTGACAGTCCCGACCGCCACCCTCAGCGGCGTCCAGGAAATCGAGCCGTACTTGGAAAGCCTTCGAGTCAAGCTGACTCAGGCACTCGCGGAGCACGACGCGGTGGTGGTGAGGGGCTGATGGGAGACGTCCTCAATTCCGACCAACGCCGTCACCTCGACGGCGCAGTCCAACGAGCCCGAACCGCTGCTGAACTGGCCGCAAGCGATGCCGTACAAGCACTCGCGGTTGCCGAGCCGAGCCGCCCGGCCTACCTGAACGACGATGACAACGCGTTGCGTCTTGCCCTACGAGACAAGGCGCGCCAACTGGGCGACGAAACCACGCGAAGTGGCGCTGACCTCACGAACCTCGTACGTGAAGTCGCGTACGAGCAGTGGCACCGATTGCTGTTCGCCCGTTTCCTCGAAGTCAACGGACTCCTACGCCATCCCGAGTTCCGTGACACCGCACTGACTTTCAACGACTGCGCTGACCTCGCCGACGACCTGGGCGAGCCCGATGGTTGGTCAGTCGCCGCCCGGTTTGCCTCCGAGATTCTTCCCGGCGTGTTCCGGCTGGACGACCCGACGGTGCAAGTCCGGTTCGCGACAGAGCACCGTCTTGGATTGGAGCGAATCCTCCTCAACATCCCCAGCGAGGTCTTTGGTACCGAAGACGCACTCGGATGGGTGTATCAGTTCTGGCAGACAGCAGAAAAGAAGCGCGTCAACGAATCTGGGGCCAAGATCGACGGCGCGAACCTTTCTCCGGTAACACAATTGTTTACTGAGAACTATATGGTTCGGTTCCTACTGGAGAACTCATTGGGCGCATGGTGGGCTGCGCGCCACCCTGAGTCGCCCCTGATTGACTCTTGGAAATACCTCCGTCGTCTCGAGGACGGAACACCCGCTGCCGGAACGTTTGACGAATGGCCGGCAACCGCAGCAGAAGTCACTGTTATGGACCCGTGCTGCGGCTCCGGTCATTTCCTCGTCGCAATGTTCGGGATGCTCTGGCGGATGAGGGCCGAGGAGGAGGGCCTGGCGGCAGCGGACGCCCAGGACGCTGTACTCCGGGAGAACTTGCACGGCCTAGAGCTTGATCCTCGTTGTACCCAGCTCGCTACCTTCAGCGTGGCCATTGAAGCTTGGAAGCAGGGTGGGTTTCGGGACTTACCGGCGCCCCAAATTGTTTGTTCAGGTGTGCCCGTCCGAGGCACTCGGCGTGAGTGGGAACTGCTGGCTCGCGGAGACGAAACGCTGAGTCGCGTGATGGGGCGACTGCATGAGCTATTCCGAAACGCGGACACGCTGGGATCCCTCATCGAGCCCCGACCTTCGGACGCTGGCGACGGGATGTTCGGCCGCGACCTCAGTATTGGGATCAGCGGAGACGATGTCCGAGAGCTCGTAAGGCAGGCGCTCATTGTGGAACGTCGAGCCGAGCCGGTCCTCGGGCACGCGGTTGATGACGTTGCGCACACGGCGAGTCTTCTAGGCAAGACGTACGTCCTTGTCGCTACAAATCCACCCTTTTTGGGGAAGAGGGACCAGGACGATCTGCTTGTAAGCCACCTTGCCGAGGAGTTTCCCGAAGGGAACTACGACTTGGCAACTGCGTTCTTGCTGCGGTGTCTTCGGTTGATTGGGGTGCGAGGCTCCGCCTCTCTGGTCCTGCCGCGAAACTGGATGACGCAAGCTTCCTATAAGACACTGCGAAGGCACCTTATAGCTGGACATGGGGTAGGAATCGTCGCCCGCCTTGGCGAGCGAGCCTTTTCAAGTCCCGCGGCAGCCGGAGCCTTCCCGGCGTTGTTAGTTGTCCACGGCGCCCGCACAACCGACTTAATCAACTATGTCGATGCGGCGGCGCAATCTTCGTGCGAAGCCATCGCCCAGGACCTTCTTGTGGGACCACTGGACCACATCGAAGCAGACATGGTGTTGAAGGCCAAGGACGCGCATCTTGTTCCAAGTCGTGCACATGGTTCTACGCTCGCAACATTTGCCCGGCCCTTCCAAGGCATTGCGACGGGCGACGACCCTCGGTTCAAACGATGTTTCTGGGAACACGTGAACCTGGGAGGCCGTTGGGTGCGCATACAAGGCTCGGTGGAACAGACAACGAACTTCGGTGGTCGCAGCCAAGTCGTGGATTGGTCGGGCGGCACGAGCACCATGGCCACCAGCGACCGCGCACGAATCCAGGGACAGCAGGCATGGGGAAGGTCCGGCGTAGTTATTAGTCAAATGCGTTCCCTTCCCGCGACGCTCTACACGGGCGAGATGTTCGACATTAACGTGTGCCCGATCATCCCTGACGATCCTGCTGACTTGAATGCCATCTGGCAGTACGTGCTTTCGGGCGAGTACGCCGCCGATGTGCGGAGAATCGAATCCTCGATCAAAGTGACGACCAAGACCCTCGCCGCCGTCTCCTTCGATCGCGAGCGATGGCAGAACGTCGCCGCGCAAGCAGGATCTATGCCGACGCCTCACTCGAATGACCCCGCACAGTGGTTGTTCGAGGGCGGTGTTCCCGCTTCGACGCAACCACTTCAGGTCGCCGTCGCAAGACTGCTCGGTTACCGCTGGCCCGACCAGCCAACAGATCAATTGGACCATCTCGCCGACACTGACGGTATTGCCGCGCTTCAATCTCTTCCGGGTGAGCCCGACCTTGCGACTCGGCTGCGTCAGCTGCTCACCGCGGCCTACGGCGACGAGTGGTCAAGCACCCTCGAACGCGCGCTCGTCATTGAGGCAGGCGGGAAGAACGGGCGACTGGAAGATTGGCTGCGGGACACCTTCTTCTCGCAACATGTGAAGGTCTTCGACAATCGGCCGTTTCTGTGGCACATCTGGGACGGCCGGAAGGACGGGTTCTCGGCGGTTGTCAACTATCACAAGCTCGATCACCGAACGCTAGAGAAGCTCACGTTCACATCCTTAGGCGCCTGGATTGAGCGGCAGAAGCATGAGACTACGGCCGGCCACGCCGGGGCGGATGCACGCCTTGCGGCGGCCGAAGAGCTCCAGCGGCGTCTCAAGCTGATCTTTGACGGTGCGCCGCCGTATGACGTCTATGTGCGGTGGAAGGAGCTGGAGGAGCAGCCGATTGGCTGGGATCCCGATCTGGACGACGGGGTGCGTCTGAACATCCGACCGTTTGTCACCGCAGATGTGTTGCGCTCCAAGGTCAACGTGCACTGGAAGAAAGACAGGGGCACCAACGCAGACGGATCAGAGCGCATCAACGACCTCCATCCGGCACTGGAGGAGCGCCGTGAGGCACGGCGGCTCGCGGCGGTAAAGCTGTGACTGCCGTATACGGACTCATCGCGGACGCGCTCCGTAAGGCAGCGGAGTACAACGCGGAGTCCAGTGCACCACCGGTGGCCGTGGTCTGGCCCGACCCGGATCGTACTTGGGAGCCTGTCATCGGCATCTTGCAACAGTCGGTGCCGATCCTCGTACTCGGTGCGTACGACGCCGCGTTGGCTCAGGGCCCGGCGATCTGGATACGGGCTGCCCTGTCGACGCCCAACTCGATAAAGCTCCCTTCACATTTGGCAGAGCACAAACAAGACAACCCATGGGTGATTTACTTGCCCGGTCACGGCCGCAGTGCACTATCCGATGTCGCCGGCCTTGACCCGAGTGTGTCGCCGCTCGTCGAAGTGGCGCTGCGCTCGAACTGGTGGCCCTCTGCGCACGGCCAAGCCGCATGGACGCCGCTCGCCTTCCTCGGCTCGAAGAACGGAGCAGGCCTTGACATCGCCAGCGACGCGAAAACCAAGTCCGCTCTAGCAAGCGTGCTGGACCGCCTGCTTGGCGAAGAGGTCGAGGATCTCCGACGCTTGGGGCGCCTCGATGCCTCGCGACTGCACTCGCTCGTAATGACGGATACCGTGCGAACGCTGTTGGAGTGGATCGACGACCCCGACGGCACGCTGAGCAGCCTCGAGCAGGCTGAGTGGAGGGCATTCGTCGAAGCATGTTCTTCTGCCTACGGATTCGACCCCTCCAAGGACGGTGCACTCACGGCGGCCGGCAGGCTCGGCGCCCGTGAAGGCGCTTGGAGCGCGGTGTGGGATCGCTTCGCCGACAATCCGCGTCGGTACCCAAACATTCCCGCGGCGTTGGATTCAGCACGCCCAGCAAGTGACCTGTTCGGCGGCTCAGATCCGCACCCGGACTCGTGGCCATCGTGGAATCAAGAACAGGAGGACGAACTTCGACGGTCCATTATTGGCCTCGGCGCGCAGAATGATCTCGAACACACACGTGCTGTAGTGAACGAACTAGCGGCTACTCACCTGCGGCGTGATGAAAGCGTCTGGGGGGAGCTGGGGCGTGCGCCCTTAGCTCGAGCTCTGGGTCTGTTGGCCGAACTGGTTGGGCTTACTACGACGATGGCACCCGCCGGCGACCTCAAGTCCCAGGCCACTTGGTATGCAGCAGAGGGCCACAAGGTCGACGATCTGGCGCTGCGAGCCATAGCCGCCGCCACGACTGCCTCCGACCGCGATGCCGTCTGCAAGGCGCTCAAAGGCCTCTACGATCCGTGGCTCGACACAGCAGCGCGGGCCTTTCAGACAGCTGCCATCACAGGCTACAAGGGCGAGGTTGGACTCGGCGTCGCTGCGGGGACATGCGTGGTCTTCATCGACGCACTCCGCTTTGACCTCGCCCAACGGCTCGCGAAGCGGCTAGCCGCACTTGACGTTTCCGTCGGGTCGAGACTTGCGGCGTTCCCCACAGTCACACCAACAGGGCAGCCAGCTGTTGCTCCGGTGTCAACCCGATTTAGGGCAGGGCAGGCGTTCGACGCGGCCGACTCCGAAGGACGCTCGGTGAAGGGCCAGATCTTTCGCTCGGCACTTTCAGAAGCGGGCGTGCAGTACCTCGATTGGAAAGGGTCAGAGATTGGCGATGTTAATAAGATTGGGTGGACACAAACCAACACCATCGATGCGTTGGGCCACGACCACGGCCACGCACTGGCAGACATGCTCGACCAACAACTCGACCTTGCAGCGGAACGAATCCGGAACCTCCTGGGCGGCGGTTGGCGGCGCGTAGTGGTCGTCACCGACCACGGATTCGTCATGCCGGCGTCGCCTGCTCTGAAAGTGAACCTCCCGCTAGCGGTCACAGAAGGGGATGCGGCCCGCAAGCCGCGAGTTGCTCGCCTCAAGGCCGGTGCAGCGAGGCCGGACTTTCCGATTGTTCCTTGGACCTGGGACAGTTCGGTTGAGATGGTCAGCGCACCCGGCGTGGCCGCCTTCGAGTCGGGAACCATCTACGAACACGGTGGACTCAGCCCGCAGGAATGCATTATCCCTATCATTGAAGTCTCCGCCAGCGAAACCCCAACGGGGCCAGCCCAAATCGCCGGGATCCGCTGGACTGGTCAACGATGCCGTGTTGATTTCGAGCCCGCTGAAGCGGACGTCGTAGCTGCGGTCCGCCGTGCGCCGGGCGATGCCGCCAGCACGGTCGGCGGTCCAAAGTCACCCTCGGAACCCGGGGAGATCAAGATCCTCGTCGACGAAGAGAATGCCACCGCGGGCACGGCAGCATATGTGGTTCTCCTTGCGGCAGACGGCACCGTGGTCGCACAGCGCCAGACGACAGTAGGGGGCGCCGAATGAGCGACACCATCACGCTCGACTCAATTGACGAGCTCGCAGCATCGGCATTTGAGGGCTACGTGGTCCGGAAGGATCTCGCGCAGCAGTTCAAGGGCGCCTACCCGGTACCAACTTACGTTGGCGAGTTCCTCATCGGGCGCTACTGTGCCACAACCGATCCCGAAGAAATCGAGGAAGGCCTCCAGGTCGTTCGCCGGCTGCTGTCGGACCGAACGGTACGTGCCGGCGAAGAAGAACTCTTCAAATCTCGCGCACGAGAGCGAATGGCAGTGAAGCTCATCGACCTCGTGAAGGCCCGGCTGGATGCTAAGTCAGACGTCTATCTCGCAGAGTTGCCCAGCCTGGGCCTCAAGGACGCGCGCATCGAGGATGCGGTTGTTCGCGACAACGAGCGGATGCTGACGGGTGGCTTCTACGCCGAAGTCGACCTCTCATACGATGCGGTTATCGCGGAGGAAAAGAACGGGAGGCCATTCGCCGTCGGTGCCCTCCGACCGATTCAATTGTCGACCCGAGAATCGCTCAACCGCTTGGCAGAAGGCCGTTCGAATTTCACAACTGAGCAGTGGAAGCAGCTGTTGCTCCGCTCGGTTGGATTTGAGCCGGAGAAACTCACCGTCCGGGAGCAGGATGTGTTGCTCCTCCGCATGGTGCCGTTTGTCCAGCGCAACTACAACATGGTTGAGCTTGGACCGCGCGGCACCGGCAAATCGCATCTATTCCAACAGATCTCGCCGTACGCCCACTTGATCTCGGGCGGCAAGGCGACTGTCGCGCGCATGTTCGTCAACAATGCGACAGGACAGCGAGGGCTCGTGGCCCAGTACGACGTTGTCTGCTTCGACGAGGTTTCTGGCGTCTCGTTCGACCAGAAGGACGGCGTCAACATCATGAAGGGCTACATGGAATCCGGTGAGTTCTCGCGTGGACGGGAGTCGATCCGCGCGGATGGTTCGATCGTGCTTGTCGGCAACTTCGACGTAGATGTCGCCCACCAGCAGCGGATCGGTCACCTACTCTCTCCGCTACCGCCGGAGATGCGCGACGACACCGCTTTCATGGACCGCATCCACGCATACTTGCCGGGATGGGACGTCCCGAAGCTCAACCCGACGTACTTCACACACCACTTCGGACTCGTTAGCGACTTCCTATCCGAATGCTGGTCGCACCTTCGTTCCCAATCGCGTCTTGCTTCAATTCAAGGCCGTGTCAACTACTCTGACGCGCTCTCCGGTCGAGATCTATCCGCTGTCAACAAGACCGTTGATGGTCTGCTCAAGTTGCTTTCGCCCGACGCTGAGACACCGATTTCGGACGAGGATCTGGAGTGGGCGGTTCGGATGGCCCTGGAGTGCCGTCGTCGCGTAAAGGAACAACAGCGGCGGATCGGCGCAGCCGAGTTCCGGAACACACAATTCGGCTACCGGATTGGCGAAGGAGTCGAACAGTTCGTCTCAACCCCCGAGCTCGCCAGCCCGGACTCCATCGGACTTGACCCCCTACCGCCCGGACAAGTGTGGGCGATCGCCGAAGGCGGAGGCGAGGTCGGACCTGGCCTCTACCGCATCGAAGCAGCCGACACTCCAGGGGCGGGCGCTCGTGGGCTTCTCAACCAGGCTGCTCCGGCGCCGTTGAGAGAGAGCTTCAAAGTTGCCGAGCAGAACCTGGTAGCCCAGGGGCGTGCGCTGGTCGGAGACCGAGACCCGCGAGAGCACAACCTCACAGCGCAGGTCCGTGCCCTCGACGCTGCGAAGACGGGCGCCGGCCTCGGCTTGCCGATCCTTCTCGCCCTCGCATCGGCCATGCTTCAGCGTTCAGTTCGAGGCGGACTAATCGCCGTCGGGAATCTTTCGCTGGGCGGCGGCGTGGAAACCGTCCTCAACGCAGCTGCTCTTGCCGAACACGCCATGGAGAAAGGGGCAACTTCGTTGTTGCTTCCGGTTTCCGCTCGCAGACAGCTACTCGACGTTAGCGACGAAGTCGCAACGAAGGTTTCGTTCCTGTTCTACAGCGACGCTCAGGATGCACTGGTGAAGGCGTTGGACGAGTGATAACCGCGCACGTCACACAAGGTTGACCCCATCGTGTGTTCGGGATTGCGGCGATTCCTCAAATGCATCCAACACGCGTACGCCAAACGCTGGTGTCATAGCCGACAGCACTTCTTCCTTTGTCATCCAACGGATTTCACGAGCCTCGTCAGTTGCGTGGGGCTCGCCAGCGGCAGGGCGACATCGGTACACCAACGCAACGATTCCGTGGGTGAGGTTCTTGTAGACGCCGGTGAGTCGTTCGACAGTGACCTCAAGGCCGGTCTCTTCCAGTACCTCGCGCTGGACGCCGGCCTCGAACGATTCATCGAGCTCCAGGACTCCCCCAGGAGCCTCCCAATGGCCGTTGTCGTCACGCCTGATAACGAGCACCCGATCATCATCGCGGACCACGATGCCAGCGACGCTGACCGAGTGCTTCGGGGTAGCTGTCATGGAAGACTCCTCTTCGGGACCTGAACCCAGTAGTGACAGGGGACGTGCCGTTTCCCTAGACTAGTCGCCTAGACATGTAAGGGAAGGCCTCCTATGCTGCAGCTTGGCCAGATCAATCGGGCGGACGACAAGCCACCATATCGACAGATCGCCGGCATGCTGCGCGACGCCATCAACTCAGGCCAGCTCGCCGCCGAAGAACGCCTACCCTCCGAAGCTGCACTGATCGACCACTTCGGGGTCGCCCGGATGACAGTTCGACAAGCTGTTCAGGAACTGCGCTCGGAAGGACTGGTGATTTCCGAGCACGGTCGGGGTGTTTTCGTACGGCCAGCTGCCCCAATTCGACGCCTTGCAGCAGACCGCTTCGCGCGGCGACATCGAGCCAGCGGCAAGGCCGCGTTCAGCATCGAGGCAGAGAAGTCTGGCTACACTCCCCAAGTCGACAACATCACCGTTACGCGCAGCAAGCCGGATTCGGTTGTGGCGGAGCGACTTCGATTGTCGACGGATGATGATGTTGTGGTCCGATCACGGCGCTACCTCGCCGATGGCCGGCCGGTCGAAACCGCAACTTCCTATATTCCTGCAGCGTTTGCACAGGGCACCAAGATCGAACAGACCGATACCGGTCCTGGCGGAATCTACGCGCGCCTCGAAGAGGCTGGCCACACTCTCGCGCGATTCACCGAGGAGGTCGGCGCCCGGATGCCAACGCCCGAAGAGCGTCGCGCCTTACAGCTGCCCGCGGGGGCACCCGTCCTGACGGTGGTTCGAACGGCCTATGACACCAACGATGTGGCTGTCGAGGTGTGCGACACAGTGAAGGTCGCATCCGCCTACCTGCTGGAATACGACTTCTCGGCGCGTTAAGACATCCCGAAACAACCAAATCGTACGCAACGCTTGACTTCCTCCTCTAGACGACTAGGTTGAGTAGTCATCTAGCTCAATTCACTCGAAAGGAACAGCAATGTCTATCCCCAAATGGCTCCAGCTCAGCCATGAACAGGTGTTTCCTTGCGGCGCGTTCGTTGTATCGGAAGTCACGCCGATGATCGACTTCGACAAGTCGTCGGGCGAGAACCGCGTCCAGGCGACCGACCGCGAAACCGGCGCGCCAATGTGGCAGGTCGAAGTCCTCGACGGTGATCCAACCGCACCGAAGCGCAGCCGCACCGTGACGGTGAAGTTCGCCGCATCGACGGTACCGACTGCACCTACCAACTCCAGCGGAACGCCCTTCACTCCAGTGGTGCTGGAAGGCCTGACGGCACTCCCGTATATCGAACGGTCGGGAGATTTTTCCCGTATCGCTTGGTCGTTCCGAGCCTCGGGAATGAGTGCACCGGGCAAGCCGTCCGCCGCAACGACGACAGCACGGGAATCGGCATGAATCCCGATCCGTTCGCGCCGGTCGATTTCGATACCCCGTTCCGGCTAGACCATGTGCTGCACTTCCTCACCACCGTCGCGTTGTGCGTGGCGGTCATCATCGGCGTCACAGGCGCAGCCCTTATCTACTGGCGGCTGCATTCACCCGAGACGTACGAGGAACGATTCGCGACACCCGCCCGGCTACTGCGTTGGCGACTCTGGGCACACCTTTCGTGGCAGAAGCTCTGCAAGCGCTGCGGTCTGTCCGACTCCGAGCAGGTCACCCGGCGCAACAACGAAGGCAAGCAGGTCACGTCTACGCGTTGGTTCCATCCAAAGCTGTTGGAAACAAACGTATCCCGCACAACTCTGCGGTTAACGGTGCGGGCAAGGATGGGGCAGACCGTCGAAGACTTGGAGCGCGCCGTTCCGGCGATTCGCGACGCTGCGGGCGCGCACTCCGCGCGATCTGTAATCGTGTCGCCGGGAACACTCCGGATCGAGCTGGTCATGCGAGAGCAGTTGTCGACAGTAGGGCACGCTGCACCGCCGACGGCGTTGGCAACGGCACGAGTCACGCTCGGGCGATGCGAAAACGGGTCACCCTGGACCCTGCCGTTGAGCGGCCGGCACACCCTCACCGTGGGCTGCTCGGGCGCAGGCAAGGGTTCCATCTTCTGGGGCATCGCTGGCGGGCTCGGGCCCTCCGTGGCTGCCGGTGTGGCGCACCTCGTGGGCATCGATCTGAAGTACGGCATCGAGTTGTCGGTCGGCTCCGGTCTGTTCACCAAGATCGCCACCACCGAAGCCGATGCCGTGGAAACCCTTGCGGCACTGGAGAAGCTGATGGACAAGCGCGGCAACGCGATGGCTGGCCGAACGCGCGTGCACGTTCCCACCACAGCCTCGCCCCTGGTGGTGCTGCTCATCGACGAGCTGGCCGGAGTGACCGCCTACATGAGCGATCCAGCCCTCCGCAAAGAAGCCGCCGCGTCGTTGTCACGCATTCTCACGAAGGGCCGTGCGCTGGGAATCGTTGTCGCGGCTTTCCTACAAGACCCACGCAAAGAAGTCCTACCGATGCGGGGGCTCTTCACCCAGACCATCGCACTCCGATTGCGATCCCGAGACGAAGTCACGATGGTGCTCGGCGATGGGATGGCCGATGCTGCGCCCGCACAACGAATCAGCCCTGACAAGCCAGGCACCGGTTACGTCATCGCCGAGGACGGACATGTCACCAAGGTGCGAGCCGACTTCTGGTCCGATGAACAAATCCGTTCCACCGCAAAGCAATACGTACGTGCAAGCTCCCCCAGAAAGGGGGCAGCGCAATGAGCTCGATCTTCGAACCACCCGACCCGGCTCAATTGACTCGGCATGCAGACGACCTGATCCGTCGCGCCAGCCTCGTCCGCCGAGACGGATGGGACCAGTACCGGCACCTCTGGTCGCGCGGCGAAGTCATCGGCACTGCCCTGGTACTCAGCGACGACGCCGAGCTCCATCGCTGCAGCGAGACAACGATCTCAGCTTTGGAGCGGTGGGCCTTCGACCTGTGGGGAATCACCGGCGGCCAGTCCGACGTCGACAGCGGATTGCTACGCACACGCGCCTGGTTCGACTCGATCCGTACAACGAGGTGAAGCGATGGTCACTCATGGCATCCGGGAGGCTCTCGTCGCCGCAGGCAACTTCCCTGAGTTGCTGACCGCAGACCAGGTGTCGGCGCTGCTCGGCGTCTCGGCCGCAACCCTCAACCGCTGGGCGGCGATCCGCGAAACGACCGGCGAGCAGATCGGCCCGCCCTGCTACACATTGTCTGAGCGGGTGCGCCGCTGGGATTGTGCCGAAGTCCGGTCCTGGCTCAAGCAGGTGCGGCGGTAATGGCGGGCAACACCCCTCGCGGCATCCGGAAGCGCCTCAACGCCGCCGGGGAGCCCCGCTACCAAGTCCGCTACTTGATCCGTGACCCCGACGGACCGTCAGGCTGGGTGGAAACGTCGGCGACGTTCCCGACGCTGCGCGAGGCGAAGGCGTTCAAATCCGAACGCGACAACGAGGCCGCGCTCGGCGCCCGTCGGTTCGACCCGCGACTGGGCCGGACACCGCTGAACAGGGTCTGGACACAATTCTCCGACACCAAGAAACCGGCGGTGTCACCGAAGACCTGGAGTGGGTACACCCAGCATTGGGAGCTGCGCATCAGGCCGCGGTTCGGTCATGTGCCCGTCGACGAGATCACCCGTGGCGCCGTTCAGGCGTTCGTTGACGACCTGACGGTCGGGCCGTGGGCCAAGGTGTCTACACTGCGCCTCCTGCGGTCGATCCTCGACGTCGCGCACCAGGACGGCCGTATCCACCGCAACCCGGCGCTCGGCGTCTCAGCTGGTCGCATTCCCGAGCGGGAACGACACCGCTACCTGACCGCCCAAGAAGTCCAGACACTCGCCATCGCATGCGGCGACCAGGGCGACGTCGTCACGATCCTCGCCTACACCGGCCTGCGGTGGTCCGAACTCGTCGGCCTCCGCGTCAAGGACGTCGACCTCGCCGCACGTCGTCTCTACGTTCGTCGTGCGGCACCGGAAGTGGAGGGCCATATCGTCGTCGGCCCACCGAAGTCTCGGGCCGGCATCCGGACCATCCCGCTGCCACAAGTGGTGGTCGACATCTTCAAAGACCGCCTGAGGGGCCGCGCGCCGGACGACCCGGCCGTCACCTCACCGACCGGAGCGATGCTGCGATCGAACAACTGGCGCAGGCACACGCATTGGAATGAAGCACTGAAGAAAACCGACTTGGCGCCACTGACCGTCCATGACCTGCGCCACACTTACGCCAGCCTGGCCCGAAAATCCGGCGCCGATCTTCGCTACGTACAGAAAACGATGGGCCACTCGACACCGACCGTCACCGCGAACATCTACAGCGACCTCTACTCCGACGAGCTGGACCAGGTCGCAACGAACCTCGATCAGCTTCATGAGACTGAGACGAAGACAAAGACGACCGGACAAGAACCGGACGAATCAGACCAACCACCGAGTGCATGACCCGTGTCTATGCAGGTAAATCGTTGTGGCCAGGGCCGGGATCGAACCGGCGACCTTCCGCTTTTCAGGCGGACGCTCGTACCAACTGAGCTACCTGGCCGGAAGGCATCCGGTGGAAACCAGAAGTGCCTCGCCTCGATGGCGACCCTGAC
>Ga0209023_10003913_pt1 | contig 17372 bp, 16 predicted proteins | sample LakOneMetagenome_FD_187468 | JGI IMG/M metagenome (GOLD analysis project Ga0209023, IMG submission 187468) | Freshwater and sediment microbial communities from Lake Erie, Canada (SPAdes) (version 2) | ecosystem: Environmental > Aquatic > Freshwater > Lentic | place: Lake Erie, Canada... | reverse complement strand
ATCTGGTTCGCACATCGCACACAACTACACACAGGTCTCGCAGGCCGGAACCGTCCGCACGATCGGTGTTTCGCAGCTCGAACGTCTGCTAAAGGCGGACGAACGTCTCCGCTACACGCTCAGCCGCCACACCGACGTTTATATCCGTCAGATCTCGCAAAAGGCGATCTGCAACATGTATCATTCGGTCAAAGAACGCCTCTGCACGTGGCTGCTGATGGTCCAAGATCGCTCGGGTCGGAGCAAGATGAGCCTCACGCACGAACAGATCTCCCGCATCCTCGGCGTCAACCGCCCCAGCGTTTCGCGAATGGCATACGAGCTTCGTGAGAGCAAACTTATCACATATTCACGCGGCGGCCTCAAGATCTGCGACCGCGAGCGCGTCGAAAATGCGGCCTGTACCTGCTATTTCGAACTCGGTGGAGCACAGGGAGCATTGCTGAATTAATGATCTATCGTCGCCCGTAAAGGTGTTGAGCGGGCGGCGACAAGACTCTTAACGGCCGGATCTACCCGATTCTGCCTGGTGGGAACCAAACACACCTTGAGCATCCACTATATGTTCGCTAGGTTCCCGCCAAATTTTTTTTGGATGTCATATTAGGGAGAAAAAATTATGCTTTGGACGATCATACTCATACTTCTAGTGCTTTGGGCACTTGGTTTCGGATTCGCCGGAGCATCACTCGGCTATTTTGTTCACATTCTCCTCGTACTGGCACTGATCAGTCTGGTCATCCAGCTGGTCCGCGGCAGCAGAGCGGTTTAGAACGCATCTCCAGAATAGAAAGGCCGTCCGAGACACAAGTTTCGGACGGCCTTTTTTCGCGCTCGAAACTGGAAAAATAAATAACAACCCAGTAACCTGCAAAAAATTCGCCACATTAACAGGGTCGAGATCGAACTGCGGCGATAGCCGATATTGCTTCTCTCTCATCGCGGAAGGAATCCCGCCGAATTATAGCCACATCAATGATCGGGGTTAGCCAAGTAAATGCAGATTTCCGCGCGAAGCTATGTGCTCACAAGATCTCCAACGGAAACGAAGCGACTTACGACCTAGGCAATTACACTAACTGTACGAAGATTAGCAGGCCCGTTATTTGGTTCGAACGTCTGGCTTCAGACGGATAAAAAAACGGCAGTCCGCATTGTAGCGAACTGCCGCGTCCCTTTTTGGAACCAAACCTCAATATGAGGTCAAATCTATGCGTTTAGCGCGATCCCGAGTTTGCCGGAGCCGTGGCGGTGATCGTGAATGTCGACCCCGTTCCCAATTCCAGATTGTCACGGCCCTGCAGGATAACGGTTCCGGCACCTGCACCGGCTCCGACGCCGGCACCGATCGCGGCACCCTGGCCACCACCGGCGATGGCGCCGATGATAGCGCCAAGTGCTGCACCGATACCGGCACGCGTTACGGTTTTGGTTGTCTGATTGCTGTCACGGACCGTGCCTTCGTTGTTAACATTGACCGTATCCCCGTTCGACGATCGAACTTCTTCAACGATACCGGCGAATCTATACGTTCTGCCGTTCCGCAGACGGATCGTGTCGAAGTTGAGCGACATATTCGCTCGTCCCGACACGACGCCGGATTTTTCTCCGTTTACAGTTCCGGTGATGATGGCGCCATTGTACTCGTTGGGCGAATTTACCGTCATTGAAAATTGATCGCCGTCACGTACATTTCGCGTCGAAAGAGCCGAGTTTAGTGTCGCCGTTATCCGAGTGTTATTCGGGATGATGAACGAACCGTTCGAAGTATTATTCGTGCCGGTCGGATAATTTGCGGCGTTCCAATTCGGGGTTTCGCTGGTCTTGTCGTAAACGCTGGTTGTAGTTACGCTCTGATTTTGATCTTCGAGATAAATTCGACGCGTGACCTTAAGCTGACGGTTACCGCTTGGCGTAAATACTACGTTGTAGTCGTTCATCCGGTCTCCTTCGTAGCTAATCGTCAGTTCGCGACTTGTCGCCGTGACATTGGTCGTCACAGTACGTCCGTTCGGCGAAGTCTCGGTCTGATCTCGTCCGTCCGCCGTTAGCTCCACCGAGGCACCATTTGCCGACGACATCGTCACCTGCTGCCCACGTTTTTCGAGCGAAAGTGTATCCGGCGACATCAAACGCTTTTCCAAATTGCGCCGCATGCGGTCGCGCTGATTTGCCTGATAATTTGCGCTAATGATCGCACGGTCGACGACGGTTGTTACGTTATCGCTCTGTGCAATATTCAACCGGTACGTTCCGGTAAAGCGTGAGTCGAAATTCCCGGTCTGGCCATATTGTCCGTTCTGATTGCCTGGCGTGACCACGGTATCGCCGTTCCAGCTAACACGATAATAAGACGCAAGCATTGTTAGATCGCTGCGAAGCAAGTTCCATTTCGCCGTGACGTCAGTGTTTGTCCGGTTCGAAGCAAGATATCCGTTTATAGATGAGGCCGGTGTCAACACGTCTTGAATATTACCGTTGTCCGCACTCCGACGAGTCAGGCTGCGGTTTAGATCGTCGAGGGCAACATCAAATGTGGTGAGGTCCGGTGTGATATCGCCGACAATATTATTCTCACCGCGGCGTGGGTAGCCGGTGTTCAAGCGCCCGACCGAAATGCGAAACGCACTGCTGCGAGTCTTCAAACGCGCGATCAGCGTGCGGATCTGAGCATCGCTGGCGGTCCGAGGCGTCTGATTCGTGTCACCATAAATTACGGCAGTTGAGTTCCAATTCGAAGTTACACGGTAACTTGTAGCGAGCAGATCGATATCGCCGCGAAGTGTCGTCCACTGACGCTGAGCGGTGGTCGATACTCGGTTGTTCCTCATAAAAGTATTAATGGGAACAGCGCGATTCAATACTTCGCGCACGTCATTGACTGACGAACTTCGCGATGTAAAGTTGCTCTTTATAGCGTCGGTCGCTTGCTCAAAACTTGAGACCATCGAGGTGATCGAATCTTCGCGGTCCGTGCCGTTGATGGTGCTGCGGTCGAGCGAACGATCGATCTCTCGACGGAACGCATCGGTCTGCGTCTCGATCCGGTCGAGCAAGGTTTGGATCTGGCGGTCCGAACCCGTGTAGGCTCGATTTTGAGCCTGCACGCTTGCAAAAGTAGTTACGATCGCGATGGCCGCAAGCATTGATAATTTTAGTAAATTCGTCTTGTACATATGGTTTTCCTCAGGCCTGTGCCTTTCGGGAGAGTTGTCCAAAAATCATTTGGCCGGTCGCTTGATTGCGGCCGGCCAAGATGATCAAATTAAATTTCAGATTTCGGCCTACATTATGCTCGATGCCCTGCGGCTGTTATTGCCCTTATTGGCGATCTGTGAAGCATCATCCTTTAATTTGTCGAGGCCGTTCGAAACCGTATCGGTCGCCGTTTCAACAGCGTCATTAACCATGTCTTCGCCCTTAGCGAGTTTGCTGGCGGCAAAATCGTAAACCTTGTCGGCCTTTTCGCGAACATTTTGTATTACCTCAGCCGATTGATCTTTCAACGAATTGGCTTTCTCAAGCGTTGCGTCATAGCCCCGGCGTGAAACGTCGGCGATATCACCGCGTAGATCGCTTCCCGATTTTGGTGCAAACAGCAGTGCAAGAACCGCGCCGATGCCGCCGCCGATCAAAAGATATGACAATCCGTTGCGAAAGCCACTGTTCGAATTGGAAAGGTTTTGGTCGCTATTGTATGTTTCTCTCATATAATTTCTCCTTAATTTTTCAGTATAAATGCTCCAACTGACCCAGACTTTCGGCAAAATTCGGGAAGAAAGCCAAGCCTTAGGATCTGAATATAATCTTAACCAATTAGCCGGTCTCGGTCTGTGCGGTAGGCCACACAAATAACTAATCGATGCTTTTGTGCGGCTCCGTACATACCCTCATCTCCGCCGCAGCTAGAATAATGGCGAGGTAACTATGTCTAAAGAAGTAATTCATGTTGACGGAAACGACGTTATCGTTCGCGAAGACACGGCCAAGGCGTTTCGATTTACGCACTGGGGCTTGGTGACAGCAGCGATCGGCCTTGGAATGATGTTCCTGCTGATGTGGGTCTTCTTCATCCGGGCCGCCAGCGACGGAAAGATCGAATCGCCAGCGCAGATAGCGAACACTAACGCAAACTCGGTGAAATAACAGGAAATGTATAGTCGGGGTGGTGGCGAAAGAAAGACTGTTCGAAAAGGGCAGTCTTTTCTCATATTCGCCGTTGTGGCTTGTTCAAATAAAGATACAGATTTGATTATGTGTGGCAGAACACCGACGCGACTATCGCCACACCGTATTATTTGCATATAAAGATTTTGATTCGGCTTGCTGTAGAGGAACGCTCGGAAAAAGGGGAAAGCGGAGCGTTCCGAAGCAAAGGGTTTAATGGGGTTCGCTGTTACGCGAGGTGATGCTCCTCAGTTGGGTGTCTGCGGCAACAGATGGAGAAACCCTTTTATTGTTGCAGGTGGAAAATACATCAACCGAACGGTAGAATCGAACACAGCGATTCACCATGGTTACAGACGAAGAATTTAGATCCGCAATGAGCCGGTTTGCGAGCGGCGTTACGGTAATGACTACCGCAGATTCCTCTGGCCGGCCGCATGGTCTGACGGTCAGCGCCTTTTGCTCGGTTTCTATGTCACCGCCGATGGTGCTGGCATGTATACATAAAGAGACTGCGAGCCATTACGCCTTTCTCGAACGCGCCGCCTTTGTCGTCCACATCCTAGGCGAACACCAACAGCACATATCGCAGCAATTTGCGGAGCCTTTGCTCGACAAATTTGACGGCACTGAAGTTTACGAATCCACGGAAGGCCTGCCCATGCTGGCCGATGCCCTCGTCACCCTCGAATGCCGCGTCGCCAGCGTCCACGACGCCGGCGATCACACGATCATCGTTGGAACCGTCGAAAATGCAGACATCCGTGAGGGCAAGCCGCTCATCTACTATCATCACGACTACCGCAAAATTCACGACTTGGAAATATGAAGCCACGATCGATACGACTGCGACTACGACTGCTCCTTCTCTTACTTCCGCTGCTGTTGTCATCTGCTGCCGCCGCCCAGTCGCCGTCAAAGATCCTCTCGGCGGCCAACAAAGCCCTCGGTGGTGAAAAGGCCCTTAAAACGGTAACTTCGTGGCAAATGACCGGCACTATCAAACGCCTTTCGGACGGTGCGAGCGGGAAATATACGGCGTACGCGTCGGGCGGTAAATTGTATGGCGAGGCGTACGATCTCGGCGGATTTGAGGTGTCGAGCGGATACAACGGCAAATCCGGATGGACACGCGATTCAAAAGATGGGCTTCGAACAATTACCGGAAAATCCGCCAATGATTTCCAGGCCGAGGCCGCATACCGCAACGCTCGTTGGCTAAATGCTAAAGCCGAAAAGACAAAAATAAACTTCGGCGGTGTGACGACGCTCTACGACAAACAGTACGATCTCGTCCAGCTAACAACGGCCAAAGGCGTGCGGATCAACCTCTATTTCGACTGCACGACGAATCTCTTATTTCGCGAAGTGATCGAGCGCGGCATCGATATAAAAGCTTATGATTACTACGATTATCGGAATGTAAACGGTGTACAGATTCCGTTTTGGATCAAATGGCGGATCAATGGCGAAACGACCGAGATCGCCATCAACGAAGCAAAATTAAACCAACCCGTAGCCAAAAATCTCTTCGATTTCCCGCAAGTTTCAAACGAGCCGCTACCCGACATTCCGGCTTTGCTCAACGAGATTCGCGTAAATGCCGACAAGGTCGATGAGATCCTCGAAAACTACAGCTACACCGAACTCCGCATCGACCGCGAGATGGACGCCGCCGGGAATCTGGTCGAAAAATCGTCCGAAAAACGCCTGCTCACATTCTACAAAGGCTATCGCATTAAACGCCTGATCGAGAAAAACAACAAACCGCTCTCGGCCAATGATCAGGAAAACGAAGACAAAGACGCCCAAAAACAGGTCGTCGAGATCGAGAAAAAGGTCGCGGCCAAAGAAAAACGCGAGATCGCCGCCGGAGCCGCCGGACAGCCCAAAGACACGGGCCAGCGCATCACTATCGCGGACGCCTTAAAGGGAAGTTTGCTGACAAATCCGCGTCGCGAACGCTTCAAAAACCGCGACGTGATCGTCTTCGACTACGAACCGAATCCGGCGTTCAAACCACAGTCACGCAATGAAAAGCTTTTCGCCCTTTGCACCGGTGCGGTGTGGGTCGACAACGCTACAAAACAAGTCGTCCGCCTCGAGGCCGTTCTTTCACAAAGCGCCGGAAACTTCCTCGCTAAAGCCAAACGCGGGGCTGCCTTCACCATCGACAACGAACTCATCAACAACGAGATCTGGCTTCCGTCCCAAGCCGACATCAACCTCCAGATCAAGATCCTGTTCGCCGGGATCAATATCAACAACCTAATAAAATACGGCGATTACCGTCGCTTTGACACCAACGTCAAGGAAGTAACTGTCGGCGACGATAAGAAGCCGTAAGGCGTTTTCAGTATCGCCTTCGTGAGCGGGCGGCACGGGCGTGGTGGCTATTTCCTCCTCGATTCCGTTCTAGCTGATAGTCCACATCGCAAATCTTTCCCACGCTTCCGTCCGGGCGACAAACGTCGTGATCAGCGCCGAACCGACAAGTAATCCAACCGCAGCCGCGAAAGCCTTGTTCATCTTCCCGTTGCGGTAAGTGTCAACCGCAACGAATATAACGCCCAGTAACGTCGGGACGCCGATGAACCACAACGCGCCGACCTCAGGAATAAACGCAAACGGAAAGCGTGCGAGCGACGACGGCATGAAATTTAATATCGTCACTAGGATCAGGCGTTTGTGATTGGCTGCGTTTTTGCGGTAAAAGATCGCCGCACTAAAGATGATGACAAATTTTACGATATCGGCCATCGGAATGATAAAAAACTGTGCCGGAGTATAGCCCGGAAATGCCGATCCACGTGTAAACATCGCGTAGCCGGTCATCGTTCCGACGACGACGATGGCCGCCGCAAGCACACAGCCCGCGATGCCGAGCGTCATGTGCATTTTTATCTTTTTGGCAGAAATTAGGGTCGCTTGTGTGCTGATCAAAATGACCCACGCGGTCATTACGAGTCCGTGAACGTGAACAAGCAGGCTCGGCAGCGGCGGTGCTGTGGTGAATGTCTTGAAGTAGTACGAGGGTGCAAATCCGATGATATTTATCAGCGGAAAGAGCACTGCAACTGAGAGAAAAAAGCGGTGTTCAAATGATAGCCGCTGCCGCCGGGCCGCGAGTTCTGTCGTCGGGAAATCTGTTGCAAAATTAGTAGCCATAACCTTTCTCCGTTATAGGTGTCGTTAAGCGAAAACGCCTTCAACACATAAGGCGAAGTGAGGCGGAGAAAAGTATCAGAAAAAGGGGTGCCCACGAAAAATACAAAAGACACGAAAGAAAATGCAATTCCTTTCGTGCCTTTAGTGTCTTTCGTGGGTCAGCTTCGGTTTATGGTTCGGCGGTCAGGTCAAAACCCGTAGCATCGTCGCCGAGCGAGATCGTCCTCGGTGCGAACGTGAACAGCTTGCTCTGAGCCGAGACGATGTATGTTTGTCCGGCGGTCAGGCCTTCAACCGAATAATAGCCAAAACCATTGGTCAGAGCCGTTCGCGGATTGCCTTCGCTATCGGTTACAACGACCCGAACGCGTCCAAGCGAACGGCCATCGGCCGTCATTACACGGCCCGAGATCGAAGCTGGTGAAGCCGTCGGCGGCAGCGGCTCGCCTGCGGTCCAATCCGAGTATGTGGTCAGCCCGATCACGCTAAAAGTATGACTCGCCGGCGTGACGAACGTTGTCGCGTTATTTGGATAGGCTCTTGCCGTCGAACCGCCAGTTACGCGGATTATCCGGTAATTGGCTTCGGTCCCGAAAACGTCACCCGCGAGATAATGGAAAACAATGGTTGAGGTAATACCCGATCCGCTCAATGTCCAGTATCGATGCAGCGTTGTTCCGCTGCCGAGGGCCACTGGAGTGAGTGGTGCAACCGCCGCCGTCGCCGACGCCGTCAGGCTGCCTGCTCCCGCTGTTACCGTCACGTCCATCGGCGTGTATTGAGCACCAGTGCCCAGCGGGTAAACAAACAGCGGCCCTGGCCCCGAAAACTGTTTGAACAAACTTCCGATGACGTGTCCTGATGTTCGCGATACCGTTGACAGCGTGCCCAGCGAGAAAACGTTTGGCGAATTGACGGTCACATTACCGTTTGTCAGAGTAAACAGCCCGGTCGCCGACTCATTTGCGGTCATCGTAATTCCGGCCGCGTTATTGATCGTGAGGCCGTTAAAGACCGTTTGAGTCGACCCGCCGATCGACTGCGCCGCACCGCCGTTGAACGTCACGGTTCCGCTGCCTCCGTTAAATGAGCCTCCACTGTTATTCCAATTGCCGCCGACGCTGATCGACTGCGACCCTACCGCTAGCGTATTGCCGGTCAGCGAAACGTTGCCCGCGACGGTTACCGCAGTGACCGATCCGGCCGGACCCGCGATCCCGGCACCCTTGTTAACGGTTAAATTGTTAAATGCGGCACTAGTTGCGGTGCCGTTGATGTTCTGCGTCCCGAGACCGTTGAAAACGACGGTGCCGGAATTGTGCGTAAAGGTCGCCCCGGTCGCACGCGTCAGGCTGCCGCCGAGATTTAGCGTACCTGATGTCGAAGTAAACGTTCCTGCCGTCAGATTTATACTTTCGCCATCCCCGAGAGTGACAGTTCCCACCAGGCTGATCGTTCCGTTATTCATGTCGATCGCGTCCCCGCCGCTACCAGACGTATTTGTGTTTAACTGAACGCTGTCGAGCGTCGTCGTCGAATTGCTCGCCTCATTTCGCAGTCCGCCGCCTGCACCGGTCGCGGCGTTCGAATTGATCTGCGATCCGTTGTTTATTGTGACCAGGTTTCCGGAGCCGCCATTGAAGACTCCCGCTCCCGTGGTCGCAGTGTTCGAGCTGATGGTCGTAGCGTTGATAGTCAACGGGTAGGCTGACAAAAAGTAAATGCCGCCGCCCAAACCGGTCGTGTCTGCATGATTTGTGCTGATCGAACTATTGGCGATCGTATTATTCCCGGTCACGCCGAGTGCGCCGGTATTCGTGACCGAAACGCCGCCGCCAAAACCTCCCGCAGCCGTCACCGAATTTCCGGATATTGTCACGCCCGTTGTCGGGCCGATGGTCGCCACCTGGTTTCCGCTGATCGCGATACCGCCGCCCTGAGTATTGGCCGAGTTGCCTGTGATCGAACCGCCGTTTACGGTTACCGTCCCGCCCCATGCATGCTGGATCAAAAGGCCGCCGCCACGAAAAGCTCCGCTGATCGTATTATTTTGGATCGTGTTTCCGGTCAGCGTGGTGTCATGCTTGTCGCCGAAAGCCGAAACCCCGGCACCCTCGCGTTGTGACGTGTTGCCTGAGATAGTATTGTTGGTAAGCGTCGCCGTTCCCGCGATGGCTCCGGCGGCCGTCTGCGTGTTGACGCTGTCGATATTGACACCCCCGCCGTGGCTTTGAGCGCACCCGGTTACGGTGCCGCCCGAAACTGTCGAACCGGAAAGCGAAAATACATTTCCTGTGTTTTGCAAAAAGAAATCGATCGAACCGCCGGTCTCAAAAAAGGTGCCGCAGAACGCAGCTCCATTGTTAAAACCACCCGACATGTTCATGCCGGAGATCGACACGTTAATTCCCGGAAAACCTCCGGTCTGATCCATCCCAAATAGTTTGCAATCGCCGCACGTATTGGTAAAGGTCGTCGTCAATGTTGTCGGAGCATTTCCGGTTATCGTCAGGCTGCCGTTGACATCAAGGTCGCCGGTGGCCGCTACGTTATCGAAACCGGTTCCACTTGAGAGCGTCAACACAGGATTGATCCCGGCATTAAAAGTGATCGTATCCAGACCCACTCCGTTAGTATTTGACGCTATGATCGCGCCGCGAAGGCTGCAGTCGCCTGCGGCCGCAGTACAGGCTGTCAGGCCCGCATTGTCTGTTGCCGTGTCAACGACGAACGCTGATTGTGGGGCGACCATCACGATTGTCGGCTCGATCTTGCCCTTTTGTAGCATCACCATTCCCGGAACGCCAATCACACTGAGCCGCATCGGCAGAATCGCGACGGGCTCATCAGTCGGTGCGAGTCGCGTCGAAGATCTCTCACCCACTTTATCTCGCGTGACAACATCGATGTCGCCGCCGGCCAAGATCAGATCATCCGATGGCTGCGTCGAGATGCGTGCACCAAAAATGAGCGTTCCTGAAGAAGCGATCTCCTCGGTCACACGCCAGTCGGCCGGTCTGGGCTTCACCGCGGGAGCCGTCATCTCGCCATTGCGTACTCGTAAGATGAGTCGCCTTTTTGCAAGGATTTCCGCCCCCGTAAACGCACGCGTATCGAGACGTCCGTTCGCGATGACTCGTGTTATGCCGTCGTCTCCAACGGCCGCTATCTCGGGCCGCGAATCGCGGTCCCATACAAATTCGCCGACAGCGATATCGTTTGCGTTTGACGGTAGATCGATCGTATCGATACGGCCGCTGCGGCCTTCCATTACGACTAATTTCGAACCCGCTGATGCGACGATGTCATCGCCTTCGACATTGTCGATAGCTCCAAACGCAATGTGATCAGCCGCGGCTGCTATCGGTCGCACTTCGGGACGCTGAGTCAATATCGATTCATTCGAACCATAAACCAGCAACGCCGGATCGCCGCCAACGCCGACCACTAGGTCGGCATTCGAATCGCCGCCCAGCCGTCCCGCACCCATCGTTGTCACTGGCCCCGCAACTGAAATGCGTTCCGCAGGGCGAAAACCAGTATCACGGTTACCGCCGATCAACTCGATCGAAGAGCCGCCTTTTGTCGCTGCAATAATGTCTTTGCGCCCATCACGATCAAAGTCGCCCGTTACAAGCATATCCGGCGAACCGCCGAGCGTCACAACCCTCGCCGAAGCGAAAGGCATAGGATACCGCGTTTCGCGAATTCCACTTAGAACTTGCTCGTCGGATGGTGAATATGCACCCTCGTCGCCGTAAAAAACAACAGCAAAACCGCCGACAGGGGTTCGATAACCGCATACGAGATCCGGATAACCGTCGCCGTTGATGTCGTCCGAAGCCAGCGAGATGGCCTCAGCCGCTCCAATCTCAATTCCCTCAGCCCGCAAACCGCTGATGACGCCGTCCATATTCAGATCGCGGCCCGCCTGAAATTTGACTAAACGGCCGTCCGTGGCTGGTATAGAAACCCCGTCCGCAAAACCATCGTTTCGGGACAACTTGATCAGGCTGTTCGTGGGCGTGGCGTGCGTTGTGCGGTTAAGAAAAATGGCGGCCGATCCGAGCAGGACAGCGGCGAGGATGAGGACAACGGCTGTTCGGTGACGAGCGATAGCTAAATACATATTTTTTCCACCTTGAAAATAAAAGGCAGCCTCATTCTTTCGACGCTGCTGGGATCATCAAAAAATCAGCTATGGATGCTGCGGGAATATTCCCGACAAACAGATCACATAATTGCACGCCAAAAACGGCTGCATATTGTTATGGGGAATATTACTTCCGGCCGCGGACACGTTATTCGCCCGCATCGTCGTGTTGGTCGTGTTTTGGTATAGCGGCGGAGGTGTACGACCGCCGCCCGACGAACTCGCCCAGGTTCCGCCTGCCACGCCGGGCTGCGTCGCCGGACCCGTCGTGCCCAGCGGCGAATGCGAATGGATCGGCATCTGCGTCGTCTGGACCAGAACCGTCTCGCTACCGCCAACCTCGCCCAGTACTCGTTGTGAGAGGCCCGGTCCAAAGCCCTGACTCATCGCCACGCGGCCCCGCAGGTCAGGCAGGGCAAAGGTCGACGTCCCGTTCCCCCCATAGAAAGTTCCGAGTATCGAGAAAAGCGCCGTGTTCTGTTGGATCGCAATGATCTGCCCCTGACAAAACGCCCAATTGCGCGGTGCGAACGTGAATCCAACCAATCTGATCTCGCCAAGAAATGCTTCTGCCATAATATTCTCCAGTATTTCTAGTCCGTTAATTCTGAGACGGGAATATGCCCTGAGTGGCGATGCACCAATTCAAGGTCAGGTAGGGCGATCGGTTCTCGTGTGGCTGGCCGCCTACCGACGAGAAATCACCGGTCGGCACAAAAATGTCAGGTGCAGCGGTCGAATACGCATTCGCATTATCACACCAGACTCCGCCGTTCGCACTCGGCTGCGTCGCACCTGCGGTACTCGCTGAGATCGCGTGAGTATGGTTTGGCGTTTCGCTGATAAGCAAAGTGTGATTTTCCTCGCCGCCGACCTCACCAAGGGTTCGGGGCGTCAAGCCAGGACCATTCCCAAAACCGACGGGCACGCGGCTCTGAAGATTTGGAAGTGCAAAGTTTTGGGTCCCATTGCCGCCATAAGTTGTCCCGAGCAGTGCGAAAAGCGCCTGGTTACTGGCGATCGCAAGTAGTTGGCCATTGCACTGCACCCACCCGCGCGGAGCAAATCCAAAGGCAAAAAGCTTGATCTCGCCCAAAAAGGGCTGGTCCGATCCAAGTGGTGATTCAGTATTCATGATTTTGTCTCCGTAGTCCTCTCTTCAAATCCCGGCTCAAATCTTACGACTGGGACGGAAAAATACCTTGCCACGCGATAATAAAATTAATACACAAAAATGGCTGCATATTGTCGTGGGGTTGGTTGCCGCCCGCGGGACTCACCGTGTTGGGATTCATGACGGTGGCGGGTGACGGGGGCCCATAAATATTCGTCGTGGCCGTGGCGAACACGGCATTTGCGGGTGAATTAGAATTTCCGGCCGCCGAACTCGCTCCTACCAGATGCGTGTGAGCACCGATCTGCTGCTGGGTCAGAGTCACGGCCTCGACTCCAGCCTCTTGACCAAGCACGTACGTCGAAAGTCCCGGGCCCGTTCCCTGATGGATCGGAAACCTGCCCTGTAGGTCCGGTAAATTAAAGGTGTTTTGGCCGTCCCCGCCGTACGTGGTGCCGATCAAAATGAATAGCACCTCGAATTGAGCTATCGACAGGGTCTGACCCTGGCACAAAAACCAGCCCACGGGCGCAAAATTGCCAGCGAACATTCTAATTTCACCCACATATGGTGTTGACATTATTCTTACTCCAAGTCCTGCTCAGTGAGATAGACGGTTAAATACCGCCTCGTACGCACGGCTGCCGTTTACCGAGCCCGCCTCGGTAATAAAGATCGAAAAACTGCCAAGCGCGAAATGCTCGACTGCGTACGAATCCTGCGACAGCCTCGACCGTGCGGATCCGCGGAATTTGAGTGCGAAACACTCCTCGCCGCGTCCGCTTGAGACGTAGTCGCCCGGCGTTTGGATCTCAAGTTCATTGAGCGTCAAACGGATATCCGAGCCGTTTACCCGAAAAAGAAACTCCGTTCCGACATACGGCAAAAAGCTGTCAGACGTCAAACGCGCAAGCGGATCGACCGTTCTAGCGGCAGTCCTCGCTCTCGTTTGCCCGGTGGCAATGCTGCTGAGCCCGGCGACCGCGCCGATCGTTACCGGTGCTGCTGCCAGAAAGTTGCGGCGTGTGATATTCATTTTCTCTGCTACCTCCGCGAGAGCCTCAGGCGGCTTTTGCCGCGAGATTATTAAATATTGATTCAAAATAGATGCCGTCAGCATCGCGCTTTGTGGGGACCAGGAACAGTTCGATGATGCCGAGCTCAGGATGCTTCATACGATAGGTGCCCTGTTCCGGCGCAATATCCGCCGGAGCCCGAAACAGAAGCGAAAACGAAACAGTGTACTGGCTCGTTTTCGGATCGCTGACATCTTGCAGGTAAAATTCCCGTATCGATCCGTCAGAGACGAGTACTTCAAAAATAGATCCTGAATTCGTGAGGAATTCGCTGTGCGTCGGCAAAGTTTCCAAGATCACACCCATACAAACACAAATAACTATCAGGAGATAACCCTTCTTCTACGAACGCAATATGAGCATAATAAATCAATTCGCTGCAAAGTGGAAGAGAAAATTTACCGATTTTGCAAAAAAGTTAAGAGCCCATCCAACTCATCGAGAGATCAAAATCGCTTTCGTCAATGACAACAAAACCGAGTGATCCGTAAAGCCGTATGGCATCTGGGTTGCTCTTATCCACGAGCAGTTTGACCGGCCTGCCTTCGCCCTGCAATTGCCGGATGAGCGTGCCCGCAATTCCGGCCCGGCGAAATTCCGGCAACACCGCTATATCGACGAGGTTGATCACATCGTCCCCTCGATCGACGATCAGCCGCCCCGCGGCATTTCCGCCAAAAAACACAACGCTTACGACCGAATCGGGCATCTGCATTCGATACGATTTCTTTTGCGTGTGATACTGCGAACGTAAAAATGAATCGACCTGGTGCGGAGACCAGCCAAATGCCGAAACCTCCGCCGCCCGCGTCGACGCATATACGTGACACAAAAACTCGTCATCCGCGTCCGTGGCATCGCGAAGATCGACGCTCCACGCCTCTCTCGCCGACCTTAGCATCTCGACCGCGGCGTATTCCGGCGAATAACTCCGTGCGACGGTCTCGCCTTCGCCGGAAAATTCGACCGTCCAATAATTGCTCTCGGCCGTTAGCGACAATGTCAGGTCAACCTGCCAATGCCCGCCCGAAGGCTCGACGCGATAGACATTTGGAAACCACGAAGAGGTTTCACGCGTGTCAAGCACAACCCCATCACACAATCGCGATTCCACCCAAACGAGAAAACAATCGACTTTCTCACGTGTTTCCCAACTCGCTTTCAATCCATTCAAATTCGGCCTCACGGTCCCGGTATAAAGATCGGTCGAGACAAGGCATCTTGCTTCGGTCAGAACTGTCGCATCTTCTTTTCGTTTCAGCACACGAGGAGAATTGAGATTGATTCTCATCAATTCAGCGAGATCGATCGGCACACCGACCGGTACTGCCTCAGTCCGCACATTCAATTTCGCCGCTGCCGCGTGTAGCGACACCGTTTCGGGAATAAAAACGCCGCCGGGCTTGAGAAATCGCTCGCGAGCATCGGCCATGATCTCGACGATCGCTTCGTCATAGCCGAGATAACCGATCGTCTCGCTCACCACGATGTCGAATTCACGTTCCAAATGCACGCCAAACGAATTGCCCCAAATAACCTCGACGCGGTCGCTGACACCATGCTCCACCGCGAGCTTTCGCGTTAGCCCCACGAGCAACTCGTCCATGTCGATCGCGACAACACGTTTCGCCCCGAGCTTCGCTGCGGTAACCGCCCAGATCCCGACGCCCGCACCGATATCGAGGACATGTGAATCTGCCGTAACGCATTGCTCCAGAGCGCTATAAAACGCCCGATTCCGAACCGCATCGCGCAGCAAGGTCTCGTGCGTTTTTAGTAGCTGATGTGCGTGAGAATAAAGCTGTGATTCAAACGAAGGCTGCGACATACGCCCCCGTTATGCGAGTTTTGCCTTGACCGCTTCGCTGACCATTTTGCCGTCGGCGTTCTTTCCGGCGAGATGTGCCATGGTCGCTTTCATTAAGGTTCCCATGTCTTTCATCGAAGAAGCTCCGGTCTCCGCAACCGCCGCCTCGACTGCCGCATTTACTTCGTCCGCAGTCGCCGCCTGCGGCAAATAGACCTCGATCACCGCGATCTCCGATGCCTCTTTTGCAGCAAGCTCGGCCCGACCCGCAGCCTCATATTGCTCGATCGAATCCCGCCTCTGCTTAACCAGCGACTGCAACGCTTTGAGCACTTCGTCATCGGTCAGCTCGCCGCCTTTATCGATCTTGCGGTTCATCAAATTCGCTTTCACCATCCGCAAAACCGAAAGCTTATCCGCATCCTTAGCCTTCATCGCCGCCGTCAGATCCGCAATTATTGTCTCTGTTAAACTCATATTTAGGAGTGTAATGTCATAAAAGGGAAGTAACAAGTTCACCTGAAAACTGCATTACTTTTCCGGTCCTTAGGGGAGCTTAGGTCATCGCCAGGGAATGACCGCCTTCGTCCTGCCCAAAGGTTCTAGCGACTACGCCGGTGCCTATGGATGAAAATTATACGTAACGCTTCCCGTTATCTTTATGGGTTGGCCGCTTAGTAATGTTGGTGAAAATTTTGCGTTGCACGCCGCGATGCGGGCCGCTTCGCGTAAGATCGGGTGTCCCGAAACAGGTTCTGCCGACGCTATCGTGCCGTCCTCGACGATGAACACATTGACGAGCACCGAGCCGCTCAAACCTTCGGCTCTGGCGGCACTAGGATAAGCCGGTTTTGGCAGTGAGGTCGCCCGGCCATTTACGGTGGTGTTTAGAATCGATTGCGGTATTCGAGGTGGATCATGAGTCGGTTTGTTCGAGCGAAGTAAAAGGTTCGTCTCGTCATATGATTTCTGAGTACCGCCTTCGGGTAGATCGGGAAACATCACCTCGATGCGGGCGATCGAAGTAAATGTCTTTTTTCCTATTTTAGCTGGAATAAATACGGCGTTCATCGCCGCGCTCTTGGCCGCTTCACGTATGATGACGACAGCCGAAAGTTTGGCGTTCGGGCATGTGAAGCCCGGCCCGTCGATGGAGTCTACAGATGAGACCCGACCTTTCTTATCGACGCTCACATTTACTTTTATTGAATTTCCAGCCCACAGCCAACTATTCGGCGGTCTTATCGCTTTCGGCATCGAAACCAACACCGGCTCACTCGGCATTACATAACCCTGAGTAAATGCAGTTCCAGACGCTGCAAAAACCAAAGCGATCAGAGTAAAATACATGCCTTTTATTGAGAGGGAAGTTGCCAAAATCATTTTAGAGAGCTACGGCACAAAATTATAAGTAATTACGCCCGAGACCTTCACCGGTTGGCCTGATAAAAGGGTTGGTGGAAATTTTGAGCTACATGCGGCGATGCGGCTGGCGGAACGAAGGAGCGGATGGCCGGAAATTGGGGACGCGGACAGCATCGAGCCGTCTTCGCCGATCACAACCTGAACCGAAACCGCTCCGCTTGCCTTAACGGCCCTCGCGGCGGGTGGATACGCCGGCTTTGGCAAGCTAACGGCTTTGCCGTTCAGAACACCGCCGCTGATGGTCTTTGGTATTGCGGTCGGCTTCGTCTTCGGCAGATCAGGTGGCTCGGAGTCGTCATTGGTGGTGGATGCCGGTTTCAAGCCGACTACGTCACTGTCAACCGGCGTCCCCCGCACCGGAACTGCGGCTGTGTTTGTTGCAACATCGCCTTGGATCGCTTTGAAATTTGAATCTTTCTCCTCCGCCATCACAACACCGCCCGACCCCGATGCACGACCAAC